>CEQU01056274.1_pt1 | contig 11101 bp, 9 predicted proteins | sample 531031 | NCBI WGS metagenome assembly CEQU01 (sample SAMEA2621216, study PRJEB7988) | marine metagenome | isolation source: saline water (ENVO:00002010), including
AAAAACTGTTTTTTGAAGTATGCCAAAAAACCAAGCCCGGTAAGCAACAGCACGACACCGATGCGCACAAACCAGTAAGTACCCAGCTTCATTTCGATCGATTCCGATGGCACTTCCGGTTGGCTCGCAACGCTCGCAACCGTTGCCTCCGGTTTGTCTAAAGTGGCAACTTTCTCCGGGGGCGACTGTTGGGCTTGCTTAAGCTGATGCGATTGGCCAAGCGTGACCGGCTTCGGTTTATCCTCGACCGGTTTAATGATGGGCGGAAGGCTCATTTTTGAGCTGGGCTTTTTCGCCAGAGGTTTCGCCACTTTTTTCACCGCCTCAACCAGGTCCCCTTTTTTTTCCGCGGGCTTCGCTTGGCCAAGCGCTGCCTCAGTAGACTTGGGTTGCTCGGCTTGGCTCTGCTCCAGAGAACGAATGGTGGCCTCCAACTGCGAAATTTTCGTCTCGAGTTTATCCACACGCTGGCGTGTGAACGTGGAAACAAAAAATCCAACGATTGGGGTCAGCACAACGCATCCCGAGAGGCAAATCATAAAAAAGGTAAATCCGTCCAACATTCTTTCTCCTTTCCATTACCGGCTTTAAAGCACCGCTAATTCGAGAGTAAGAGGCGAAAAACGAAAAAGGAAATCGATAAAATTAATGCAAAAATTGATGGAATCGATAGTCAAAATCACAAATCAACGATTTTGATGGACATGTCGAAAAAACTTCAAAAGGACGTCAAACTCCCCTATTTTCGGCTCTGTTAACGTGCTAAAAAAATGTGATTCAGCGGTTGACATTGTGCCTCGCGCAATTAAGATTCGGGGCGCTTAAAACGTTTTTTTTGCCACTAGAACACAACGACTTATGAAAAATGTAGCTTTCACGGCAGGATTACTGGTCGCCGGACTTATGTTCACGGCACAGGCCAGCGCCCGGGAGGGGCATGCCTTGGTACAGACAGTCAGCGGCGAAGCCAAGATGACTGTGGACGGCAAAAAGTGGGTACCACTTCAAGTGGGCGCTCTCTTAGAAACCGGCACCACCGTCAAGACTGGCGCCGAGGGTCGCACCGATCTGTTCCTCGGACTCAACGGTTCAATGCTTCGCCTCGTTGGCGGCACTGAATTGACCTTCAGCCGACTGAACATCGAGGAGTCTCCGATTGAGCCGATCGCCCAGACCGAGATGATTTTGAAAAGTGGCCGCGCCATTGGCAACGTACGCAAGCTGCCCATGGGTTCGAGCTACGTGATCAAAACCCCGAAAGGCGTAGCCAAGGTCAAAGGAACGGTTTACGACATCAACGCCGAGGGTGAACTAGTCGTGGTCACCGGCAAGGTCAAGTACACCGACAAAGCCAGCGGCAAGGAAGTATTGATCGCCAGCGGCGAGAAATATTCAGGTGGCCGCGAGTTGAAGGCCAGTGAAGATGAAAAGTCCGCCGCTGCCACCGCTGCTCCGCCAAACGCTCCAGTTTTCCCCGGCTTCAGCATCAAAGTGCCGCTTCGTCAAGGCGTATGGGAAACCCAACGCATCGCCCCGACTAACTTCATCTCCCCCACTCCGAGCTTCTTCGGTGACTTGGTAATCCGTTCCGGTAACGAATTCGCCCCGGATCGCTTGGAACTGAACTTGGACGCTGCCACCGGCAGCGAACTGACCGTTGGACAGGAATTGAAACCGTCTGATCTACAATTGAGCATCGGCGGTGGTGCCATTAGCGACAATGACGCCGTTATCGTGGTGGAAGAAATCATTGGCGGCGGGAAAAAGTTGGTCGTCAAATCTAAAACCGGCGAAGCGTTCGTCCCCGGTGACGTCGCCTCAGCCAGCTCGGTACCGGTTGCCGTATCTATTCCAACTGCCAGCGGTGCCGCGGTTTCGGTGGATGTGGATGTTGTCGCCCCGATGAAAGCCCCAAGTTTGGTGGCCAAAGTGGACGACGCCGGTGCAGCCAAATCGATCAATATCACAACGGACGGCTTCACCGCAGACGAAGCAGACACCCACCTTGCAAGTATTCAGGATCAATTGGGTAGTCTCGATAACTTTGAAATTAACGGCCAAACCCTGAACGCTGACGAGGTGGATATCGTAACCAACGTGGTAGCTACCGGTGACGAGCTTACTCCATTCCGCGTTGAGGTTGAGATCAAGCCCAAGAATCCAGAACAGGATTTGGGGCAAGCCAGCGAGATTGGCGTGACTTTTGTGCCGCCGACGGTTGAGCCCACTCCGGGCGAGATTCCCCCGCCACCAATCGTACTTCCTCCGGGCCCGCCCGAGGAGTCTCCGGTGTAACCCAGTGCCAGACAATTTCGAGAACCCGGACAAAGTCCGGGTTCTTTTTTTCTCACCCCACCCGCTGCACCTCAAATGCGAACAGTGATTTATCCCGGCAGTTTCGACCCGCCTACCAACGGGCACTTTGACGTAATCCAGCGTGCCTCGCGTTTGTTCGATCGAGTGATCGTTGGCGTAGCCCGAAACGAAAACAAAAAGCCGTTGTTCAGCCTCGCGGAACGCCGCTCGTTGATTGAGCAATCCGTTGCCGATCTTGGCAACGTGGAAGTGGATGCGTTCGAGGGCCTTCTGGTGAAATATGTGGAAAAACAAAAAGGCAATGCCGTCATCCGCGGGCTTCGAGCCGTGTCCGACTTTGAGTTCGAATTTCAAATGGCGTTGATGAACCGTAAACTGAACGAAAAAGTAGAGACTCTGTTCATGATGCCGCGCGCGTCCTACTCGTTCCTCAGCTCGACCCTCGTCAAGGAGATTGCCGGGCTGGGCGGGGACGTCTCGGCGTTCGTTACGCCGGCCGTGCGCGAGGCGTTGCAGGACAAGCTTGGCCAAACGGCCAAAAGTTGAACTTGGTAACCGGCCAGGCTGTCTTATCCCTTGCCCAAGCGCTTGGCCGAGCAACGTAAAAACCACCCGACAAAAACATGCCGCTTTTACTTCAACTCGAATCTCTGGCCAGAGGTTCAGTTTCTCTCAATGGAAAACTCCCGCTGTCCGACTTGGACATGGTGTCTCTGGACGACCTTGTCGAACCAGCCGGCCCATTGGCGTACGCACTGATGGCTGAGAAAAATGGCGATTCCATCCTGCTAGAAGGTTCGCTGGAAATGAAGCTCAAATGCGAGTGTGCCCGTTGCCTGCAGCCGTTCGACCACCGAGTCACTTTGCGCAACTGGAGCTGCCTTTTGCCGCTCAAAGGCGAGGATTCCGTGCAAATAAACAAGGACACAGCGGACTTGACGCCCTATCTGCGCGAAGATACTTTCCTCGCCTTTCCGCAGCATCCGCTGTGTGGGAGCGAGTGTGGAGGTATCGCCAAAATGGCCGAAAAAGGGGAAAACCCCACCCATTCCGAGCCGCCTCCCGATGAGCCCAAAGACGAAAATGTCTGGGCCGAACTAGACAAACTGAACCTCAAGTAAGGGATCAATTTATGGCAGTACCAAAAGGCAGATCATCCAAGAGCCGCGTGCGCAAGCGGCGTTCACAAAACATTACATTGAAGGCACCGCAGTTGAACAGATGTCCGCAGTGTGACTACCTCGGCTATCAACCGCACCGCGCCTGCCCCGAGTGCGGGCACTACAACGGCCGGCAGGTCATCAGCGTCGAAGCCGGCGCCTAATCCCCTTCCCTCCATTCACAGCCGCACCGGAAACTTCCGGTACGTGAGCATTTCTGATGAGAATCGCTGCCGACGCCATGGGGGGAGATCACGGCTGTCAAGTCGTGATCGATGGACTGTTGCAGGCTCTTGAGCAGCATTCGCAGATCGAATATATCCTGGTCGTCGGCGATAAATCACAGCTTGGCCAAGCGCTTGGCCAAGCGGGCAACTCGGATTCCCGAATCGAGATCATTCACGCTCCTGAGATTCTCACCATGGACGACAAGCCGGTGGAGGGTTTGCGTCGCAAGAAAAACTGTTCGCTTGCGGTGGCGATGGATTTGGTCAAGCGCGGCGAAGCGGATGCGATTATTTCCCCCGGCAACACCGGCGGCATCGTGGCCGCTGCCTCGATCAAGCTGCGCACCCTGCCGGGAGTCGATCGCCCCGGTATTGCCGCGGTCTGCCCGAGGAACGACGGCAACTTTATCCTGCTCGACGCCGGTGCCAGTGTGGACGGCAAACCCCGGCATCTCATGCACTACGCCATCATGGGCGACATTTACGCCCGGGAAGTACTGGGCGTTTCCCGACCAAGGGTGGGCCTGTTGAGCGTGGGCACGGAGGCAAACAAAGGCGATGAACTGACTCAGGAAGCGTTCAACCTTTGCCGGGAATTGGATTTGGATTTCATCGGCAACGTCGAGGGGCACGACCTCTTTCACAATGGGCTGGACGTGGTAGTGTGCAACGGATTCGTCGGCAACGTGGTGCTGAAGTCCTGCGAAAGTCTGGCAACCTCGATGATGGATTGGTTGAAGGCGGAACTGACCGCCGGACCGGTTCGAAAACTGGGTGCCACACTCGCGAAGGATGCCTTTCGGGCGTTAAAAAACCGGGTGGATCCGGACAACATCGGCGGGGCGCCACTGCTGGGCGTGAACGGCACGGTGACCATATGCCACGGCTCCGCCGGTGCGAGGGCCATCCGCAATGCCGTGTGCAACACGGTCGAAGCGGTGGATCACCACATCAACGAACTAATTGTTGACGCCGTTGCGAAAGCCAACGACAACTTGGTTACCACCGCGACAGAGCCGGTCGCGGCCGAAGCATGACCAACCCGGACATCAAGAACCCACGTGCGGAACACAACTTTGTCGGCCGCACCTGTTCCATCACGGCTGTCGGCTCGTACGTGCCAGAGAAGGTGCTGACCAATGCCGCCCTCGAAGAACTCGTCGATACCAACGACGAATGGATCATCACCCGAACTGGCATCCGCGAGCGACGCATCGCCGCGGATGATGAGTACACGTCCGATCTGGGTGCCAAGGCGGCGAAGATCGCCCTTGAACGGGCCAATGTGGACCCGGCCGATGTCGATCTGATCATTCTCGCCACCATCACTCCGGACATGCCCTTCCCCGCCACCGCCTGCCTCGTGCAGGAAAAGATCGGTGCGTTCAATTCCGCGGCATTTGACGTGGAAGCGGCCTGCTCCGGATTCGTTTACGCTCTGGAAATCGGCCAGCAGTTTATCATGTCCCGCACGTACAACACCGTGCTCGTGATCGGCGCCGAGAAACTTTCCTCCATCACCGACTGGCAGGACCGCAACACCTGCGTACTCTTCGGCGACGGCGCCGGTGCAGCCGTGTTGCAAAGTCGCGAGAACAGCCACGGACTGCTCACCGCGTGCATGGGTGCCGACGGACGCAAGGCTTCCATCCTCTCCCAACCGGGCGGTGGAAGTCTCCATCCCGCGTGTGGCCAATCGGTATCCGATCGTCTGCATTATCTGAGAATGGACGGCCAGGAGGTTTTCAAAAACGCAGTAACAGCAATGACCAAGGCCGCGAAGGAAGCACTGGCTCGTTGCGAGTTAGAGGTCAGCCAAATCAAGTGCATCATTCCGCATCAGGCCAATATGCGCATCCTCAAGGCCGTTGGCGACCGGCTCGGCGCCAGTGAAGAACAGGTCTTTAGCAACCTGCAAAAGTACGGTAACACCTCCGCCGCCTCGGTGGCCATCGCGCTGGATGAAGCCGTCCAGCAAGGCCGCGTGCAGCGGGGCGACTTGATTCTGCTACTTGTTTTTGGTGCCGGCCTTACATGGGGCGCGGCCGTAATCGAGTGGTAACTCCCGCTTGGCCAAGCGCTTGGCCAAGTTTCCCGAAACCAACCCGACCACACCGCTTAGCCAAGCACTGTTTTGACACTTGCCCAGCCGCAGAATTCCTGTTCTTCTCCCCGGCGCTCTAGAAATGGAACTATTTAACAAAATCCTGAGAACAGCGGTGGAAGGCGGGGCTTCTGATATCCACATCAAGCCGGACTCGCCGGTAGTCTACCGCATCAACAGCCAACTGGTGGAGACGGAGATGACGCAATCCCCAACCCAGGAATGGCTGGAAAAAATCATCAAGGAAATTGTCCCGGAACACTTTCTGCCCCGGCTCGAGGACGACCGCGAGATCGACTTCTCCTATTTTCTGGAGGGTGTCGGCCGCTTTCGTACAAACTGTTTTCAGCAACTCGGCAAATGGTGTCTGGCCATGCGCTACGTGGTGGCCGAGGTCCCGAAAATCGACGGCCTAAACCTGCCGGAAGTCATCAAGTCAATCGCCGAGGAACACCGAGGCATTGTTCTCGTCGCCGGCACCACTGGCAGCGGCAAATCCACCACGCTCGCCGGCATGATCGACCATATCAACACTAATCAAAAACGGCACATCATCACGATGGAAGACCCGGTCGAGTACGTCTTCGAGGACAACCAGTGCATCATCGAGCAACGGGAAGTCGGACTCGACACCCCCTCCTACCAGCACGGACTCAAGCACGTGATGCGTCAGGATCCCGATGTGATCATGGTCGGTGAGATGCGCGATGCTGTCAGCTTCCGCGCCGCAATGAGTGCGGCCGACACCGGGCATTTGGTTCTCTCCACCCTGCACACCATCGATGCACCGCAATCCATCGCCCGCGTGCTCGATTTCTTCCCGTCGGAGGAACGCGAGCAGGTGCGCAAACAGATGGTCGGCACCCTCAAGGCGATCATCGTGCAGCGCATGGCCGTGCGCGAGGATGACGGCGGTGTCGTGCCTGCGATCGAGATCATGATCAACACCCCGACCGTGGCCAAGTTGATTACCGAGAATCGCACGGAAAAACTGCACGCAGCCATTGAGACCGGCACCGACGATGGCATGCAAAACTTCAACCAGTCGCTTTTCCAACTGGTGAAGGACGGCATCATCACCAAGGAGGAGGCGCTCGACAAGGCCTCCAACCCGCAGGCGCTGGAGATGAATTTCAAGGGCATCTTCCTCTCGGAAGGCAGCCGGATTCTCAACTAACTTTGCATCGGCACGCCGCGTGACAGGGCGAACCGCACAGAATTCCGCGCCGCGTCTGGCCTCCAGCGCGGCGCTTCTGTTTTGCATGGCGTCAGCCGCGCTTGGCCAAGCGGAAACTTCCTCCCCTACCCTCGTCGCCGAGACCCCGCGCGTGCCGGCTGTCGGGATCGAAATTCCCGAAGACACCCGGCTTGCCCTTCGCGAACGCACCGATGCGCTTGGCCAAGCGATCGACCAACTCCGCGATCAGTTCACCGAGACTCCGCCGCTGCTTCGCTTCTTGCCGGATGTCCAAGTCTACCACAAGGCGGTCGATTGGGCGTTGCGAGACCGGCTTTTCTTCAAGGAGAGCGAATTCAAAACAGCCGAGGAACTGCTCGCCGAGGGCACGGAGCGCGCAAAACAACTCGCCAACGGCAAGACCCCCTGGACACGCCAGCCCGGGCTGATTGTTCGCGGCTACATTTCACGGCTGGACGGTTCCGTGCAGCCTTACGGGTTGGTGATCCCACAGTCCTTTTCCACCGACCCGTGGCGCAAACGTCGGCTCGATATCTGGCTGCACGGGCGCGACAACAAACTCAGCGAACTCAAGTTCATCCAACAGCACCGTACCAGCACCGGGCAGTTCGTGCCTCCCGACACAATCGTGCTTCATCCGTATGGGAGGTTTTGCAACGCCTTCAAGTTCGCGGGCGAGGTGGACGTGCACGAGGCGCTTGGGCATGTAAAACAAAACTATCCGGTCGACAACTCGCGCGTGAGCATCCGCGGATTCTCGATGGGCGGCGCCGGCTGCTGGCACTTGGCCGCGCACCACGCCGGCGATTGGGCGGCGGCAGCACCCGGGGCAGGGTTCGCCGAGTCGCTCGAGTATCTCGGCCTTTCAAAAAAGGGCACGCTTCCGCCGCAGTACGAACGCACGCTTTGGGGGCTTTACGACGCCACGCTGTACGCCGGTAATTTTTTCAACACAGCCACCGTCGCGTACAGCGGTGAAGACGATAAACAGATTCAGGCCGCCCGCATCATGGAACGATTCCTTACCGGAGAGGGGCTGACGCTGCGGCACATCATCGGCCCGAAAACCGGGCACAAGTATCACCCCGCAGCCAAGGCGGAGATTGACGAACGCATCAACGCGATCGTCGCCCGGGGCCGGAACGCAATACCGAGCGAGGTGCGACTCGTCACCCGTACGCTGCGTTACAATCGGCAGGCATGGGTGCAGGTCGACGGGCTCGACGAGCACTGGATGCCCGCGCGCGTCGAGGCAGGCTTGATCGGCAACCGGCACATCGAGATCAGCACGCTCAACGTCTCGCGCCTCGTTTTGTCGATGCCATCCGGCACATGTCCACTCCGACCCAACGGCAGCCCGACGGTGATCATCGACGGCCAGAAACTGAGCGGCGACCGTGTACGTACCGACCGTTCGTGGGAATCCCGTTTTATCAAGGCGCTTGGCCAATGGCGGCTCGTGGGCCGGTTTGAGTTTGCCGGCTTGGCCAAGCGGCCCGGCCTGCAGGGGCCAATCGATGACGCCTTCATGGATCGCTTCGTGATGGTGAAACCGACCGGGCGGGCGAACTCGGAGGCGATTGGCAAATGGACCGAAGCCCAGCTTGGCCAAGCGCTGTCTGACTGGGAACTGCAGTTCCGCGCCAAGCCAAGGGTGGTCGACGACATCGACCTCACCAGGGACGACATCGAAAACAGCAACCTCATCCTGTGGGGGGACGCCGGCAGTAACCTGTTAATCGAACGGATCATCGACCAACTGCCGCTCAACTGGACAAGTGACACGCTGGCGCTTGGCCAAGCGGAGGCCGGAGCCGGTACACACGTGCCTGTTTTGATTTTCCCGAACCCGCTCAATCCCAACCGCTACGTCGTGCTGAACTCCGGGTTCACGTTCAGCCGGTTTGGGCACATGAGCAACGCCACACAAACTCCGAAGCTGCCGGACTGGGCGTTGGTGGACATCTCCAAACCGTACAACGCCGGTGACCCCGACTGCATCGCGGCCGCCGGTTTCTTCAACGAACGCTGGCAGCCAAAAACGGTCGATTAACCCGACGCACGGGTTGCCTCCGGCGACATCGGCTGTCACCCTTTGCGCCATGCCAATTCGATTTATTTTTTACACCGTCCTGAGTCTCGCGACCGCCCTGCCTTTGGCCAAGGCCGAGCCGGCAAAGCCAAGCGGAAGCATCTCCATCCTGCCGTCCACCTCACGGCTGGAGACTTTGTGGGAGCAGGGTGAATTCACCGAGGGCGTCGCCATTGCCCCGGATGGGCAGGTTTATTTCAGCGACATCCCGAGCAGCGAATCGACGTCCGGGCAAATCCTGAAGTTCGATCCCAAGGCGGAAAAAACGACCGTCTTCACTGCGGCGTCGGAGAAAAGCAACGGCCTGATGTTCGACCGCGACGGCCGGTTGATCGCCTGTTGCGGCGCCAACAATGGCCGCATGGCTCTCAGCGAATTTTTGCCGGACGGCAAACTCCGCACGCTCTCCGGGATGTTCGACGGCAAACGCTACCTTGCCCCCAACGACCTTGTTATCCTTCCGAACGGGTTGATTTATTTCAGCGACCCACGCTACATCGGCAATGAAAAAGAGGAGCAAAGCCAGATGGCCGTGTACCGTTACGATCCGTTTTCCGGCGAAGTGACTCGCGCGATCGGCGCGGATCAAATCGAGAAACCCAACGGCTTGGCACTCTCGCCGGACGGCAAAACGCTGTACGTCGCCGAAACCAACAACGGCTCAACCGGCGGCCCCAACGCGCCGAAAAATGCGAAAATGGGCCGCATGACCCTCAACGCCTTTCCCATCCGCAGAGACGGCAGCCTCGGCACGAAAAAAGTGCTCGTTGATTTTGGCGATCAGGCCGGCATCGATGGCTTGACGATCGACACCATGGGAAACATTTACGCGGCCGTCCGCTCGGCCAAGCGGTTTGGCATCGCCGCCTACACGCCCGGAGGAAAAGAGATCGCCTTCATCCCCACCGAGACCCTGCCAACCAACTGCTGCTTCGGTGTTGGGGCGGAAGCCAACACGCTGTACATCACGGCCGGCATCGGGCTGTACCGGATCGAAATGAACGTCGCCGGTTTTCACCCAGCCACGGCCCCCTTGGCCCAGCGCAGTGACAGAGGCTGGGTTTCGTTGTTCGACGGCAATACCGCCAACGGCTGGACACCGCGCGGCGAGGTCGAATTCCTCAAGGCCGTCAATGGCGAATTGCATTTGTACTCCACGAAAAACGTCTGGGTGGTGTCCGACGCGCAGGCGACCGATTTCGAGGCGCAACTCGAGGTGAAACTGCCGGCGCAATCCGAGAGCAAGGGTGATCACTTCAACTCCGGCCTCGGCTTCCGGTTGATCGGTGAAAAGGGGAAACCGAAGGGCTACCAATGCGAGATCGAGCGTGCCGCAGCCGGAAAAAACGGCGGCGTGTACGGGATCGGTTTCGGCGGCTGGCTCCACCCGAAAGGCCCGGAGCAAACGGCAAAACTCAAGGCAGCCACCAAGGGACTGTTCAACGACGACAACTGGAACAAGGTCCACGTCCGAGTGGTGGGCGACCGCGCCCAAACCTGGGTCAACGGCCAAATGGTTTCAGACATCCGGGGCATTAAGGCACACCGTGGTCGACTTGGCATCCAGCACCACGGCTCCGGCGGCACGGTAAAATTCCGCAGCCTACGCTTCCGCCCCATCGGCAGCCGAAAATAAGCGCAAATAACTTCCCAGCGCTTGGCCAAGCGGGTAGGTTCCCGGCATCCGAACGCATGAAAAAATCTGTACTGTTTTTTTCGCTGGCCGTTGGCTTGGTTTCTTCTCAGGCCGCCAACGGGTTGTGGACCAATCCTGAAGATCCGACCCTGCCGATCGATTTCAAGATCCAGGGCGAGTACGTCGGCAAGACTTCCGGCGGCAAAAAACTCGGCGCGCAAATCATCGCGCTGGACAAGGGCCAATTTCAGGCCGTGCTCCTGCCGGGCGGCCTGCCTGGAGCCGGTTGGGACGGCAACAAGTCGCTCCTTGCCGGGGCCTTAGACGGCAAGATCGCCAGGTTTTCCGAGGCCAAGGGCAGCCGGAAA
>CEQU01017421.1_pt1 | contig 11091 bp, 12 predicted proteins | sample 531031 | NCBI WGS metagenome assembly CEQU01 (sample SAMEA2621216, study PRJEB7988) | marine metagenome | isolation source: saline water (ENVO:00002010), including
AACCCCACTATCAATAGTAAAAGTTGCACCGCTATTGCTTACAGTTATATCTCCTTTATCTCCGTCATCTATTCCACCACCTCCAGTAATTTCAGCTACAGACCCATTATCTTTTTTTGTAAAAAGTTTGCCGTTGTCTGTTCTTATAGCTACTTCTCCAACAACTAAATCACTTGCACTTGGATCGCTGCCACTTGCGTTTTTTAATTTAATTGTGACTGCCATTTGTTAAACCTCCTAAGTAACTTAATTTTTATTCAATATGTGCCTCCATTAACATCAAAACCAGAAGTTGCTCCGTCTTCCAAGAACGTCACAAGGTCTGAGAGAGCCACTTGTTTCATTGTGCCATTATCGTTGCATACAAAGCGGTCTGCTGTGGCTAAAGTTGTTGAAGAGGCAGATGTGCCTCCGTCCATTAAATTAAGCTCAGTAGTGGTCGCTGTGATTCCGTCCATGATGTTGAGTTCTGAAGTCGTTGCAGTGACTCCGTCCATGATGTTTAATTCAGTCGCTGTAGCTGTAACTCCATCAAGAATATTTAATTCAGCAGTTGTAACAGTTGCTCCATCTAAAATTGCCACTTCAGTTGAAGTTAAAGCAGCTAAAGCAGCCGCCGCACCTGACTGCATACCAGATAAAACATCTAAATCAGCGTCATAGGCTTGAATATCTGAGCCTATCGCTAGACCTAAAGCTGTCCTTGCTGCTGATGCTGTGGTCGCACCTGTTCCTCCGTCAGAAATTGCAAGAGTTCCAGTGATAGAACTAGCACTAAGATCAACAGTTAGTTCAGTTGACGCAAAAATAAGACCACCATTTGATTGAATATCTAGTGATAATGTATTTCCAGACTTGTCTAAACCATCACCCGCTGTAATTTGACCCGCACCAGAGAACTGAACAAAAGTAAGATTATTTGTTCCTACAACCGCTGATCCCTTGTCAGAGCTACAAACAAATCCATTGTCAGCATTGACAGTACCTTTCTCTACAAAAGTGAACATACCAGCCGCATCAGCCCCAGCAGCTAAGTCATCAGCCCTTGCTGGTGAAGATCCAACTATGTAGATACCATTCTCAGACGCACTAGACTGGTCTTTGACCAACACTCTGTCATTAGTTGAAAGAGATACACCATCTAAAGTGTCACCATTATTAAGGGCAGTAGATATTGTTATATTCCCTGTAGTTGCTGCAATACAACTGTCTTTTATATCTAAGCCTTGTGCAACTCCATCAACATAACCTTTGTTTGCCGCATCAGCATCAGCAGTTGGATCAGCTAAATTTGTAATTTTTTGACTATTTAGACTAACAGCACCATCAGGGGCAGTAAATTCATTTAACTTTAATAAATCAGCCGCAACTAAAGCTCTAAATGTAGGAGCCGCCGCAGATCCAGTTGTAGGGCCTGATAAAACAGTATTTGCTGTTCTTGTATCTGTCTTGTTAAAAAATGCACCAGCACCGCCTACAGTGATGATAGAGCTTGCAGATGGTGGGGTAGATCCATTATCACCAAATCCATAATATAATTTTAAATCCGCTTCATTAAATGCTAATTCTGATGGAGATAAACTACTTGGAGCACCCGCACTGCCAGAGGCTGCTCTTTTTTTAATTCTTATTGTGTTAGACATGGCCTAAAAATTACCTCCATTAACGAGTGTTAGCTTTGTGGTTGTAGCATCTGCTTTAAACATACCACTTGATTGATCGAAAAACACAACTGAGCCATCAACTCTGCTGTCATCATTCATGGTCGTTCCTGATGAAGCAAAACTAGGGCCTTGTGGCCCTTGAGTAGCAACAGTTACAACAGTTGTATCACCTTCATTAACTGTGACAGTGTTTTCTGTGGTTGTGATGTTTACTGAAGTCATGTTGTATAGCCTTCGCTTACATATATTGTACCTTCTAAATAATATTCTTTAAGTCCAGCGGGATTTGTTAACAAGACATCATATTTTAATTCATTTGGAGAAAATGTTGCTGTTTGTGTATCGGTTAAAGCAATATCAATCGTTCCAGTTGTTCTATTCGTATAAGTAACACCAAAATCAGCATATTTAGTAGTCCTTGTTTCTTCCCAAACTTGTGCAGCTACAGTAAATCCAGTTAAATTTATTGCATCATTATTACTATCTTTAAAAACAAGTTGTATAGCATGATCTGATCTTCGTTGAACAGTCATATCGTAGTTTGCGGGAGAAATAGCCATGATTAAAAGGCAACACCTGTTGCTTGTACTGGTGTGTTAATTAAATCTATTTCTGCTTTTAAACTATTTTCTATTGCAGTGACCTCAGTTGAACCTAAAGCATCTTTTACCCATGTAAGCATTGTTGCCTGTGTGGGAGTTGGTTTGCTGGTATCAAAAGCAATAAAATCAGAGGGAAGTGACTCAGGTTTAGTAAAAGTTATTTCACCTGTATATCTTGCTTTTTCCTCTGTGCCGTCCATACCTTTTACTCGATAAACAACATTTGTAAAATAGCCATCAGCAACATCTCTTTTACAAGCTGTGCCATTTATTTCCCATGTGTAAGTAATAGCCATAATAATTAAATTTTGAACTTAGTTTAACTTGAATAAGGAGAAGTTCCAAGAATAGAAGTATTCCACTGAGCCTTTAGTTCATCAGTTGTAGTTGCATTTGTAATACCAGAATCAGCAGGGGCATCCCTCAATGCTTGTTTTTTTACTGCAACACTAGCTTGAGTTGAAGTGTCATTCGTTTCGATTGCTCTTTGAAATTCAATATCAAGTTCTTTAAATTTTTCTTCTCTAGCCAAGCGAATTTTATCTTTATGTAATTCTTTCGCTTTTGCCATGTCTATGTTAAATCCCATAATATTTAAGGTGTGTAAGTCCAAGCATTTCTGAAGCTCCTGTCTGTTGGAACTTCACTTGCGTCTATTATATAAGATGTTTTTCCGTCAGGCACATCTTTTGCCTGTATCTGTTCAACAGTCAAACCACATTCATCAGTAGGAATCATGATGGCAACAGTGCCGTCATCTTGCATATATACAATTCTTTTATCGGAAACAGCCATAAGTTTTTTCTTTTACTATATCAAGTCTCATGCACAGTAGCACATACTATTTTGCAATCTCTTGGAACTGATGTTTGACTTTCCCCCATCACAAACCTAAAACTACCAGTGGCAAAATTAGCTTCATCAAAACTATTACTGTTAAGATTCGGCCCACTTGATGAGATTTGAAATGTCGTAACATTATTATTTGAACTTATACCTCCTGTCATGGTTACTGAATAGTCATTATTAGAAGCGGAACTTGTAAAATTCACAGAAAAGTTACCCACTCCATGATCTGTAATCGTAGAAACATTATGACTTCCTCTTATGGAGTTAGTTTCGCTGTTAAAGTTTATAAAAGAAAAAGCTGCTTTTGTTTGAGAAGCTGGAATTGTTGAAGCTGATGTAAGAATTGTTCCTGTTTCATCTGGTAAAGTCAAAACTTTATCTGATGCAACTGAACTAGGAGCTTTTATTTGGATATTATGAGTTGAATCTGATTCATAAAATCTTACTGGTCTTTGGCCCAGCATATCAAACCCATCATTACTGAACTGCATTGCTAAATTGTTTGCACCAGTAAAACCAACAGCATTAGCTGTATTCTGAAAGAATCCAGTTGTAGAGGAGCCAAAATTGACTGATGGGGCAGAGGCTGATCCAGTTGATAATTGCAAAACACCTGTCATAGGAGCAGATGAACCTCCACTTCGAGGCAATAACCCTAAGTTAGTTGTGTTAAGTGTGCCAATCGTATGAAATGTTGCTGATCCCGCTGCGGCATTGCCACCTGTGTCTCTTATCTTTAAAAGTCCATTTGCTGTGTCTGCAAATAATTGGCATGGTTGTGTAGTTCCTAAACCTGACTGACTTCCACTGCTCAATGATGCCAAAGCTAAAATTGCAGTCTGAATATCAAGCCTTACAGCTTGACCAGTTCCATTTGGAATTTGAAAATCGGTATCTTGTGCCATTTTATTTTTATGTTAGCTTGATTTGCCGAAACCAGTAGCAGTGAAAGTAAAGTTTCTATTTATAACACTACCACCAGAATCGGTAAATTTTACATTAAATCCAGAACCAGAAATAGAAGTAATTGTATATGTTTCGTTTGCACCCATGTTAGTAGGAACAACTTGTATTGATGGTAAAAAAGCTGAAGTACTGCCACCTATTGCGGAAGTCCCTGTGAAAAAATTATTTACAAAACTAATATCCTTGCCAGAATTTGAAGTTCCAGACGCAATCACACCATTGCTTGTTGCTGAGTTACTAGCTGAGGTTTCTGTTCTAAGCTCAATAAAAGCATCAAAGCCCAAGACACTTACTTCGATATTTTGTCCAATGTTGGTGCTTGATAAAGTTGATTTGAATTTATAGTATCTACCTACAAAATTTGCTTGAGAAAAGTCTTGAAAATCTGTAAAAGTAGAATTGTCCAAAGATGTTGCAACTGACACCTTGCAGTTTGTTTGATTTACAACACTGCCGTCCCAAGAGTCATAATCGTCAACATTACCACTTCTGCTGTCAAGTAAGTCTGATGTATTAACACCAAGACTTGTGATTACTCTTTGAAGTCCTAAAGTAAAACTTGCTCCGAGATCAACAACAGAGGCAAATTCATAAGTTCCTGTTGACGTAGCTGTTAAACTATCTAATTTTAATTTGCTACTTGAAACTGTTGTATTCGTTTTTGTACCTGTGAAATTAGGATTTTCTCTTTGTTGAATTATTGAGAGTGATGTTAATTGACTTGGAATTGATATGGTTATTGTTGCGTCATTTTCTGAAAAATTCCCAAGATCGTCAGTGTATTTAAGAATATACGTTCCGACTAAAGCTGGAACAGTAACTTCGGTTGTTGCCCCGCTAACTGCTTGGATTAAATCTTGAGCAGATCCAAAATCAGCCCCGCTTGTAGCTGGAGAATGTCTGATATGAGTAAAACCCCCATGAATCACATCTATTTCGGTGGTTTTGTCCCATTTAAGCCTTACAAGTTTTCCGTCTATTGGTTCAAGAGTAAGTCCTTGTACATCTTGAGGGGCTGCTGTTTTTCCAGCGGCTATGAATTGATCTTCAAGGGGTGTAACAGATGGAACTCCAAGTGCATTGATTGAAAATATCCTAAAGTCATAAGTTCCAACGTCACCATTTTCAATGACATAATCATTTGAAGTGGTAGTGATATTTACATAATTTTCATTATTTCTTCGATACTGAAACTGATAGCTTGTAGCTCCGACTACTGGCTGCCATGAAACAATTATTTTACTTATAGCCTTATTATTAACAGCAACAATCTTTTCTTGAAATGTCATTTGTGCTGGTGGTTGTTTTATCTCTGTTAATGTAGAAATTGATCTTGTGGGCAAAACTTCTCCATCTTCAACAGCAGCATATTTATTTGGATCATGTAATAAAGCTGTAATTGTAAAAGTTGTATCTTTGTTTTCTTTAACAGTTAAAACTCTCCACTCAGTAGTCTGTAATGTTGAAGTCTCAAAAATATATACGCTGTTTGGATTTGGAGCAGCCGCCTGACCGCTGCTATTAGTAAATGCTGATGATACTGTTATTGTTGATCCTGATACACTACTGACGTTTCGTGTACTGACAGATCCATCTGGTAGAACAACACTCAAAGTGGGTGAAGCTGAAACAGTAGGAATGTCTGTATTAGCTGTGTCATCAACGACAATTTGTGTTGTGGTTGGTGTTGAAGATGCTGAGATTCTTCCCCCTCTTCTTACACCGCTTTTCATAGGATCTTGAATCGAAATTATATCGTGCGGCCTTACAATAACTCCCGCATCAATAGAGGTGGTGAAGCTACAAGTCTCTCCAGAATTTTGTTCGTTATATAAAAGCCATTTTCCAAGTCTTTGGGCTTGCCCTCTTGATGTAGTTCCTATTGCCCTGACAGTTTTTACAACTGAACCATATTTATCTCTAGTCGTTTGCTCTGCCTGTACTGTTTCATAATCAATCTCTTGAGTTTCCATATCAAAATAGGCAACATTTATTACTGTGTGTCTTGCTTTTCTACTACTTCCAAAATATGTAAAACCTTGCTCAGTTACATTTGACAAATTAAATAAATATTTACTTGTTGCTGGCTGATCGTTTGCTACCTCTATTGTCCCAGCCCCAAAGTATGCAATGCCTCTAAAAACAGAACAAAGCTCATTAATAACATTAAATGCTTCCTTAGCAGTGGTGATATTTATATTTGTCTGAAAACGTGGCTCCTGTCCGTTTTGACCATCATTAACAAGTTCATTACAATATTCACTCACACTATAAAAAGAATATTGATTCAAGTTTGATTCTGATATTCCCGCCCCATATCTTTCATTTGTCAATAAATTAAATAAAATCCAAGCTGGATCGCTTGTCCATTCTGGATCTGTTTTGAATGTTCCGTTGAAAGTTCCGCTGTATGTAATTCTTCCATTACTTAAATCAACAGTCGCATTGTGTGGGATTTTTACCTTTATTCCTCTTATACGAAATGTTCTTCTAGGTATTCTGGGGAACTGCTCTGAATCTATCCGTAAAGCGATATGAGCAGTATTTGGATATGTCTGCGGTGCTTTTAACAACTCAGTCATTGTCATAAATTTAAAAGCATTTTGTAATTTTGTATCTGTGCTGTCTGCGGTAATTCTTTCAACTCTTACAACAACAGGGAAAGAGGCATTTGTAGGCAAATCAAATTCATAGTCTCTGTTGTATGCGTTTGAAGCTCTGCCCCTAACAACGTCTGTTATATGAATTGTATTTGTGCCATCATTCTGTACCGTTTTTATTTGAAGTTGAACCTCTGCTCCAGAGATATTTCCATTATCTTCAAATGTTTGTAAAGCTTGAAATTGAACTGTTATTCTTACAGTTTCAATAGAGGTATCTGTTATTGTTTCTTCTCTTGGGTTTGAAGTTGTAACAGTGAGTCCATTTACTGTTGTTCTTTCAATATTTCTAACACCATTTATTTTTGTTTGACTTGAACTTCCGTCCCGAAAATCAAATTCAACACCTTTAAAATTAAAAGAGGAATCAGGTGGGCTTGAAACGTCCGCTGCCTCTTGTAAAACTTGTGTCCCATTAAGGAATACATCTTTTAAAAAATGATTAAGGTAAGCATCAGATGTCTTATCTGTAACACCAGCTTTGCTTGCTGAAACTGATCCCTCAATCTGACCTTCCGATATAATCTCTATTAAAGTTGAAAATTGTTTGCTAGAAAGTGCGTCCTCTGGTAAATCAGGATTATTGAAAACTGTATTTTGATCTAAGTCTTGAAGTCTAGGCATTTTAATCCTCTTTTACTTGGACAGTATCAACACCATTTGAAATGGTTATTGAGCCGACAAAAATTTCCCCAAAGACACAGTTGACTGGAATACCTGCTCTGCTGACATTTGTAAGCCCTGTAAAAGAATAATTACTAGAAAAGGCTGAGGGGTCGGTTTCGTCCATACCACTCCCTCCTCTGTTGTTTGTTTGGTTTGGAGTAAGCATATCTGTTATTCCCCCAATAACTAAAGAAGTTCCAATAGAGGTTAAAACAGACGCAGCAACTGTAGCCAAGACACCTCCAGATATAGCACTTCCTCCAAGTAAAGCACCAATTCCAAGAATAATTCCAAAAAAATTACCATGTGCTATTGGTATTATCTGTATGTCTCCGTCCATTTTCATGGATAAGTTTTTTTCTGATATTTCTTTTCCTCTTACTTTGATGCAATAATGCTGATTTGCCATGTGTTTCTCTAAACCTTTGAAATTGCATTTCAAAAAAGAAATCGCATCTATAGGTTTTTGAACTTTAGCCTCAAAATATTTTTGATTATTGCAGAACTTTTTTAAAGGCCCATATACTTTTATTTTAGTTAACATTGCTTATCTCTGGATCTATATAGATAATACTCTTTGTGTTTGGGTTTACAAGATAAAAACGTAACTCAAGAGCATTACATGATGCCTTATCTGCTGGCGAAAATTCCATATTAAATTCTGGGTGACTATGGACAATTCCAATTATCTCATCTACTGAATCCTCACATATAGCCCAGTCATCTGGTTCAATGACAAAGTTTGCAACGTCATGTTTAAAAGCGACATTTCTACAAGGCCAGTAATCAATCTCCCCTTTATCTTTTACCAAAAGTCCACAGCACTCCAAAGGCTGTTCTTTTGTTGCGTGTTCAAAAGCTTTTTCTTTCCACATAATCATTGATTGATAAATGTACCAACTCCAGCAAATTCAGTTCTTAAAACTTGTCTAGCTGGAATTTTTTTACCAGCTAAATCAATCTCTGAAACAAGTTCAAATTCAACAAAATTTCTATTTTCTTGGACTTTCCTGTCAATAAAAAATATTTCTTGAGGTAGTTCATCATCATTTGGAGTGCCAAAAGGATTTGAGTTGCCTGTAAAGTTTACAGCATCAAGACTGCTGGCTAAAGTTCTAATTCTTGTAAACTTCGCACCTATGAGGTCATTTTGATTTGTCGTTTGATTAACAATAATCATCAAATCAGAAACTGTTAAAACTTGACTGTCATGAGTCAAACCTACCAAGTTTGCAATTTTAAATATTGGTCTTGGGATTTGACCTTTTGAAGAAAATTCAAAACCAGACGCTTCAACAGGGAACTTTTGATAAGTATTACCTCTCCAAACTATGTCAACATTTGTATCTAATTTTGTTCCACTATGAAATCTTAAAACGTCAGTGCTTCCATGTAAATTTTGAAATAGCTCTAAAACAAAAAGTTCAATCAAACTACTTGGATTAATGCTTTGTAATTCAGAAACAGGAATAGCCATTACGGTTCTTTGACCTCCTCAAAAGTAAGGCTCATAACAACTCTGCCATTTGTAACAAGAGTTCTGGATCTTCTAGTACAAATAAATTCTGGTGATGCTGATAAATCAGGCAAAACATTTTGTCTGAAAGTAGTGCTTACGTCAAAACTTGCTTGATCGTCAAATCTTGCATTAAGAAAATCATTTATTGTTTTTGACACAGCAGTAGTAACGTTAAAAGTCATTCTTAAAGATATAAGTCTTTTGTTTGTTGGCAATCCAAAAACTAAACGCTGCTCATATCCATCACCGAATTTGACCCTTTGACTTTTTTGGTCTGTATCTTCAACGCTTGAATATGTCGGTAAAACATCTGGAAAAGTTGCCATTATGCTAATAAACCTCCGACTCTTTTTTGTTTGATTAGTTCTGATTGTATAGCAGCGGCTATTTGTTCACCTAACTGATTACCTTCAGCAGATGAACCACTAACAGACGATCCTGTAGCGTCCACGCTAACAGTAATGTTATTTACAACAGATTCTCCCCCCATAGGAACAGATGGCACTATATTGCCAGAGGTTCTTGGAACAAATAGCTCAGGTTGACGTTCTCCAACAATATAAGGCTGATTTGCTTTTACAGGGCCACCATTTGCTCTAAAAAGTCCTCCAATCACTCCACCAAGAAATCCTCCAAGCCCTTTCCTTTCTCCACCAGTTGAACTTTTACCAAAGTTTTCTCCAAATGAACCAAAAATTTTGTCTATTTGTGCGTCTATGATTTTGTCTCTTATCTTGTTTAAAACGCCTGTCATAGCCTCTCCAAATGTTTTCGCACCAGTTATAGCGTCCCTTAAATTATTTTTTATACTGCTTTCGATTTCCTCTCCTACAGCAGTCATTTTTTCCTTAAGTTCTTCCGCTGCCTTTTTACTTTCTTCTATTTTTTCTTTTCGTTCTTTTTCAAGTTTATTTGCTTTTTCTGCCTCTGCATTTTCTTGAATTGCAATATCTAATCTTTCTTTAATTGGAGCCATTTGTTCATGGAGAAGAGCAAGCCTTCTTTCTGCCGCCGCTATAGTTCTCTTATCATTTGAATTATTAATTTTTGCAATTTCTTTTGCCATTTTTATTCCAATATCAGCCTCTAAAGCTCTTAATTGTGCTATTTCACCTCTTTTAATTGCTTCAGTAACTTCGTCTTGTTCTTTTTTTTGTTTTATTAATTGTGTCACTATAGCTCCGATACCTGTTGCAACAGCAACAAAAGGAATTGCATTAAGGGCAAGCGTAGCGACACCGCCAGCAGCGGCTACTTTTATTAAGGCTGCACTCACAAGGGGAAGTGCTATAGCAACTCCTTTGGCGGCAACAGCTAATGCAGCAAATATCATTGTAGTTTTACCAACTGGCGAATTTACAAATGCAGTAATTTCAACAATAAAATCAGTAAGCAATCTTGTAACGCCCTCAACGGCTGGTCTTAATTGATCTCCAAAAGCTCTTGATAGATCCTCTGTCGCATTAGTAAAATTCTTAAATACTTGTGTAGGATCATTTTTCAATAATTCTTTCAAAAATCCACTTCCCTCATTACCTATTCTTCCTAAAGCTCTAAGCACAACATCACTTGTCAATTTGCCATCAGCGGCAAGTTGTTTTAGTTCTCCTATAGTTACACCTAGCTCTTCAGCAATAGGAGCAAGAACTGTTGGCACTTGTTCTGAAACACTCCTAAACTCATCACCAGCAAGCCTTCCTGAGCCGAGAGCCTGTGCTAGTTGCCTAAATGCGTTTGATGATTCTTGAGCAGATGATCCAGCTAATTTTGCTGCTGTGTTAAAGCCAAAAAATACAGTTCTTATATCTTCGACTGATGAGCCAAGTGGAGCCAGTCTTGCCGTAATATCTGTTACACCTTCTAAAGCTTCAGTCGCACTAAGTCCAAACGCTTTCTGTGCATCTGTCGCAATCTTTTGTGACGCTGCAAAAGAGCCACTTGCTTTTGTAAGCAATCCTAATCTGACATTAAGTTTTTCAAAGTTTGCTGATGTATTAACTGCTTGCCTTCCTAAAACTACTAAACCAGTCGCAGCAATGGCATTTCTTAGGCCATTAAATGAGCCTTGTAATTTGTTCGTTCTGTTTTGGACACCATCTAAAGCCCTAGTTGCACCGCTGGCATCAACTTTTAACCTAACGACTGCTTCTGCCACAAATAAAAAA
>CEQU01086450.1_pt1 | contig 11077 bp, 11 predicted proteins | sample 531031 | NCBI WGS metagenome assembly CEQU01 (sample SAMEA2621216, study PRJEB7988) | marine metagenome | isolation source: saline water (ENVO:00002010), including
CTATCCTAATTGATAATAGTCTTTACCGCCTGAGTGTTCGGAATTAACTTAATTAAGGTTGGCAAAATTTTTTAGTTAAAACGGATGTGCTAGCCAATACGCTTCCAAGGAGGTCAATTGTGTAGGGAAAGTGACATGGCGTCAGCCGAAAATCAAACTGCTCAAGAAATCAATTTAAATGTCGAGCCTCCTCAGTGTATTGCTGACTAAAATTAATGTGGTACTATTGAGTGAATTGCTGAGTAAAGTTCTCGACAACTCTACACTCTTTCTTGGTCTTTACTTTCAACATTTACCCCCCTTCTGTGGGTGCCAGAACTCTTAGAAGTAACCTGAATCATGAGATAAGATTCTTATTTGTGCCCTAGTCAATATGTTGAATCTAGCTGTATACAGTATATGGTCCGAATTTTAAAGACAAAACAAGCTTAAAAGATAAGTAAGATATAAAAGCTAAATAGAATAAACTCTCGCTTAAAGAAAAAATGGAGGAGGTAAAGGCAAATTGATCCCTCTAGATATGTTTTTACCATTAATTGTTTTATGACCGACAAATCTTTAACACTTAGAGACGCCTTTGATGCATGTCAAGATATTGAACTACGGTTCGCTAAAATTTATGCTCGGCTGTCCTTGTTGCTAGGAGGAGTTGACGATCGAGTCGCTCGTTTTTGGGAAACAATGAGTACCCAAGAATGGCAGCATTACGTCCTGATCGAATTTGGTCGTAGTCTTTGTTCTACGGCTTTTGACTTAGACATGCCGATCCACGATTTGCCCGCTAGTGGTTCCATTAGCAAAATTAAAGATGATTTAACTAAGCACGAACAAAGAGTTGCTGAAATGAACGTGAATTTAAGTGATGGATTTAAAATAACGATTGAAATTGAGCAAAGCGAAGCTGATCAACTATTCATGTATTTGGCAAAGATGACTGAAAAAGCCATTTATCAAAACAATCAAACTTTTCTGTTAAACCGCTTGAATAGAATCCAGAAAGAAATGCAACACCACCACCAGACAGTTATCGAAGCTGCTAAGCGATTGTCGAATGATCCTGAGATTATACGGAGTGCAGTTTCTTTATCACACCACTAATTGATTGCTTATCTTATTGCTTTGTACTTTTACTTATTACTTTGCACTTGCAGTCTAGGCGGAAAAATGTTAACATCTACCTCTTTTCGTTGATCTATCAAAGATAATTCAATTAGTTTAGTCGGACACATAAAAGAACACGGTGGAGATAAGAAGTAGATGAGTAGATACACTGGACCTAGGCTCAAAAAGTGTCGAGCTTTAGATGCGGACTTGCCTGGACTAACACGGAAAAGGAGGAAGAGGACTTATCCTCCTGGACAGCATGGTAATAACTTTCGTCGTAAGGTCTCTGATTATGGTCGCCGTTTGACGGAAAAACAGAAAATAAGGTTCAATTATGGATTAGGTGAAAAGCAACTGCGTCGCCTAGTATCCGATGCCCGTCGTAGCCAGCTCTCGACCGGTGATAAGTTAATGGAATTGCTGGAAAGAAGATTAGACAATGTAGTATTCAGAGCAGGTTTCGCTCCTACTATTCCTGCGGCGCGCCAGCTGGTTAATCACGGCCATTTTCAAGTCAATGGTAGAAAGGTAGATATTGCATCCTATAGGGTTAGAATTGGTGAAGTTATTAGTCTTAAAGAAAAAAGCCAAAATCTAGAGTGTGTGGTTGTTTCTATGGAAAATCCTAGTCTAATGAGTCCCGACTGGTTGGACTTAAATCGAAATCAGCGCACGGCCACAGTGTCTTCACTGCCAACGATTGAGTCAGTTCCATTTCCCCTAGATATTCAGCTGATTGTAGAGTATTACGCGCGACTACTCTAGCTTAGTTCTAGTAATGAATCGTGAGCACAAAAGCCCAGATGGTTTATCTGGGCTTTTTTTGTTTAATGGTATTAAGTAAATTAAGGCTGGGTATTAAGTAAATGAAATCGTTTGAAGAACTTGAGTCTATTGTCGCCAAATTACGTAGTGAAAACGGTTGTCCATGGGACCGAGAACAAACACACCAAAGTCTGAAGTCAAACCTTCTAGAAGAAACCTATGAAATCATTGAGGCAATTGAAAGTAACGATTCAGCCAAAATTTGTGAAGAACTCGGGGACCTTCTATCAGTTATTATGCTTCATACACGAATAGGTCAAGAAAGTGGCAATTTCGATATAGAACAAGTACTAACAAAAATTTCAGAAAAACTAATCCGTCGCCACCCGCATGTATTTTCGGGTCTTAGTGTGAAAAATACCAATCAGGTGATACAAAATTGGGAACAAATCAAACTAAGTGAAGAAGGATACCAAGATAGAAATTCAGCATTGGATGGGGTGCCCATTGCCTTACCCAGCCTGCAAAGAGCCGAAAAACTGCAAACAAAAGCTGCACGTGTTGGCTTTGATTGGAATAATGTAGCTGAAGTGTTGCCAAAAATTAAAGAAGAAATTGAGGAGATCGAAGCTTGCTTAATTGATGGGCCAATAGATCAGGTGGAAATGGAGGTCGGTGATTTATTATTTTCCATAGTGAATCTAGCTCGATTTTTGAATGTAGAAGCTGAGTCGGCACTTCGTAAATCCAACCAAAAGTTTGAGAGTCGATTTCATCAAATAGAAGCTCATATCTCTGCCCGTGGGCACCAGTTAACTGACTACAGTTTAGAACAGTTAGATCAAATTTGGGAAATGGTTAAATCTGATGAACGCCTCGTTGCTCAACAACATATAGAAGAAAACTAAATTGAAAAAGAGTACAAAACAAATCCAGAAATTCAAGGATTATCTAGAGACACAAAATCTTCGGCTGACAACAGAGCGGCAGCTAGTGTTGGAGCAATCCTTAGCTTTTCAAACGCATTTCCGAGCTGACGATCTCTTGTTTCAGATGATTGCGAATGGACATAAAACCTCTAAAGCAACCATTTATCGTACGCTCCCATTGTTGGTAAAAAGTGGTTTACTGTCTGAAATCATTGATGCGAACAATAATGTTTTGTATGAATTTGCTCATGATAATACTAGTCAGCATGCTCATCTGATTTGTATCCAATGCTCGCAAATTATTGAATTTCAAGATCCAGAAGTAAAAGATCGACAGAGAGAGATTTGCCATACACATAATTTTCAAGCGATCAAGTATCGTTACGAGATCTTAGGCTATTGCTCTCACTGCAGGTAAAGTAGTGAAGAACTATGGATACCATTCTTGTTATCGATGATGACTCAAATATATGTTGGGCATTTGAGCAATTTTTGCAAGATCTGAACTATAATGTTCTGATCGCTAGTAATTCCGAAGATGGTTTACGTCTAGCCGCTGAGCATCAGCCAGATCTTGTCCTGTTGGATGTGCAATTGCCAGGAATGTCTGGATTAGAAGCCCTCCAGCAGTTCAAATCTCTCCACACCAAGATGCAGGTCGTAGTAATGTCGGCTTACGATAACATCGCAAACACTATCCAGTCAATGAGCCTACAAGCTTTCGACTTTTTGCCGAAACCGATTGATCTAAAGCAAGTAAAGTCGATTTTAGAACGGATCTCACAACTTCAGCAAGCTCGTCGGTCTATTTCCACGACCTCAGAAAGAATAAGCGTAAAAAGCTCCCCCCAATTAGTCGGGCAAAGTCAGCAAATGCTAGAGGTTTGGAAGATGATTGGTATAATGGCGGCTAATTCGATGACTGTTTTGATTGAAGGTGAAAACGGTACAGGAAAAGGGGTGGTAGCTCGTGCTATCCATAACAATAGCTCTAGGCGACACAACCCATTTATCATTGTTGATTGTGGAGCCTTACCTGATAACTTGCTTGAGAGTGAACTGTTTGGCTACGAGGCCGGTGCTTTCACTGGAGCTCAAAAAAAAGGGAAATTAGGTAAATTTGAGCTAGCAAATAGTGGCACTCTATTTTTAGATGAGATTGGTAATATGAGTTCTGCACTGCAAATGCGACTCTTACGTACTTTACAAGATAGCGAAATCGAACGATTAGGAGGAACTCGATCGGTCGCTATCAATGCTCGAGTAATTGCGGCTACCAATGTGAATTTGGAAAAGTCAGTCAAAAATGGACATTTTAGAGAAGATCTTTATTATAGACTTAAGCAGGTACCTATTGCTTTACCACCTTTACGAAAACGATCGCAAGATATTTCCCTGCTAGCACAACATTTTTTGGAACAGTCTTCGATTGAACTCAATCGTCATTTCTATGGTATTGAGGACCAGTGCTTAGCTCTTTTTCAAAATTATCATTGGCCAGGAAACGTGCGTGAGCTAGAAAATGCGATTAAAAGTGCAGCAGTCCTATCTCGATCTGATGTAATCTTACCCGACCATTTGCCGTCTGAAATCAGAAATTTTGTTTCATTCAATTTAGACACTGAAAATCTAAGGGAGACATTATTTGATGAAACATTTGAACTAGCAGTCCGAAAAATTTTAGATTCCCCAAACACACTATCTGATCAAAATAACCTTTACAAGACGCTGACCAACAGTTTGGATAAAGAGTTAATTCTGGCGCTGCGCCAGAAAACTGATAATAATTATTCGAAAATGGCAAAGTTGCTAGGAATAAGCCGTACAACCTTATGGCAAAAAATCAAGACTCTACAAATCTAAAAAGTGAAAAGAATTAGGCTAATCATAAATGCATACAAGACTTCTTGATTCCAAGATAAATAATGACCCGAAACACATTACAACTACTATTTCAATTGGAGGAATGACCTGTGCGGCTTGTGTGGCTCGAGTAGAGAAGACTCTTATGGAAATTGAAGGTGTATTCACCGTTTCAGTTAACTATGGAACAGAACAAGCCGAGGTTGAGTATAACACGAAAGCTGTCAACTTTAGACACCTACAGTCTGCAATTATCGATGCCGGTTATACTGCTCACCGCGCCAGTGAATTTCGCCAAAAGCAACTAGAAGAAAAAGAGAGAGTCCACCAGAAAGAGTCGCGGATTCTACTGATCAAGATATGGGTTAGTGGAATGGCTTCTTTTGTGTCGATGGCACTTATGTTCATACCTCACCAATTGTCCTACCGATGGGAGTTACTACTTCTTGCGCTGATATCAAGCCCAGTTCAATTTTGGGCAGGTTGGCAATTTCATCATCGAGCTGTTTCTGCATTGCGGCATCAATCTGCGGATATGAATGTACTCATCTCACTAGGGACTTTTTCTGCATACCTATACAGTCTGTTCATAACAATCTTATATTGGACAAATTCTAATATAGAGAATCACAATGATTATTATGAAACTGCAATCATGATTATTACGCTGATCTTGGTTGGCCGGTATTTAGAAAATAAGGCTAAACATGCGACTCAAGGAGCAATTACTAAACTTATTCAGCTACAACCACCGACAGCGCTGAAAATTCAGGATGATGGGAAAACCACTGAGGTCAATGTTGGTGAAGTACAAGTTGGTGACTTGTTAATGGTTAAACCAGGCCAACGTATTCCAGTTGATGGCATAGTGGTTGAAGGGCAGTCTTTAGTTGACGAATCAATGGTAACCGGTGAGAGTCAACCGGTACACAAACAAATCGATGATGAAGTTATTGGTTCCACGGTCAATGGTACAGGTAGTTTCAATCTAACGGCAAAGCGCGTTGGCGCTGATACCGTGCTATCTCAGATTATCCGCATGGTTGAATCCGCACAGAGTTCGAAGCCTCCTATTCAAAGGCTTGCTGACCGGGTTGCAGGTGTATTTGTGCCGATTGTCATCTGTATTGCAGCATTAACTTTCGGTATTTGGTTTTTTGTCTTAAATGCTTCGTTAGCCCAATCTTTAACATTTTTTATTTCTGTCTTGATTATTGCTTGTCCATGTGCTTTAGGGTTAGCAACACCGACCGCTATAATTGCTGGTGTTGGTCGAGCTGCGGAGCAGGGAATATTAATCAAAAACGCTCCAATTTTGGAAATTTTACATCGTACCGAAACCGTGGTCTTTGACAAAACTGGTACTTTGACTCAGGGACAGCCCTCTGTTACTGATATTATGCCTAGCAATGAATATTCAGAAACACATTTACTTTTATTAGCGGCCGCTTTGGAATCAAAATCTGAACACCCCCTAGGCTTATCAATTATCGAAGCTTGTCACGAGCGAGATTTACAGATTGAACAGGTCAAAATTGACAATTTTGAAGCACTAGTTGGCTTTGGTGTACAAGCTGACCTAGATGGTAAAAAAGTCAGGTGCGGTAGCCGTCGATTAATGGAGAAGTCAGGTATACAGTTACTCGGAGTAGACATCGATCGAGAAACTGAGTATGCTAGAGATGGTAAAACAGTAATTTGGGTCAGCATAGAAGAACAGCTAGCTGGACAAATTGCGGTGACTGACGTGATTAAGCCCAACGCTATGGAAGCTCTAGAGACACTAAAACAAATGGGCTTGAAAACCGTTATGCTGACCGGTGACAGCACCAAGACTGCAGAATTTGTAGCTAAGCAGGTCGGTGTTGGTCAAGCTAGGGCGGAAGTTTTACCAGCCGACAAGGCAGATATAATTGCCGACTTACAAACAGAGAATAATGTAGTGATAATGGTTGGTGACGGGATAAACGACGCTCCAGCTTTAGCACAAGCCGAAGTTGGGATTGCCATTGGTACAGGAACTGACGTTGCGATTGAAACTGCCGACGTAGTCTTAATCAAGGGGCGGTTACCACACGTAGCAACTGCCATCCAACTGAGTCGGCGGACTTTGAATACCATCCGTTGGAATCTAGTATGGGCGTTTGCCTATAATGTACTAGGAATTCCACTTGCCGCTGGTGTATTCAAGTGGTGGGGTCTACTTTTGAACCCTATGTTTGCTGCCGCCGCCATGGCTTTCAGCTCAGTCTTAGTCGTTACTAATTCACTTCGTCTGCGTCAAATTTAGCTCGGCTGATTTGGCCATAGCGGCTTCAGCTTCAGCGATCATACCCTTGCGTTGATAGAAGGCGGACAAGCTACTGTAAGCTAAACTGTCGCCTGGGTCCATTTCAATTGCCAATTTGACTGCATCAATAGCACCATCGTAGTTTTGCGCACGCTCGTAGGCGTGGGCTAAACCCATATACCCTTCAATCTCATTCGGAAACTTCTCTATTAGCTCTTGGAAAGCATTGATGGCATCGTCTAGTAAATTCTCGCCGAACAAACTTAATGCTTTATCGTACAATTGGTCTTTTGTCATATTTTCTCACTTACTAATTTTGTTTTACGATGTCAATCGTTTTGTCTAGGGCTTGATCCAAAGTTATAATCGATAAATAATTATCATTTTGCTCCATTTGTCACCAACCAGATGGAGAAATACAGAGTTGGCGGTTCACAAGTGGAAAAGAAACCCGCCGACCATTTTGCCGGCCAGAATCGACGAAGCCAAAAATCATTTCTTGGCTTTTAGATGCTAACTCCACACCACACGTTGTTTGGGTGTCATGTTCGATGCTGTCAATGAGGTTACGGATGCAATTGGCTGTTCCGAAGTCAGGAGTGATATCTTCGGTCTCTGGAGTTAATCGGCCAAACTGCTTATGTATCAGCCCATTACTACCAGAAGTTCTCAAAACACCTTGGGAACCGATTGCTTCAAACTCATACCCCGAAGCAATTGTGTGATAACCACGGACCCCGTTCTTAAATTGAACGTAAGCCATAAGAATCGAAGGGTCAATAGAAATTTGCCAATTGTCCCAATCTTCATCAGTCGCCCCAATATCGGCTTGAACATAATCTACATCCGAGTCTAACGCCAAATAAAGCATCATATCCGTCATATGGGTATGTCCCCACTGGGCTGAACTAGGACCACAATGGCAAATTATGCACTGTAAATCACCAATCCTACCGCTTTCAATTAAGTCTCTCATTCGCCAAAATAGTGGCTGATACCGACGATTTGTTCCATAATTGAATTTCACCTTGTTTTTATGGCAAGCTGACACGATCTGGTCAACTTCGCTCATTGAACAGGCCATAGGTTTTTCGCAATAAATGCCTTTTACTCCATTTTTAGCCGAAAAAATTGCTATTTCAGCGTGGGTACTCGGACGTGTAGTAATACTCACAATATCCGGCCTTTCTACTAAAATCATCTCACGATAATCTGAGTATCCACGTGGCACATCATATTTCTCTTGAGTTGTCTCGACTTTCTCAGGTAGAACATCAGAAACAGCTACCAAATCTACTCCATCGACGACTGAATAGCCTTGGGCATGAGAATACGCCATCCGTGGATCCTTGGAACCCTTTGAGTCTGTGACTTCCTCGTCAATCGTGGTACCCATCCGCCCACAACCGATCAATACAGCTCGCAAAATTTCACCTTCTTTTCTAGTGTGTACCTATAACTAAGTAAGAAAAAATCGAGATTAGATTGTTGATCCTGATTCAAAGTAAATCTCTCATTGCTCGATTGCGCTGATCTCTCTGTTTACGTCTCCGATCCTCGTCAGACATACGTTGTGTCCTGTCAAAGTTTCGCCCTAGATAGTGCCTCATTTCACCTTTTCGCTTTAAAAGACGGAAGTAATCAAACCGGGTTAAGGTCGGTGGGATGTTCCCTGGACATAAAGCATGTAATCCGACATTGACTGGGTCACCCATGCCAACATTAGTTTCGCCGCAAATTTTCCAGTTGATACCATCTTCACTAGCAAGACCCGTAAATCGATTACCCCGACGTTCAATACGCAGATAGACTTCTCTTACTTCACGTAGACCTGCCCCACGACCGACCAAGCGAAATACGCGATTCACATGCTGCTCGAATCGGACATCACCTCGAAAAGCGTGCGGACCGGAGGTCTTTTCTAAACGAATAAAGTTCCAAGGGCCTTTCCAAACAATCAGCCCACCATGTTCACGAAGTTCTGGTGAAACCTTGATTCTTGTTTCGATAGCAAAATCACCAGAAGTCCTCATCAAGAGGCGCGGAGCATCCATGTTACCTCCACGTCCTGGTGGTGAACCGTGCCACAAGTCCTGTCCAGGTTCGACCTTCATTTCTAGGTAGCCTTGTTTCTCTGACCAAGATCCACCACCTTGTGGATCTTCCCAACGCCATTCAGGATTCATCTGATTCCCAATGAATTCATCAAAATAGACTATTTGTGGAAATTCTTGGGCTGATGACCAACCTTCGATCTTGACAGCCGATATGCTATCACCAAAACTTTGCGGTAGGACATGCAGGTTTGGGATTTCCTTTTTGAATTCGCTTGGACCAATCGGAATTGATAGATTTGCACCCTCATATTCTGGGTGTTCGTACAAAATAACTTCTATTGGTGTACGAGGAAAATTTGGGCCTTTTGTTATTCTGAGCGAAGAGATTCGATCTTCAAACCAAGTTCCACCGTCTGGATCACGCAAATTAGCGATATCCCTCAGAACGGTGAATTTTTTCCCCCTAAATTCTTGGTGTTCAAAACATTCGACAATTACCGGTAATGTACCCCATTCTGGACCAACTGGGATTGGCATAGTACCAAAGTTGATAGACGATGTCCGATCAGAGAAATTATAACCAGCCTCATGAATATTAGGATAGAACCCGGGACCAAAAGCAATTTTTCGACCACGAAAACGAGGATGTTCGTAGAGAATAACCTTGTGGTTAGAATTAGAAAAATTTGGACCACGATACACCTTGAGTGACGAAATCTGATCATTGAGACCAATTTGGCGAAGGTGTTGTACTGGTTCAATGACGAAACTGTTCCTGCCATGAAAATTTAGATGTTGGAAAACTTCAACAATCAAAGGGACCCTAGCAGCCATAGAAGTATAAACCCAATTTTGATGTTAACAAAGGCTACCTATTATAATCGATTACTTTCCGAAAATAAAAGTAGAACTCATAAAGCTTTTGTAACTAGCTGATATAAGACATGAAAACTTGTTACAGGCTGTCATGCAAGCACAAAAGTGTACAGTCTTCTGACCAGACAAAAGTCGTTTGATGATAAATAACTCAACCAAGTATAGACTGAGGTTATAACTACTGTAATAAACCAAGCTGTCCAAATATCAAAATAGATAATATGCCAAAACTCGCAACCGGTTTTACATCCTATAATTCCACTGAACATGGGTTCTCTAACATAGAAAATATGGCAAATAAATTCGGCATTCAAAAATAGATTGTCAGGTAATAGTGATTGTTTCTATTCATAGTAGGAATGGCTATCTTGAACAGTGGTTTTCGGTCCTAATAACCGTTCATTACTATGAATTGATGTACCCAAAACAATAATGCTGGAATCAAGAACGATCAGAAATATACGACCAAACTGCAATGAAAGTAAAGTTGTTTTAGTAGGTCTACTGAGTTCCCGCCAGATGAAAATTCGTCACTAAATTTACTCAGATTAACCGGCGAATCATCACCTATAGATTATCTATTGCATCAAACAGAAAGGATATAAACCCACTTTTTATTTGCAAAAAAGAAGCAGCTATGAGATAAGTTTGGCGCAGTAGAGTTAGCAGGTAATCGCCTGTTGAGAAAATTTATAGTTAAGGGAGGAGTGATGTAAAAGTCTTCATCTGTTTCAATAAATACAATACGTTGAAGTTTACGCCCAATATATTTTCTAATGTCAAAAGTAGTATTTTGTCTCATATTGTGCTCTTATTTCTTGGTTGGATCATTTGTTATGACTGGCTCAGCAGAAATTGTTGTAAAAGACCTAGTCAATTACTGGAGTTTTGACCAAGGTAAAATGCAAGGAAAAACTATTCGGGATAGCCTTGCACGACAGATGGTGTAATTCAAGGTAAAATCGCTTCGAAAACGGGTGAAATCGGTGAAGCCTCAGAATTCGATGGAGATAAATCTAACTTTGTGACTTTTCCTGGAAATATCGATTTTAGCAAAGACTTCACTTGGATGTGTTGGATAAAAACGGAGGAGAACGGAGTTCTGTTTTGTAAAACTGGACCGGCTGGTAGTGATACTCAAGGCGTGAAAACTTTGTGGATTTCCAATAAGGTATGATCTTTTGATGTAGGTT
>CEQU01095419.1_pt1 | contig 11062 bp, 9 predicted proteins | sample 531031 | NCBI WGS metagenome assembly CEQU01 (sample SAMEA2621216, study PRJEB7988) | marine metagenome | isolation source: saline water (ENVO:00002010), including
CCCTTAACTTCTTCAAAGATCCGGCCGATGTACTCGCCAAGGATCCCGAGAAATAGCAATTGCACTCCGGCGAAGAACGAAAGCAGGATATAGACTGCCGTAAACCCTGTAGGAGCGTCTCCGGCGTCTCCATAGTATTTCACTAAGACCGCGTAAATTGAAAACCCGATAGCGAATAAGATTGTCAGCCCGCCTAGGTATGCAGCGAAGCGTAGTGGAAGCAATGAAAAGGAGAAAACTCCGTCCATCGCCAGCTTCAGTAGCCCACGAAGATTGTATTTGGGTGTCCCGGCTGCACGAGCATCCCGTTCAATCTCAAGGCCAACTTGCTTGAAACCAACCCAGCTTCGAATGCCACGCAAATACCGATGGCGATCTGAAGATTGCCTCAATACATCAATGACCGGTTTGCGAATTATTGAAAAATCTCCACTATCTGTTGGTAACGGAGTACGGCTGAGCCATTTCAACAAACGGTAGTACAGCCGATAGCACGTACGTTTCAGGAAATTCTCTTTGCGTTTGACGCGAATGGCGTAAACAACATCAAACCCTTCGTTGAGCTTTTCGAGCATTCTCGGAATCTGTTCCGGCGGATCCTGGAGATCACCGTCCATCAGAACCACAGCGTCACCGGTAACGTAATCCAGTGCGGCCGCATACGCTGGTTGTTGCCCAAAATTCCGTGATAGTTTTATCACCTTTATTCGGTCGTCATGTTTGGCAGCGTCAGTAAGTATCGCGAGTGTTTGGTCAGTGGACCCGTCATCTACCAAAACGACTTCATGTGGACCGTTTGGCAATATATCGATCACTTCGGTGATTCGCTGGATGAGCTCCGGTAAGACAGTTTCTTCATTAAAAACCGGAATGGCGATGGAGATCTTTTCAATGCTACTCATACAGCAACTCCCGCAGCACGTTGTGCTCCCTTGAAGTACACCATGCTCCACAGCTTGATTCCAAGTCCTCTTACCGCAAATGGCTCACAGTGGATTGTGGAAAACACATCTGAGAATATTTCTCGCCATCGCTTAATGGGTCTTGCGAAGTCGCCACGGTCCTTCTTTACTAGCCACTGCGCGATGCATCGATTTTCAGGAAGAACCAAATCGAGAATATGAATGCTGCCGTTGGGTGTTAGTAATCCATGAAGACAATTAAGGATTTTGCAGGTGTTTTCATCATCAATGTGATGAAGAAAACTATTTAAAAAAATGTAATCGAATGCCTGCCCGTCTTCCGGTTGATACGTACACACATCGCATTGAAGGAACTCGCCGGGATACCGCTGTCTGGCGTTGCTGATGTACCGTTCATTGATATCCAGTCCGAGATAGTCCGCGTGAGTGAAGTACTGTGCATTCGTACCGGGACCGCAGCCCACATCCAATACTTTGACCGCTTCAGCTAAGGATTGATCCTTGCGAACCGGTTTCATTTTTTGGTGGGCAAATGGAAATTGCCAGATCCTGTACATGATCGGCAAGTAGAGAATATCACGGATTCCAGCCATTTTTTCAGTATAAACACGGATGGATGGAACTCAGGCTGTTGTGATATACAACCTCAGCAATGCGCAAAAAACGGCGAACGGTTGTAACGAATATGCGATCTGGTGAGCCACTCATTGCATGGCGCCAATTAAGCATATGGTCGAGGGTCAGTGCAAACGATCGAGCTGATACGTAATTGACCCAAAGAAGCGGAGGGCACGGGACTCGAACCCGCAACCCGTTAGACGGGCGCCTGATTTCGAATCAGGTTGCTAGCCAATTCGCCTACCCTCCGGTGCTTCTATTAATAATCTCAGCTGTGCTTTTTAACAAGACGACAGACCGTGCTAACCGCTCTGACCGGACTGCATACGAAGTCCGGTGCGGTCGTCATAACCGGAACGTCATAACCGGACCAGATATTACTTTGCTACCCAATTAGGTCCGTCTGTACCGTTCGCGCCGTTGGCAATTGCTTTTCGGATTCTCGCAAATGGTCGTAACGTAAAGCCAAATAACTAAATTCTGTTTTTTTGTGAACTGCAGCGTCGATAGTAAACCTGCCGCAACAAGGAACAGGCCAATGGTCTGACATCTTTTTGCATCGATCGTTCTGCATCTTGTACGAGGCTGAGCCTCATAGAACAAGGTTTTTGGATTGACATCATGAAACGTAAATATCGAATTGTGACCCGAGGACGCGACGGTAGCTTGCGAATGCAAGATTACTCAAGCGAAAAGAAACTGATAAGCGACTATAGCCAGGTCGGTGTTGACGATTACAACACAGATCTGAGCATGCGTGGACTTCCCATACTGCGGGGTTTGGTTGGTCCTCTGTTAGATGGCGCTGAGGCAGTTCGTTATGAGTCACCCGATGTGTTTCAACAAATGACCAAAGAGTGGGCAATGTCCGCTCCCAAGAGTCGTCGTCAATCCAGCAGTAATGACATGGAGATTGCTCAGTAGACTCTCGACTCTCTCGTTTACCAGAACATCTCCAGAATCTCTGGGGCTCCCGACATGGGAGCCCCTTTTTTTGCGCGCTATCAAATACTTTTCTTAAGGACATCCTCGGCGTAAGATCTACTTCATGCCACTTGTTGATGAACATATTCTGTCGATCCTTCGCTGCCCCAATTCCGGTGAAACGTTATCCGTTGCCGATGGCGAACTGATCACATTACTAAACCAGCGAATTCTAGATGGCCAGGTTCATGATGCTACCGGAGAATCAGTTGATGATGTGATCGATGGCGGCCTCATCAACGAATCAGCGACATGGTTATCGCCAGTACATGGCAGAATCATTGACCTCAATCCCACCGATGCCATTGATTTGCAGACACTAGCACTATCCAATTCTGAACCGCAAGACGACTCCAATGACTGAAAAGACGATTTTCAAACGAATTATCGACGGCGAAATTCCGGCAGATATCGTATATGAAGACGAGCAATGCCTGGCGTTTCGGGATATTTCACCGCAAGCACCGGTGCATATTCTAGTAATTCCGCGAAAGGAAATCCCTTCCATAGATCATCTCAGCGATGAAGACGAACAACTGGTCGGTCATATCTATCTGGTGATAAAGCAGATCGCAGCGGGTGAAGGGCTTGAAAATGGATATCGAGTAATCGTGAACTGTGGTAAAGAAGGCGGGCAAACCGTCGATCACCTGCATTTTCACCTGCTTGGAGGTCGCGGATTGTCCTGGCCACCTGGCTAGTCGTTTTCTTTGCGAAAACCGATTGGGACGAGTGCGCGTGTTGGCTTGCTTGTTAACTTGCTTGTTAACTTGTTGGACACCAATTGTGTTTTGGCTGATGGGAGCTGTATTTTAGGACTTCCACGTCTTACCCAGTCATTCCATTTCAGCTGCAGATCCGATAAATCGCTGAAGCCGTAGTGTTTTGTTACCGCATTATCCCAGTTTCTGGATTTGATCCCGGTCTCCAGAAAGCGGATGAACATCTGCTTACCTCCTTGAGCAATCAGGAAGCGCGCTACGGAATATCCTTGTGCATATAAGGGCAGGATGTCCGTTGGATATTGGCTGAGGCGAAACATCCGGTTAAACGGGATGCCACGACCGCTGGATAAATACTTGTGAAGTAGAACATGCTGTTTTTGACGTTCAGTCAGATGTTCGGTCGTCGTGCACGCTCCTTCGTCAGCCCATCGGGGTAATGGTTGGCGAAAGTGAGATGCAAACACTGTGTGAGTGACTTCATGAGGAATAACGCTATCTAGAATTCTCGCCGGTGTACCCTGTACATGCATTTCCCAATCAGATGGCAGACCATGTTCAAACGAAAAACTTGTAGAACCTGCAGCTCCAATCGCGCGACCGGATTTGACATGAATAGGGCACGGTGTTTGCCACTTCGGGATTTCGTAACCTAGCCATTCGATCGCCTGTTTCTTGCGATAGAATTCTGCAGCGTGAGCTACTTGTTTTGCCATTGTCGCCGTAGAGGCGGTGACAATGAAGTTGGCTGTGCGATAGCTGGCACCGGTGCAAGTACACACGACGAGCGCTAACACGAATGAAAAAAAGCGAGCTTCCATGCTCATTCCACCCCCCTGAGGATAGGACTGCATCGCATCCTTGCTTGCAGTTGCACATGTTACGGCAAATACCGCTCACGGCTAATGCTAGAAGGTAATCTATTTGCTGTAGTTTGACCTAGAGCGGTTTTCTGAATTGTTGAAATACGTCGAAAATCGGTCTCGTATCAAAATGTCCAGACGAGATATAATTCGTGCTCTGGTTATGACATGAGGTCATTGATTTGGACAAGGATGTCCCTTTGATTACTCTCGATGAGTACCAATCTCGATCGTGCGCGGATACGCGCCCACCGCTGCGCCGATACATCTTGGCGTGCTTTTTGTTTTGTGTAATGTCTTTCGTCAGCCAATACGCAGCTTTTGCACAACAACCAATGAATCGACCCATGTCTCAGAATCCGATGGTCTCGCCAATGCAGTCGAGTGCAAATAGTGGTCGAGCCGGCCCGCCTATGGCGTCTCCCGCAACCTATATCGACAAGACTCCAGTCTTTGATGGAGAAGGTAATGTTGCTAACAAAGACACCTTGTATGTGCGGATGCGTGTTATGTGGGGCGGTAAGGCACCGAAGTCCTGGACTGGCCGGTTGTCACTGGAATCGGGCCGTTTTGCCAGACTGACTTCGTTGTCCATGGAAGCGAACTCTTCCGCTGTGATCGAAGAATCACGTACATCGATTCTTATCAAAAAAGTAGGCGAGCGGAGCTACGACGGATTCGACGTGTTTATTGCCGGATCGGTAAATACAAAAGTCATGGTTGAACTTGTTGATGAAGCCAGAAAAACAAATCGCGTGAGTTATAAGCTGGCCGTTACCGAGATTCTCACCACGCCGTTTCAACGTGTGATTGATGAAGAAGGTAATCGAATCAAAGTGCGACGGTCGCCCGGCGATCAAATCCATGTGCAGCTACAACGCAATAACCTGGTGTTCTCACCAGGCGAGTCTCTCGTCATGAATGTTCAACCGTACGCAATTGGTCTGCGGCCAAGCCAACAGTACCAGTTGGATGTTAACGTGATACCGTATCGCAGCAGTGATGTAATCAATACACAGAGCATCGCATTTAATACGGTCGCAAATCAAATCGGAAATACGATTTCGAACGTGACGGTGCCGATTCCTCATAAACCGGGAATCTACAACATTGACGTGAGTGTACGAAGCAGTCGATTCGTTGACTCGTTTGTCAGGCTAACACCGATCGCTCAACGACGTATTCAATTCGTTGTAGTACCTGCTCAACACGTTCGTAGCGAGGCGCGACCAGAGTTGGTTGAAGTGATGCGGTTTGATCCAACGGATGTTAGTTGGTGGGATAAGTTCAATGCCCTTCATCATCTAGATCATCTGAATGTCCTGGCAGGTGTCAAAATCCAACCGCGAAATAATGGTAAAACTTCGACCATTGCCCAATTGAATGGAAAATTGGTCACATTGGAAAAAGCCGAATCTGACAGCAAGCTATTTACCGCGATCGGTGTAAGTGGATGGCAATCATATCCCCTGCATTGTGAAGACTTATATCAGCCGCATGTATTGGAGGTCGTTCTTCCATCGGGGATACAGCAATCGATTGGTATTTCCATTCTGGAGCCGGATGCATCCGGGAGCCTACATCCTGTACATCGTGACTTCGGATTCTTTCAGGATTCAACCCGATGGACTAATTCAGACGGGCAGCAGGTCCAAAGTATTGTGTTTTGGCCGCGAACACAAACTCCCGTGATGCTCCTTACGAATCATCATCCGTCCAAGTCGACTGTTTTCAAAGAAGTTGTTGTAAAGCAGGTACTCGGGAATCTCGGGGATCTTAATCGTCAGTTCGAGCGATCCACAATCGACTCACGTGATGTTCTGGCAATGCTGGAAAAACCGCTCTTTCCGGAACTCTTTGGTGTATCGGGTACCTTGGACGAAATTTCGCGAGCCATCTTAGATGACTGGCACACGTTTTACACCAGTAGCAAACGCCTCACGGATTATCTGGAGTATGCTGGCTACAGCGGCGCATCGGTGGCTGTTGTTTGCGAAGGTAGTACGCTTTATCCCACCGCTCAAATTGGGTCCACTCCAAAGTATGAAAGCGGTGCGTTGTTAAGTAGCGGTCAAGATCCTGTCCAAAAAGACGTCGTTGAGTTGCTATTCAAAATGTTCGACGCTCGTGGCTTAAAGCTCGTTCCTTCGATCCAATTCAACATGCCACTGGCCCAACTCGAGGCTCTGACAAGCAGTAGCGACGGAATGGAAGGCGTGCTGTTGCGCGATGGTGTCGGACGAACCTGGAATCAGAGGTTCAGTACAAAACGAGGCCTCGGTCCTTATTACAACCCACTTAATATTCATGTGCAAAAAGCCATGATCGACGTCGTGCGTGAAATGGTTGACCGCTATGGACATCATCCGAGCTTTGGTGGTGTTATGGTCGCCATGACCCCAAATGGTTATACCCATTTTCCTTCGTCGCATTGGGGTCAGGATACGGAAACAGTCAGCGAGTTCATGGGTCATTTGAAATCTAGTGGTGCAGATTCACTAATGAGCCATCAACAACGTGTGCAGGCAATTAACGGTGACTTGCGACAGCAGTGGTTAACCTGGCGAAGTCAGAAGCTAAGTGAGTTTTATTCGCGTATCGCTGAAACCGTTCAAGAGCAGGTTTCAGGAGCTAAGTTGTATTTGTCACCGGGGGAATTGTTCAACGACCCGCTGGTCAAGCGTCAGTTGCAACCGCGTCTGGCAGTTGACGTGCCGTTTGATGAAGTGATGTTGGAAAAAGGCATTAAGCCAAATGCCTTTCCAGCGAGTAGCTCACTTGTTTGGATGCACCCAAACAAGTGCGTTCCCATTCACGACCTATCTAAGCAATCGAGTGATGTTGCCATTCAGCGAGATGCAAGATTCTCACGCTGGTCGGGAACGCATATGCAGTCGGCAACGGTTATACAGCACACTCCTCATTCAAGATCTCTTCCAGGCTTTGATAAAGTCAGTCCGTTTGGCGTTGGATCGGCGGACACGTGGTTAATCAATACACTCGCTGCCACGAATGGCGATGCGAGAAAACCGTTTATCGAATCGCTTGTTAATTCAGATACATTTCACTTATTGCAGGGTGGTTGGCTATTGCCGCTTGGAAGCGAGTCGTCGCTACGGGATATGTTCGAGACGATTAAGAGACTGCCGAAGGATCGATTTCAGACGGTGCGACTGCCGGACTCCGTTGGAAAGAGTCCAATCACGTTGAGAGAGCTTCGTGTAGACGATGCAACATACTACTATTTACTGAATAACTCACCGTGGCCCATTGGAGGAGCGGTTGAGCTCAAGGTGGCACCGTCAGCGAGGATTAATTTACTTGCTCAGCAGGAAAGCCGCTTAAACCGTATGCCGCTTACAACGAATCCCCACGGTAGACAGTCGATTCAATGGAATCGAATTGGTGCTACGTGGAGTTTTGATTTAAAACCGTATGACATTGTTGCGGTTAAGGTTGAGCGAGGTGTTCCAACTGTAGCTGATGTGCGGGTTACCACTGATGAGGCCATCGCCGCAAAAATCCAAAAAGAAATAAGAGAAGTTAATCGCCGCGTAAACAACCTCACTCAACCGCGGCATATGCAAGTGCTTCAAAACCCTGGATTTGAAGCAACGCAAACACATTTATTCCCAAGTGGATGGGTTCACAACGCATCTGCAAAGAACAAGATCCAAACAAGAACCGGTGATGCGTTTCATGGGCAACAACATCTTGTGCTACATCGGCATCCGGCAGATCGTGATGTGACATGGGTCCGCAGTGAACCGTTTGCACCGCCTGACACTGGGCGAATAGCCGTTTCTGCGTGGGTTCGGATTCCCGATGAATCTCAACAACCGTCATTTCGGATTGCTGTGGAAGGCAAACTGTATGGCCAGGTCTATTACCGGCCGCGAACAATCGGCCGTAAAGAATCAGGTCAACAAGCTAGAAATATTACAGCTATCGGTGAAAAATGGTCGCGGTTCGTGTTGATTCTCGATGATCTACCCAAAGATGGGCTGAGTGAGCTGCGCGTGGGATTCGACCTGATGAGCGCCGGTGAAGTGTGGATAGATCAGGTGGAAGTGTTTGACATCTGGTTCCAGCAACAGGAATTCCATGGGCTTATTAAAGATGTTGCTCTGGTGTATTCACTTCAGGAACACGGAAACCTTCTTGAATGTGAGGAGTACTTGCAGAGCTACTGGCCGCGGTATCTGCAGCAATATGTTCCGCTGGGTCTCTCCAGAGTTGCGAATGTGCCCGATGAACTTCAAGAGAACCGTGAGACAGGCGATACGGCATCACCTACCAATGTGCTTGACCTGTTTAGACAGCATATCCCCGATCAGCTACTGCCGTTTTAGGCTTTGGTCGCTAGTCCCGCGCGTCGCTGCCTCGGAGTAACCACTCGAGTATTTCTTTATTTCCCTCAGGGAAGTCTAGTTCCCTTAGTCGATCTCTTTCTAGCCACTGAAATGGTGAATTTGGTTCGAGAGAGTCGCTTACAGTACATTTCACAAAGTGCAAACGGACGATCGCATGTTCATACTTGTGCTCATGGACTAAGACGATGGACTCAGTTGTCACATCGATTCCCGTTTCTTCATGGCATTCGCGAACGGCAGCCTCTTCGACGGATTCGGTGCCTTCTACTTTGCCCCCCGGGAATTCCCAGAGTCCTCCAAGTGGTTTATCGATTGGTCGTGGTCCAGCCAGAATCAAGCCATCGTTCTCAACGATCGCGATGGCAATGTCTGTTATTCCGGGCATGGCTGGACTTACCAAATCACCGATGTATTATTCGGTTTCGAGCTTATCTAGTAGACGGCCTGGATGTCCCATGATGTTGTAACCGCCATCGATGTGGAGGATTTCGCCAGTGATACCATCGGAAAAATCTGAGAGTAGAAATGCACCAGTTCTACCGACTTCTTCATGTGTGATGTTTCGGGCCAGCGGTGCCATGTGTTCGTACATTTGAAGCATTGGACCAACACCTGCTGCCGAACCGGCAAGTGTCTTCAGTGGTCCGGCACTGACAGCGTTGACTCTGATACCCTGCGGACCGAGATCATGAGATAGGTAGCGGACACTGGCTTCAAGAGCTGCTTTACAGATTCCCATGACGTTGTAACCCGGCACGCATTTTTCGCCGCCATAGTATGTCATCGCAGCAATCGAACCGTTTTCGTTGAAAATACCTTTGGCGGCATTAGCGATGGCAATCAGGCTGTAAGCGCTAATTTCCATTGCCATCTTGAAGCCTTCTCGACTCGTTTCAATGGTATCGCGACTTAGATCATCACGATCTGCGAATGCCACGCTGTGAAGCAGAAAATCAATCTTTCCAAATTCTTCAACGGTCTTGTCGATGGCTTGCTTAATGTTCTCGTCGTCTGCAACATTCATCGGGACAAGAAACTTGGTTTGTTCCGGATAGTCTCTCGTGCATTTTTCGACGCGACGGCGATTCTTTTGCTTTTCGTCGTCTTCACGGTCAGGTAGATAGGTGAACCCGCATTCACCGCCTTCTTCCATGATCGTGCGTGCTATTGCCCAAGCGATACTTCGGTCATTCGCTACGCCTACGATCAGACCTTTTTTGCCTTCGAACAATCCCATGAGATGCGTTTCCTATTTGTTCTTGTGATACCGTGATTAGTGACTTAGAAATCTGAGTTGGTTAGTCCTTTAGGATAATCGCCTTACCCATTTCCTGACAATGACGCTCACAGCTAATTGCTTTACCCAGTGACTTTGTCAGAGTGCTCCAGTATTGCCTTGGCGACATGGTAGAAGATCGGTGCAGCGAAACACATGGAGTCTATTCGATCCAGAACTCCGGCATGCCCTTGTACTAATGTGCCGAAATCACTCACACCCCGGTCACGCTTTATGGCAGACATGACCATGCCGCCAAAGAACCCCATGATAGCGACGACTAATGAAAGCAATGCCGCTTGCCAATATTCGAATGGAGTAACAGAGTGAAGCAGCGCTCCGACTAATGTTGTTGTGGCTGCACCACCGATGAATCCTTCCCAACTACGACGAGCGTTGATATTCGGTGCGATAACCCTGCGATCGCCCAGTAGTTTGCCCCAGCCGTATTGGAATATGTCATTTAGTTGTGTAATCAGGACAAAGAAGAATAGAAGTCCTTCCGGTCGTGCACCCTCGTTGTCAGAATTCGGTAATTCTAAATATAGAGTTGCCGGGGCGAAGCTCAGTGCATAGACGCAGATCAGTAATGCCAGTTGTATTTTGGCAGAACGTTCCAAAAACTGCTTTTGGTCATTGGAGACAGCAATGCGTGCAGGGATTAGGAGTGATGCATAGACAGGGATGATGGTTGAAAACAGACCATATTCTTTCATGCCAACCATGACGAACTGGAGCGGAGTGATGATGAAAAAGCTCCAGAAGAGCGCTCGATGATCACTTCGGCGTGTAGGCGTCATCGTGATGAACTCACGCAGTGCCCAGAAAGAGATTAAACCGAAAAGTACAACGGTGCATGTTTTCCCGGTGACGAAACCGACAACCAAGATGGCGATCATCAACCACCACGCGCGGATGCGATGATTAAAAGCGCGAACAACGGCTATATTGACTCGGTCATCGGTTTGCCGCTCCAGCATCCTGCCAATGAAGGACGCGATGAACAGTAGCCCAAGTACGCAACTGATCAGCAGCAATAAACTCGTATCATCGAACACGCTGCTGAGCGTTTTGAGCGGATCGTCGAAGAACCCTATCAGATTGTTAGGAATGAGTTGCATTAAGTGGTTGCTTCACGGATATCAATGATGGACTGTCTCGCTCGTCGCAGGAACTCCGCTTTACCTTCGCCGTTTTCCAGCCAAATCGGTTCTCCAATCGTGATGCAACTGAGTAACGGTACGGGAAGCACCTCGCCTCGAGGCAGAATTCGATTCATGTTGTCCAGATACACCGGTACGAG
>CEQU01088752.1_pt1 | contig 11043 bp, 6 predicted proteins | sample 531031 | NCBI WGS metagenome assembly CEQU01 (sample SAMEA2621216, study PRJEB7988) | marine metagenome | isolation source: saline water (ENVO:00002010), including
ATTTGCATGACACGCCGCGTGTTCCAAGAATTGCTGGTAGGTCGATAAAATACTGTTGCGATTGCTCTAAGTAACGCTGAGTATATTCAGCCTATCCACGTTAAAGGCTTATCCATGCCCCCCATTATCTCCGCTACTCCACCACTTTGGATGGATGCTACTGTTACTAAGTGGCTCGGTCCACGAAGATATTTCTACCACCCCAACTGCATTGAGCCGATTAGGTCCCTTGCCATTGTCTCGTCACGACTGGCACGGCCATTCTATAAGCAAACCAATTGGTTCGCCAAACTCAAACGAGCACTGGCTTTTTGTCAAGAAAACAATAAGGTCCTGCTCACCTCTGCCAAAACTACCACGAACCAATTCCTCAGAGCATACACAGAGAAACATCACATACGTCTTGCCACCACCACCATTTGCCATACTCTTAAACAATGGCGAACCAGGATTAACAACCGGAAAGTTCTTCAGCCACTCGAATGTTGGATAAGTCCTCCTACTGATGGCACGAGCGAAACCTATCACACTTTAAAGCAACTACCACAACGTGATCGGTTACTCATTGGAGGAGCTCATGAAGTCTTTGTCATTGATTGCCGGCACAAAAGTAAAACTCAGCAACTACTGAATCTACGCAAACAGGAGATCGGTTTGCTTGAATGGTCCGTGGTTTCAAAGACCAGAGACATCCTCAACGACTCCACTAGTCGTCAACACAAAACTAATATCCCCTTCTGGGTGGGACAAGCCGGTACACTCGCCCATTGGACGCGGGCGATCGACGGGCCATGGCCACAGCAGTCAGAAACAAGTTGGTACAACCAGTTGATTCAAGGGCAAAGGGAGGCAGATCACTCAGCTTTCGCGACGCTCTGCAATATCATCACCCAACAAAAGATTCTTTCTTCCCATCGAGCGATTCGTGGCGGCTATGAAGTCGTCTGTCTAACTGCAACGCCTCTGGAAAAATGGAACGATCTAAATATCTACCGCCCACACTTCCGTCGTTGGGATTTCTGTCCCTATGGAATTCTATTAAGCCCCTCAGTATCACGTCGTCTTCCTATCAAAAGAGTTCGCTATGGTAACAAACGCCTATGGAATTCCCTCAGCTCAAAGGAAAAACCGTTCTTCCAGACAATTGACGGTAAAGCAGATTGGAAAGTAGAACAGGAGTACCGTATCGTCGGTGATTTATCGCTCAGGACCTTAAAGCAACGTGACCTAGTGGTTTTCACTGAAACAGAAGCTGAAGCAAAAGCCTTACAAACATATTCTTCCTGGCCGGTGGTGCCGTTCGAAAAATTAACCCGGCTTGCTAGAATACAAACATAAGCAAAGCACGTAGTCTGAGAACTGAAAACGAATGCCCGTTTCGAAAAAACTTTTTATCGTCAATCTGGAAAATGCTGGAATCATGACCGAACAACAGGTCAAACAGCGTTTAGCAGACCTACGTAAAGAACAGCAACCCATTGACGGGGAAACGCTGGCAGCGGTGCTTGTGGAAGATGGAATTATCACTTCTTATCAGGCAGAGCGACTGAATCGTGAACAACCCAAGAACTTGCGCTATGGCAACTACCAAATTCAGAGCATCCTTGGGAAAGGGGGAATGGGTACAGTCTACAAAGCACGTCATCTCACGATGAAGCACGATGTGGCGATCAAGGTCATTTCCCAAAAGAAAGATGACGAGACGAATAGTCGTTTCAAGCGATTTCAACGTGAAGTGTTGGCAGCAGGCAAACTATCACACAACAACATTGTCTCTGCATTAGATGCGGGTGAAGAAAACGGCAAATTCTTCCTCGTAATGGAACTGGTTCAGGGCGATGATTTAGGAAAGATCTCGAAGTGTGAAGGGGAGTTGCCTGTCGATGAAGTTATTAACTACATGTCGCAAACGGCCGTCGGTCTGAAGTATGCGCATGACGAAGGAATCGTACATCGGGACATTAAGCCACACAACCTATTACTGTCTTCTGACGGTACGATCAAGATACTCGACCTCGGCCTAGTCTCTCTGCAAAGATCCGAAGACTCCCTTGAAGACAGCCTGACAGGGCAGAATCAAATTATTGGGACGGTCGACTACATGTCACCGGAACAAGCCAAAGATGTTCATAGCGTGGATGCACGTGCTGATATTTATAGTCTGGGCTGTACGATGTTCCGCCTACTCACAGGCACTGTCCCCTATCCGGGCACGACAACAATCTCGCGGCTTTTAGCGCATCGGGACAATCCAATCCCCTCGCTCCATGATCATCTCTCAGACATCCCAGAATTACTAGCTCGCATCTTCCGACGCATGGTGGCCAAGGAACCCGAAGATCGCTATCAAACAATGAATGAAGTCATCGAAGCGTTTGAGACCTGTCGCCTGGCAAATGTAACAACGATACCTGTCATTCAGACGGATGACCCATCGATTACAACGGTCGAAGAATTCTCATTAGATCTGGAGAAGGATGAAATCTCTACCGTCGAAGTAGAGCGTGAAGAGCTGGATTCGATCAATGCCACTGCTCCACCTCTTCCAACTAAAGTAAAAGCCGCTCCAAAAATCGCTTCAATGAATGTCTCTGATCAGCTACCAGGTTCGCGGCGCACAGGCAAAAGCAACTACTTCCTGACCTTCCTTGCCCTGATCATTCTTACAGGTGCTGCAGGAGCTGGTTGGTACATGAGCCGACCCGGCTATATAGAAGTTAATTTCCCTGTCGAATATCGTGATGGTCCCTGGATTATCGAGATCAAGGATCATAACAACAAGAACGTCGTGCTGCTGACTGAACGCGATGCCGATGGACACGAAGATGCCAACCCAATTAGGCTTTCTCTGGTACCCGGAAACTATACTTACGCGCTCATGCGTTCCATCATGTTTTTCCCAAATACCGGGCGCTTCGAAATGGAACGGGGGAAAACAATTCTGATCGATGGAGTTGATTGGGAAACCAGTGATCTCCAAGAACTCGGTTTAACCAATGAGGTGCTACCCGGAGAATCCGATCATTCCACCAACGCCGATGATGAAGTGAAGGGTAATTAAGCCTAGAGCAGCGGAGTCGATAAACTAATTTCACTTCCGATTGGCGGAACGAGTTTACAACCGCAAAAGGAACCAGCTACTTCGCCGCTTGTTCAGCTGCTTTACGATTAATCCTTTGATCGTATTTGTAGTACAATTTTTTGTGCCGATCGGATAAATCCACTCGGCGGCCCTGAATAAATGCAGCTTCCACCTGAGTGCGAATCTCCAGAACATTGCCATCTGTGATGACTAATGTAGCGTCTTTACCTTCTTCCAAACTTCCTACCTGCTTATCAACGCCCAAAATCTCTGCCGTACTCAAAGTAATGGATCGCAGAGCAGCTTCCATGGACAATCCATAAGCATGGGCCGTTCCAGCATGGAACGGAAGGTTACGAACCATTGATGCTCCAAAGCGGCCATCCGATGCAATACAAAAACGCACACCGGCCTTTTCTAGTCGCGATGGAATTTCATAAGGTAAGTCATAGAAGTCATCTGCTCGACGAGGGGTGCGATAAACTCCGCCCAAAATGACTGGAACATCATGCTTCTTTAACAAATCCGTACAGTAGATTGCATCGTATCCACCACTGATAATCAGCTTCACCTTCTGACGAACGGAAAATGCGACGGCTGCCTGAATCTGATTGGCATTTTCCGCACTGGCGATTACAGGAATCTCGCCTGCCAGTACATCTCGCATAGCTTCCCACTTGAGATCTACTTTGGCCGCGGGATCATTGCGGCGGGCTTCATTGTATCTTCTAGCCGTGTTGAAGAATTCTTCCAACTCTTTAACATTCTTGTCACGAGCGTTAGCAGAGTCTTTGGCACTTCCTGCTAACTGCCAGTCACTAACCGGCGCCATCAATGGCCAATTCACATGTAGCCCTGCGGCTGGATGAATCGTCAGATCTTCATAGGTCCAGCCATCGAGCTGAATGACCGCGCTCTGGCCGGAAATGGTTCCACCGCTGGGAGCCGTCAGACATAACAAAACTCCATTACTTCTTGTCGTCGGAATAATTTCACTGTCAGGGTTAATCGCAACATGTGCTTTGACATTAGGATTAAAATCTCCGGTCTCCCGCTCATCCTTGGTTGCCCGTACCGCATTAATCTCCACTAATCCCATATTGCTATTAGCATCAATCAACCCTGGAAAGATATGCTTGCCTTTGATATCAATCACTTCAACGTCTTGAGGCAAATTAAGATCATGCCCAATCGCAGCTATTTTCCCATCGATAAATAATAGCGTTCCATCCTCGATGTTTTTTCCACTCACGGTATGAATCGTTCCGCCAACAAGTGCAATCGGATGATCTTGCTTGGCACCAGGCACTTCTGGCACGGCAGACAATACCATCGAGGAAAACAATGAACTAGCAATTGCAAGAAAAACGTATCGATTCGTTAGCATCGGAATCCACCTGTTCTTAGTCTTTTGAAATACAGCCCGCACAGTGTTAGTTAAATTCATCTGCTCAATTCTCCTGCTCAACGGAATCTTCAAGCTGACGGGCCGAGTTCCTCTGTTGTTGCCATTGATCCATCTGTTCCTGATTGATCATATTCATTAATTGTTGCAATCGTCCTTCTTGCTGCCCTGCATGAAAGCACTGACCGTTATGGCGATGTGTACGACAATACACATCTTCTCGCGGCCATAGATTTGCTTCTTTGTCCGGTACGGTTGATGCTCCAACCATACCTTCTGCGGACGTCAGGATCTTTTGAATTAATGTTTCTCGTCGTTCTCGAAGGGTGACTCGGGAAGCAATATCATCCTGACGGTCAAAATACTTGCGTCCATCAATCCAAGTTTGTTCACAACGGCTGAAAACAGAAAGTGGATCACCACTCCAGATAACAAAGTCGGCATGTTTGCCAGATTCAAGTGAACCAACAAATTTCTCAATACGCAGTTGTTTGGCCGGATTGAGTGTAACGAACTTAAGGGCTTCCGCGGGCGGAACTCCTCCGTAACGAACAGCCTTAGCGGCCTCATGATTTAAGTGACGCCCCAACTCTCTGTCATCTGAATTAAAGGAGACAACAACACCTGCTTTATGCATCAATTTCCCGTTATAAGGAATCGCATCAATCACTTCATACTTATAGGCCCACCAATCCGCAAATGTCGAACCCATTGCCCCATGAGCGGCCATCTCTTCAGCAACCTTATATCCCTCAAGAATATGCTGTAATGTCCCAATTTGGACGTTGAACTCTTCCAGTGTTCTCAGCAGAGCGAGAATCTCGTCCTGACGATAACTATGACAGTGAATCCATCGTTTGTGCTCCAAGATCTCGACAATGGCTTCTAATTCATAGTCGTATCGTGGTGGAACACCTTTCTTCGTCGCATTCCATTGAGTCCAATCTTTTTTGTATTGTCGAGCGCGTTCAAAGGCATCACGGATGATTTGTTCAACACCCATCCGTGTCTGCGGATACCGAGTGGTATATTCGTCACCCCAATTACTTTGCTTTACGTTTTCCCCTAAAGCAAACTTGATTCCCAAAGGTGCTCCGACAAATTTCATTTCTTCACCCGTCGCTCCCCACCGAAGCTTGATCACCTGATTCTGACCACCAATTGGATTAGCCGAACCATGAAGGATATTTGACGTGGTCACGCCACCGGCAAGTTGTCGATAGATCGTATTGTCGTGAGCATCAATAAAATCTCCAATTCGAACTTCTGCTGTGATCGCCTGAGCACTTTCGTTAACTCCACCATCGGTGGCCATATGGCTATGGGCATCGATAATACCTGCCGTTACATGCCGTCCTTCTAAATCTACGATTGTAGATCCACGGGGTGCTTTAAGATCTTTACCAACGGCTAAAATCTTCCCCTGATCAACAAGCATACTAGCCTTTTCCAGAATGCCCTGAGGGCCCGAAGTCCAAATCGTCGCATTAATTAGGAAGAGTAACCTGGCTTGTGTTGGTGCAGAATCTCGGCCATAAGCACCGAGTGGGTAATTCACTTCATAGGATCGAATGCCTGCTTCCTCGACTTCAACGCCACTCTCTGAAGTCTTATCATCCTCGGCCAACTCAGCCGCTTCAATCGCTGTTGCGGTAAATTCACCTGATGTACCATCGCTTGCTAACCATTGGCCAACACCCTGTTTGGCATCCGCATCAATAAATGTCAGTGTAAAGCGAAGCAAGCCTTCTTTTCCAAAACTGTCCGCTGGCAGGACTGCACTAACCCGAGTATCGCGAATAGACGCTTTTAAGAGCTTTACTGTTGTCTTTTGATCTTCACTACCAAGAATACTAACGGCCCCATTCAGCGATGGACCTTTACCACTTAAATCCAGCGTTAAATCACCGCCCTCCAGATCGCCTTCCAACTGCCATTTTCCAGCAAGTTCCAACAGCGGAGGAGGAGAAAATTGAAAACGCTCTCCTGTCACCCAAACCTCTTCAATTTCAGAATCGCCTTCAAAGAGATTTCCCGAAGTAATTACCAGACTGGCCAGATAGTTCTTCTCAACTTTACCAAGCATGGAACTCACTCCCGATAATTCAGCTGGCGTCGTGGTAATCGATGCAAGTGCTGCTTCAGGACTAAGACCATGCTTGACCGCCCGACGCAGATTTTTAAGAAAGTCCTTGCGATTGCTGAGTCCATCCGTCGTGAGTGCAACTGTTGCACCGGCATTCATAAGCCGGGCAGGATTCTGCGGAGCTAAATCCCAGTGCATCATACTTTCCAAAGAGACCGCTCGAGCCGATTCGATACTGCCTACATTCGGCGCTTCGGGAAAATCAATCGGAAGAATAATCGAACGTTTGGTACCAACTATATTTTCCAGGCGCTGATATTCATATCCGGAACCAACCATCACCGCCTGTAAGCCAAACTGTTTGGCAAATCTATCAGCTCGCATAAAATACTGTTCATCACTCGTAGTAAAAACAACGGTCTGGACTGCATCAAGTACAGGTTCAAGTGATGCCAGGGCATCATTTCGCTCAGGACGCTGATTGCCAGGATGGTTCTGATTAGCTTCTTTGGCTTTCCGGTGCCAGGCTGCATCCATCATCACTTGACGAGCTAATGCCACTGCTCCCATTGGTGAATTTGGATATTGATCACGGCCACGCCCCTGAGGTACCGTCAGACGTATATGTTGAAATAAGTTGGGCTTAAGAATAACTGTGTTGTTATCACCAGTTCCTGTAGATACAAGTGCACTCGAACCCTGAATAATCCCAGTCGAGGGTGCAACAACTCTGGCAGCAAAGCCCTGACTACGAAATTGACTATTGGCGTTGTCATCAGCTGAATAAACTTCGGCCACAGAGAGCTGAGGCGTGATCGTGTCATTCCAATAAGGGGCCCCATTTGATGCAGGAGTTCGGTCGACGTTGGTAGGACTATAAGCATCAATAAAGCCTGCATAGACAAATCGCCCCTGCAATTCGACAATTTTAGCACCCGCCGGAATTTTCTGTTTACTGCCTACTTTGCGAATCACATCACCCTGAATAACTATGTCACCATCTTCGATTACTTGTCCGGGGGCAACGACAATCGTTCCGGAACGCAAAACGGTGGTAGCAGGAGTATTATCCTTAAGTCCAACGACAGGTCTCGAATTAGGAATCTGCGTATAACCTGGAACGGTGGCAACAACACCAGCTGTTACAACAACTCCTAAAATCCATGCATTTATTCTCTTCATTTGCTACTACCTAAAGGACTTGTTTCAGTGCACCTACAATCCTAAGTTATCCGGATGCGTTTAGAAATCCTTGGAATACCATAAATTCCATACGAAATAACGGTGTACAATAACGACACCGTTGAGTTTGATTCTTAAAGAGCCGTTCAGGGGATTCCCTAATGCCAACCCGTAATGTGATGATCATTTCAGCAGCGATGTTGCTATCGATCATTTGCTATCGCCAGATCCCCCAGAACCAGTATGCCCGCTTCTATGAACGTGCCACCAAAGCGCTTGGTGAACACTACGTTCATGATGTAGATCAACAACAGTTATTCCGGGGCGCCATGACCGGAATGATGGCGACATTAGACGAACATTCGAATTACCTGCCTCCAAGACAATTCGAAGGTCTCGACGCCATTCTCAATCAGGAGTTCGGCGGACTCGGCATCCAGATCGAAAGCCTTGAAAACTCCACCGAACTACGAATCATAACACCTGTTCTTGGAAGCCCGGCAATGGAAGCTGGATTGCAAGCGGGAGATGTCATCGTTAAGATCGGAGAAAAGTTCACCCAAAATATGCCTGAGGATGACTCTTTAAATTTATTAAGAGGAACCGAAGGAACATCGGTACAACTTTCTATCCGTCGAAATGATGATCCCACTCTGCTTGAATTTAATATCACTCGCAAGATCGTGCGCACCAGAACGTTGCGAGGATTTCAAAGGGAAGGCGACGGGCACTGGAATTATCGCCTTCCCGCCCCCAATGACAATTTCCTGTATTTGCACGTGACAGACTTTGGCCAGCGAACAACTCAAGAAGTAAAACAGGTCATCGATTCAGCCAATGGTGCATTGGAGTATGATGGAATTGTTTTAGACTTGCGGGGAAACGGAGGAGGACTCTTACTCTCAGCCGTTTCCATTTGTGATCTTTTTATGGATCAAGCGAAGGTGGTAGAGGTTCAATATCGTGATGAAAATAGAAATGTAACTTATTCCAGCGATGCATCGACTACGCGTGACGCTACAACGCCGATGGTTGTGCTAATAGACCGGGATTCGGCCAGCGCAAGTGAAATCACAGCTGCTTGTCTACAGGATCACGAAAGAGCAATTGTGATCGGTGAACGGAGCTATGGTAAAGGTTCCGTGCAGGATGTCGTTGTCCTGAATGCATCGGGGGACAATCACGCCATTAAGTACACCGTTGCGCACTATGTTCGACCAAGCGGACGAAATATTCACCGCACCAAATCGATCGAACAGATGTTGCCGGAAGAAGATTGGGGGGTTCAACCAAATGATGGATACACCCATACATTTGATGACGAACAGCGAATCGCCTACTTGAAAGACAAGCGAGAGCGTTTCATTATCCAACCAACAGCCAATAAAGAAGACTCAAGTAGTAATCCAGAAGTAACCACCATAGAGTTTGACGAGAATGATACTATCTTCGTCGATCTGCATCTTCAACGCGCCATTGAATACTTGCAATCCCGCAAACTCTAATCCAGTTCTTTCAGGGCGGTGGAAATATCCTGAATCATCGCCTTACCGTCACCAAACAACATCGACGCGTTATCGGCGGCGAACAGTGGGTTGGCAATACCTGCATATCCCGGACTTAAGCTTCGCTTAATAATGACAACCTGTCGGGCTTCATCGACATTCAGAATTGGCATGCCTGAAACCGGAGTACCTTCTCTTCGAGCTTCCGGATTCACCACATCATTGGCACCAATTACAATTGCCACATCGACTTCATCAAAGTCCGGATTCATCTCCTCCAATGCCTTGAGTTGACTATAATCCACATCGGCTTCTGCAAGCAAAACATTCATATGACCTGGCATACGGCCGGCAACCGGATGAATAGCATATTCAACTGTAGCTCCACGTTCTTCAATTTGTTTTGCTAAATCGCTAACCGCATTCTGAGCCTGAGCGACAGCCATGCCGTAACCTGGTACGAAGACAACTCGATCCGCCATATCAACCATAATCGCCACATCCTCGGGAGAAGTTCGGATAACCGTTGCGTAAACTTCATCATCTTCTTCATAAGCGGAAGCAGCTCCGCCTCCAAACAACACATTCAGCAACGATCGATTCATCGCCTTACACATTAGACTTGTAAGAATAATCCCTGAAGCTCCCACCAGCGAACCGGAAATAATTAATACGGGCTGATCGACAACAAATCCAGTTGCTGCAGCAGCGAGTCCGGAATAGGAATTTAACAAGGCGATAACAACAGGCATGTCAGCACCACCAATTGGTGTTGTGAGCGTGTAACCCAAAGTACAACCAAGAATACAAATGCCAACAAAGTTCATTGTGACATTTCCATTAATAACCATGGCGTAAATACACCAGATACAGCCAGCAAACATCATCAAGTTCAATAAATGGCGAAGGATCGCCGGAAGCGGAATGGACTTCTTGAAGAATGCTAGCTCCAGTAGTTTTCCCGCAGCAACTGCACTACCAACAAATGTCACACCCCCGATAAGTCCTGAAATACCGCCAGCGACCATCACTTCGACGTGTAATGCACCTTCTTCGGCCGCCAGCAAACTTGCCGCCGCTACTAGGACAGAGGCCAGCCCACCAACGCCGTTAAAAATAGCAACCAACTGAGGCATTTCTGTCATCTGAACACGCGTCGCAAGCATCGTTCCAAAAAAGGTCCCGATGAAAATCGCGCCGACGATTGTTCCAATGGGAAGGGTAACGCTATTTTGAATGGCATCATTCTCTAGAATGATCGCAAACGAGACCCCTGCTGCAATGAGCATACCAACCACACCTAACAGGTTGCCCAACACGGCGGTCCTAGGATGGCCCATTTTCTTGATCCCCATAATAAAGAGGACAGCAGCCAATAAGTAAAGGAGGTCAAAGAATACTGTGTTTAATTCCACCACGATGGGTAATCCTATCTATGTATTCCCGATAAACGGTTTAGTGATTGTTTTGATTGTCTACTGGCGACGGCTATGCTGTTTTCTTCTTTTTCTTTTTGGATGAAAACATACTCAGCATTCTGTGCGTCACACCAAATCCACCAACAACATTCACCATTGCTAATGCGATTGCCAGACCCGCCAAAAACAATGCGAATTTATTATTTGCCGTCACACAGTCGTCAACGACTAGAATTGCGCCGACGATCGTAATGCCACTAATCGCATTCGAACCGGACATCAATGGAGTGTGTAGCGTCTGCGGGACTTTGGTGATGACTTCAAATCCAACAAAAACCGAAACAACAAAAACTGCAACTCCCGCC
>CEQU01007710.1_pt1 | contig 11041 bp, 7 predicted proteins | sample 531031 | NCBI WGS metagenome assembly CEQU01 (sample SAMEA2621216, study PRJEB7988) | marine metagenome | isolation source: saline water (ENVO:00002010), including
TCAGCCTCGGCGCGCGTGACGCCGGTGCCGAGACCGCCGACGCCGCGGAGGTCATCGCAGAGGGCCACGCCGAAGGACTGCTCACGGCGAACGGGCGTCCCCTTCCGCTCGTGGCGGACGCGGCTCGGGCCAGCACGTCGATCGACGTGCTCATCGATCTCATCCGGCAGGGCTCGCTCGACCTCGTGCCGGGCTCCGACCTGGCCGCGAGTCTCGACGGGGTCGTCGATCCCGCGCTCGGCAGCGCTATCGCCGAACGCGCACGCGCCGAGATCGCCTGCCAGCCGGCGCTCGCGGCCGCACTCTTCGAGCGCGCCGTCGCGTGCGGCGTGCCGGAATCCGAGATCGCCGCCGCGCACGCGCACGCCCTGTGGGCCGCGGGGGACGGCGACGGTGCCGGACTGCTCCTCGGCGGCGTGGGGATCGACCGCGCACATCGGGATCACGACCTCGCCGCCGACACGCTCGCGACGACGTGGGCCGACCGCGGGATGATGTCGATCGCACACGACACGTACCGTGCGATGCCTCCGGCCTCGGCGCCCGGTCGCACGCGCGCCCTCGTCGCCGCCGCCGGCGCCGGCCGACTCGTCGAGCGCGACCCCTCCTCGGGCACAGCGGATGCGACGGCACCGGCGGCCCCGTCTGCCCGGGGGGTCGCGCTCGATCTGCTGGATCGCGGCTTGCGCGCCACCCTCACCGACGACAGCCCCCGCGAGGCCGTGGACGACCTTCGCCGCGCGGCTGACCTGTCGTGCGCCGCCCGCGACACCTCACCGACGCCCGAGCTTCCGGCCGTCATCGCCGCGACCGCCGCGATCGGGATCGGGGACCTGGACCTCGCCCACACGGTGGTCACCGACGCCCTCACCCACACCGCGCACTGCCGCCGCTGGCGTCCGCGCCTGCTGCTGTGGAACGCGTGGATCGCCGTGCAGCGCGAGCAGGTCGCCGAGGCGCGTCGCTCGCTCGCCGCCGCGACCGCCGACAGCGGCGTGCTCTCGGCGCGCGACGACGTGATCGCCGCGGCCGTCACGGTAGAACTCGCGCGTCGCTACGACGACCTCGCGGCGCTCGGATCCGCCTGGGACTCGCTCAAGAGCCGGGTGCGCCGCGTCGAACCCGACCTGTACATGCTGCTGCCGCTGAGCGAACTCGTGATCGTCTCGGCCCGTCTGGGCGACGCCGACTGGATGCAGCCGGCCTTCCGCGACGCGCTCGCCCTCGTCGACCGGCTCGGGGAGCCGTCGGTGTGGGCGACGGCGCTGCACTGGGCGGGCATCCAGCGCGGCATCCTCGAGAACCGCCCCGATGACCTGGCGCCGCACGCCAAGGCACTCGTCGCCGCCGCCCGTCACAACCCGCTCGCCGCCCGCATGGCACAGGCCGGGCGCGTGTGGACGGCGATCCTCGCCGGCACCGTCGACCCCGACGCGGTGGAAGCGGCCGCCCGGGGCCTCGCCACGGTCGGACTCGCGTGGGACGGCGCTCGCCTCGCCGGGCACGGAGCCCGTCGCAGCAAGGACAAGAAGGTCGGGGCGCGGCTGCTGGCGTGCGCGCGGGAGCTGCACCCGCGCGAGACGGCGCCCTCGGGCGAGCCGGCAACGGGTCCGGTTCCCACATCCGCGAACACCGGTCTCAGCGAGCGTGAGCACGAGATCGCCCAGCTGGTGCTGCAGGGCCGCACGTATGCCGAGATCGGTGCGGAGCTGTTCATCTCTCCGCGCACGGCGGAGCACCACATCGGGCAGATCCGGCGCCGCCTGGCTGCCACGTCGCGGTCGGATCTGCTGGCGAAGCTGCGCGTCGCGATGAACACGACGGAAGGGGCCGGGCGATGACCCCCGAGCTCGCGCGCAGATCCCTAAGCGCCCACAGAATCTTTCGGGGTTATCCCCGATTCCGAACCTCGCATACCTGCATAGCCTCGAGAACGAGTCTCGAAACGACGGGAGAGACACCATGACCACTCCGCTGGCGACCATCGCCGATGCATTGATCGAATTCATCCTGAGCCTTCTGCGCGACCCGGAGGCCGCAGCGGAGTTCGAACAGGATCCGGAAGGGACACTCGCCGCGAACGGCCTGTCGGACGTGTGCGCCGACGACGTGCGCGCCGTCGCCCCGGTCGTGGTCGACCGGCCCGACGTGCACCCGCACCCGAACCCCCACCCGCATCCCCACCCGCCTGGGCCCAAGCCCACGCCGGTCGAGGAGATCAACACGATCACCCAGTCGTTCACGATCGACAACCGCGCGACGATCGTCGACCAGTCGGTGAATCAGAACATCTGGGCCAACGGCGACGTGAACCAGATCTTCGACAACGAGGCGATCGTCAACAGCGGCGACGGCGGAGCCGCCGCCGGTGAGACCGCCAGCGTCGACACGTCGACCACCGACATCGAGACCGGCGACATCGCGATCGGCAACGAGACCACCGACGTCGACGTCGACGGATCGTTCAACGACTCCTCGACCAACACCGACACGGAGGTCGAGGCCGACGTCGACGAGTCCTTCAACGACGGATCGACGGAGACCGATGTCGATGTCGAGGTGGAGGAGTCGTTCAACGACACCGAGACCGAGGTGGACAACACGCAGGTCGCGGTCAACAACGGCGACATCGGCGGCGACGTCGCCGTGGAGAACACCGTGGCCGTCGAAGCTCCCCCGGTGGAGACCGAAGACACCTGGGAGGCCGACTCCTCCGCCGACTACGTCGAGGCGCCGATGGAGATGGAACTCGAAGAGCAGCCGTAAGGCCCGCCTCGTGTCCCCAGATCGCAAGACCCCTCACCCGCCCGCCGAGACCCCGTCACGGCGGGCGGGTGAGGTATCTCGGAAACCGGAGCCCACCGTGTCGCAGACATCGACGTCACCCGCCCGCCAGGAGATCCCGCCGCGCCCTCCGCTACCCGCACCGGCGCAGCAGCAGCCGGCGTCCGCCCCGCGTTCCGCGCCGCCGAAGCCCCCGCGGAACGCACCGGAGCGCCCCACGCTCTCCAGCGGCAACAGCGCTCCGGTCCTCACGAAGGCACCGCCGCCGTTCTCAGTTCGCCTGAGTCAGTTCCTGTGGGTGCTGAGCCTCGCTTTCGGCGCCGTCACCGTGGTCTTCTACTTCGTCATCCGCGAGGACCAGCTGCCGCTGATCATCGAGGCCATCGAAGCGGTCAGCGCAGACCGTACGACGGAGACCTACGAGGCCGCGGCCGACATCGTCTACTGGTCGGTGTTCGCGATCATCGTCGCGCTCGTGCTCATGCAGATCGTGCTGCTCGTGTCGTTCTCCAGCCGCAAGCCCGGAGCGCGCTGGTGGCAGTTCGCGACCGTCATCATGCAGGTGGTCGCCTTCCTCATCGCGCTCGAGCTCGTGGGGGGCGGCGAGTACGGTTCGATGCTGCGTCAGCTCTTCATCGGCGAAGCCGGATTCGCCGTGCTGGCGCTGCTGCTCAGCACGCTACGCGGCGCCCTCTCCTGGACCGCCCGCAAGCACGACGTGCGGCGTTCCGGAGACAGCGGGGAGTACTGACGCGATCTCCTCCAGACTGCGGGTCACCACGCGGCAGACCTCGAAGGCGCTCCGCTCGGTCAACGGAGACTGGCCGAGCGCGCGCCACCGGTCCAGCAGCCGGTCGACCTCGGCCCGCATGTCATCGTCGGTGGCGTCATCGCCGACACCGAGTCGCACCGTCGGCGCGGTCCCCTTGCCGCCGATGATCCGCTCCGCCTCGTCCGCGTCGCTCGGTGCCAGCGGCAGCCCGTCGGCGCGCGCCCGCGCGAGCACCGAGAGCTCACGCAGGCTGTGAGCGGTGGCGCGGATGCGTTCGATCCCGCCGCGTACGTCGTCGACGTCATCTCGGGGGAAATCCGCGAGCACGCGCTCCAGGCCGTCCAGCACACCCCGGATCTTCAGCGTCGCCGCGCGCGTGCGGAACTGCTCGCGGACGAACTGCTGCAACTCGTTCAGTCCGCTCTGCTGCACGAGCATCTCGGCGAAGTCCGTGGAGGTCGGCGTGGATCGGCGCAGCAGCGCGGTCGCCAGGCGCACGCCGAAGATGCCGAACCGGGCGAGGAGGGCGCGGCGGGCCGCTTCGGTGAGGGTCGTCGCCTGCGAGGGCCGCACGAAGCGGTCCGCCGAGATGAGCAGCTTCTCCCGATCCTCGCGCGGGAGGGCGGCGAGTTCCTTGAAGGCCGCGTACTCGTCTTCGCGAAGGGTGCGGGCGCTCTCGGCGAGCAGCCCCGCGACGGGGATGACGCCCAGGGCGAGCGAGGCGAGCTCCCCGTCGAGTTCGTAGCGCCGGGCGACCTTGTTCGCCGAGAGGATCGAGTCGATGCGGCCCGAGCCGATCTCGTCGGCGCGCGAGAGGACCGCGACCGCGTTCACCGTCTGGGACTGACCGGCTGCCGTGTCGCGGAAGGACTCGAGGAACTTCATGTCCGAGGCATGCAGATGGCGCATCAGATAGATGATCGCGTCGGCCGCCGAGGGCCTCGCCTCGGGCACGAGGAACGTCGTCGAGCGCGCCGAGACGTCTTGCGACAGCGAGGCGATGCCGGGAGTGTCGATGAGGATGAGCGATCGCAGCCCGCTCGAGGGCCAGCCGACGTCGATCCAGTCGACATCGTCGGCCGAGGTCTCGCCGAGGTCGAAGATCAGGCGCCCTCGCTCGCGACGGATCGGCAGGCGCTGCTCCTCGCCGTCGCGGCGATGGAGGGTGACCGAGGGGGTCGCGGCATACCGGTACCAGGTGACCACGCGCGTGCATTCGCCGGCGTCGGTGGGAGCGATCCGCTCCCCCAGCATCGCGTTCAGGAGGGTGGACTTGCCGGCTTTGACCATGCCCGCCAGCGCCAGACGCAGCGGCTCGTGCAGGCGACGGTGCAACTCGTCGAGGCGCGCGGTGGCCTCGGCGTCGTCGGTGTAGCGGGCTCGGGCGGCGTCGAGCAGTCGCGCGGCGTCGTCGCGCAACGGCGTGTTCACGAGCGCACCGCCTCGAGCTGCCTGACGGGAGCGATCGCGGGGATCTTGCGCTTGAGCGTTTCGAGCTGCTGGATCTGCGTCTGCAGCTCCCTGACCCGGTTGTCCCGGCCGCTGGCGTACGTCGAGGCGGCCTGCTTGGCAGCCAGCACCGCTTCACCGAGCGAACGGTGCAGTTCGTCGGCCATGCCGCCGAAGTGGTCGCGCGCCGCGCGCTGCACGAGGCGGAGACGGTCCTTGAGCTGCTTGCCGACCTGGAAGATGACCTCTTCGATGTGGCGGCGCACGACCGTCTTCGCCTCGAAGCGGCGGCGCGCGAGCCGGTTGGTCATGTCTTCGCGGTAGGCGCGGCGGCCCACGAGCACACCGGCCAGGAGAGACAGCGGGTTGATGAGCGACAGTCCGATGAGCCCGGTCGCGAGCCCGACCATGAGCACGCCGCCGTAGGAGCCGCGCACGCCGATGAAGATCTTCTCGGCCGCACCCATCTGACCGGAGTCGACGCCGGCGATCCGGTCGACGGGATCGAGCACGCCCTCGGTGTCGCCGACGGCGAACAGCGGGATCTCGGTCTGTCCCTCGAAGAACTGCTCCGCGACCTCTTCGCACAGCCAGCGCGAGCGCTCGTCGGTCCACACGAACGTCTCCGACACGGCCGCGTTGATGCGCTGATCGATCCACTCGGTGATCTGCTCCCAGATCGGCCCCGGGTCGCCCTCGTCGATGGATGCCTCCGCCTCGCGCTGTACCCGCCGCAGGCGGTCGCGCAGGTCATGCTCCATGTCGGAGATGAGGTCGGCGACCCCGTCGTTCAGCGTCGTCTGCCACTTGGAGGAGCGCCCGCGGAACTCGTCGGCCCGCGCCTTGGCGTCTTCGAGCTGCGCGATCATGCGCGGGGTGTCCTCGGGATGCAGGATGGCGTTCAGTTCGGAGGTGAGGGAGACCTCCATCTGGTCGACGACCGACACGACGTCGTGCACGGCGCTGCGGGCGTGAACGACCTCGGCGTGCGCCAGGACTTCGCCGCGAAGATGGTGGACGAGCTGCGGGAACCCCGACTCGTCGTTCAGTTCGCGGTCGTGGTGCTCGGCCGCGAGCAGCCGCAGATCGCTGGAGACGGAGAAGATCGGCACTTCGCCGACATCGCCCAGGTGCGACCGGTCGATGCGCTCGATGTCGCGCCACTGCGGGTAGAGATCCGTCTTCGACAGCACGGCGGCGACGTTCGGCGAGACGCGCATGGCGTGGCGCAGGAATTGCACCTCGGGCTCGGTGTACTCCTGTGACGCATCCGACACGAGCAGCACGGCGTGCGCGGACGACAGCGCCGCCAGCGTGGTGAGCGCGTTGGTGGAGTCGAGGCCGCCGACGCCCGGCGAATCGACCAGCCGCAGCCCGCCGCGCAGCAGCTCGCGCGGCAGCACGACCTCGGCCGACAGCAGCTTCTGCTCGTTGCTGGGGTTGCCGCGCTCGGAGACGTAGTCGGCGAGCGCTTCGAGAGGGATGTCGATCTGCTCGACGACGCCCGGCTGGTCGCCCTTCTGCTGCACGACCCACGCGCGGGGCGTCTCGGCGTAACCCACCGCGGTGGGAACGCTCGTGGCCACGTCGTCGTCCACCGGGCACACCGGGGCGTTGACGAGGGCGTTGATGAGCTTGCTCTTGCCCTTCTTGAACTCCCCGACCACGATGACCCGCACGTTCGGGTCCTGCAGCCGCTTGCGGGTGTTCTCCAGCCGCTCGGCCAGATCGGCACGACCGGTGGCGGCGGCGAGCGACTCGACGTTGTCGACGAGCGCGACCAGCTGCCTTCCCGTCTGCGGCGACACCATCGCCGGCTCGCTGGCGGTCTGATCGTCTCGCTTGGCGATGTCGTCGCTCACGCATTTCCCCCTTGAAAACTGTCCCCGCGCCCCACGCTATCTCGATCCGCCAGACGGGGATAGGGCGGATCGGAGCCGAAAGACACCTCGCCCGGCCGCCTCGAGAGGCGACCGGGCGAGGTGCGTGTCAGACGATGATCAGAGGTTGATGTCGTCGATGACGGCGGAGTCGTCGGAGAAGACGTTGCCGTTGTTCTCCCACTCCCAGTCGTTGTCGACGTCGGAGTCGAACTCGTTGAACGCGTCCTCGATCTCGACCTCGACCTCGGTGTGGTCCGAGAAGTCGTTGAAGGAGTCGTCGATCTCCATCTCGTACTCGGTCCAGCTGTTGGTCGACATGTCGTTGAACGAGTCGGCGATGTGGGTCTCGACCGTCGTGTTGCCGATGAGGATGTCACCCGTCGAGATGTGGGTCTCGGTGGTGTTGACCTCGGCGTCGTCACCGGCGGCAGCGCCCCAGTCACCCGTGTTGACGACTGCACCGTTTGCGAATCCCTGAACCACCGGGCCGTCGGCGCTGATCGCCTGGTTGACGGACTGGTCGACCTGCGTCGCACGGTTGTCGATCTCGATGTTCAGGGCAGCAGCACCCGCAGCGGCGGCACCGGCGCCGGCGAGGCCGCCGACGTGGAAGTCACCGAAGCCGGTGTTGTACTGACGCACGCCGACCGTGACCGACTCGTCGTCGAGGTTCGTCGAGTTGTCGATGTTGATCTCGGTGTCGTTGTACGAGTCCTGGTTGTAGGAGTCCTCGTAGTCGTTGTACGAGTCCTCGTCGTTGAAGGAGTCGTTCGTCGAGTTGTCCGACTGGTCACGCGCATCGACCTCTACGTCCACGTCGACCGAGTTGTCCGAGTTGTCCGAGTTGTCGGAGTTGTCGGAGTTGTCCGAGTTGTCCGAGTTGTCCGAGTTGTCGGTGTTCCCGGAGAAGTTGTCCGAGAAGTTCCCGTCGGTCGACGAATTACCCGAGTCGTTGATGGAGTTGTCCGAGTTGTCGGACGCGTCGGTCAGGACCGCGGTGTTCGTCGAGTTGTCCGAGTTGTCGGTGTTCCCGGAGAAATTGTCCGAGAAGTTCCCGTCGGTCGACGAATTACCCGAGTCGTTGGTCGAGTTGTCGGAGTTGTCGGTGTTGTTCGACAGGATCTCGTTCTCGTTGACACCGACGTTGTTGTCGTTGAGCGTGTCGTCGACGATGATTCCGTCGTTGAAGTCGTTCCCAGTAGCCATTGTCCCAGTCCCTTCGATGAAGCCTTCGGCGGCCTTGCGGATCCATAGTCCGCCCGATCGCGTGCCGCGACATCCGGGATACCCCCGGAGACTTCCGGGGGTCCCCTAGGGGTCTGATCCGGGGTTCGGGGTTCACGTCCGGGGTTCGGGGTTTCCGGGATCCGGGGTCGGTCCGCTCGGGGCGCGGCGACCGAACACCTACGCTGGATCGGATGGAATCGTCGGAACTGACCGCCCTGCTCACCCCCGACGGGCTGCGGATGCTCGCCGCGATGCCCGCGGTGCGCACCTCCGACGACGTCGCGCGGCAGGTGTCCGCCCTGCGAGCGGCCGGTCACTCCCCCGACCTCGTATCGGCGCTCGTGGGTCAGGCGCGGCTGCGCACGAAGGCCGAAGCGAAGTTCGGCGCCCTCGCCCAGCGCATGCTGTTCACGCGCGCGGGCCTGGAACAGGCCACGCGCATGTCGATCGCGTCGCTGCACGCCGGGCGGTTTCGAGCCGGGGGCCTGACGCGCGTCGCCGACCTGGGGTGCGGCATCGGCGGTGACGCGCTCGGGTTCGCCGGGCTCGGCCTGTCGGTCGACGCGGTGGACGCGGATGAGATCACCGCGGCGATCGCGGCCTACAACCTCGCTCCGTTCGGCGACGCCGTCACCGTCGCGCACGGCCGCGCCGAAGCATCCGACCTCACGCGCGCCGACGGCATCTGGCTCGACCCTGCCCGCCGCACGCCCGGCCGAGGAGAGACCTCCCGCACGAACGCCGACGAATGGTCGCCGTCGCTGGACTGGGTGTTCGACATCGCCCGCACACGACCGGTGGGTGTGAAGCTCGGACCGGGACTGGACCGGGACCGCATCCCCGACGACGTCGAGGCGCAGTGGGTCAGCGCCGACGGGTCGACGGTGGAGTTGGTGCTGTGGACTCGAGAGCTCGCACGGCCGGGCGTGCGCCGAGCCGCGCTCGTGACCCGCGGCGAACACGCGTGGGAGATCACCGCCGGCGCCGATGCCGAGGATGCGGCGCCGCGGGAGCTCGGCGCCTACCTGCACGAACCCGACGGGGCGGTCATCCGAGCCCGCCTCATCGGCGACGTCGCGCGCTCGCTCGAGGCGGGCACGCTCGATGCGCGGATCGCCTATCTCACCTCGGATGCGGCGCTCACGAGCCCCTTCGTCTCATCGTTCCGCGTGCGCGAGGAGCTGCCGACCGACACGAAGGCGCTCGCGCGGGAGCTCCGCTCCCGGGGTATCGGGCGCCTGGAGATCAAGAAGCGCGGCGTCGACGTGGACCCGGCCGCGCTGCGGACCAAGCTCAAGCTGCGCGGCGACGCGGCAGCGACGCTCGTGCTCACGCGCGTCGGCGACACGCGGCGGGCGATCCTCGCAGATCGCGTGTGACGCCCGGTCGACGGGGGCGCGATCAGCTGAACAGGTTCGCGCTGTAAGCGGCGAAGACGAGCCAGCCCGCGCTGTAGACGACCGACCCCGAGGCGATGCAGATCGCCCAAACCGCCATCGCGCGGTCCTCGGTGGGCCGGCGCAACGCCATGACCGAGACGACGATCGCGATCAGGCCGAGGGGGAACGCCCATCCGACGAAGAACGATGCGAGCAGGCCCGCGATCGCGATGCCGAGCGCCCAGGCCGCGAACGCGCTGCGCAGCGGCGGCGCGGGCATCGCCCACGAGTCGGTGCTCGGCGCCTCGGACGGATCGGTCGGCGCCGACATCTCGGTGATGCCGAGCGGCCCCGTGGGCAGCCGCGAGAAGCCGCCCCGGTGCTCGCCGGGCATGCGCGACTCGCCGGAGACGGGGGCGAGATCCTGCCCCTGCGGGTCGTCGGTCGCATCAGGGGTCATGCGGCGTCCGTCCGTTCGGCAGGACGCTCGGCCACCTGGATCTCGGTGACCGGCAGCGTCGAATCGGCGCCGAACGCGAGAGTCGAGGGTCGGCGCCCCGACATGATGAGTTCGCTCGCGAGCGCCGCGATCATCGCACCGTTGTCGGTGCACAGCGACAGCGGCGGGATGCGCACCGCGACGCCGGCGGCTTCGGCGCGCGCGAGGGCGACCTCGCGCAGGCGGCGGTTCGCGATCACCCCGCCACCGAGCAGGAGGCGCGGCACGCCGTACGCCTCGCACGCGGCGAGCGCCTTCGTCACGAGCACGTCGACGACGGCCTCGCGGAAGCTCGCGGCCACGTCGGCGACGGGAACATCCTCCCCGGCTGCACGGGTCTGCTCCGTCCACCGCGCGACGGCCGTCTTCAGGCCGGAGAACGAGAAGTCGTATCGGTGCGACGCCATGTCGCTCGCGCGGGACAGGCCCCGGGGGAAGCGGATGGCGGTGGGATCACCCGTCGCGGCGGCGCGGTCGATCTCCGGCCCTCCGGGGTAGGGCAGGCCGAGCAGACGCGCGACCTTGTCGAAGGCCTCCCCCGCGGCGTCGTCGACCGTCTCGCCCAGCAGCTCGACGTCGGTGGTGAGGTCGCGTACCAGCAGCAGCGACGTGTGCCCGCCGGAGACGAGCAGCGCCACCGTGGGGTACTCCAGCGGCGGAGCATCCGCATCCAGGATGTCGGCGGCGATGTGCCCGACGAGGTGATTGACCGCGTAGAGCGGACGGTCGAGCGATACCGCGAGCGCCTTGGCCGCGCCCACCCCGACCATGAGCGCACCCGCCAGCCCCGGACCGCTCGTGACCGCCACCGCATCCAGGTCGGCGAGGGAGGCTCCCGCCTCGGCGAGGGCTGTCTCGATGGCCGGCTGCAGCGCCTCGAGGTGCGCGCGGGCGGCGACCTCGGGCACGACCCCGCCGTAGCGGGCGTGCTCATCCATCGACGACGCGATCGTGTTCGACAGCAGGGTGCGGCCGCGCACGATGCCGATGCCGGTCTCGTCGCAGCTGGTCTCGATGCCGAGCACCAGCGGCTCGCGTCGGTTCACGT
>CEQU01110110.1_pt1 | contig 11029 bp, 8 predicted proteins | sample 531031 | NCBI WGS metagenome assembly CEQU01 (sample SAMEA2621216, study PRJEB7988) | marine metagenome | isolation source: saline water (ENVO:00002010), including
CCGATCTGGCGAAGCAAGCCAGCGCCTACGACAATGTTTCTAGCGATGATGCCGCTTTTCTCATTATGCACGGCGACGAGGACCCAGGGGTCCCGCTCCAGCAAAGCACCCAGTTCCACGACCGTTTGCGACAGTATGGAGTGCCTTCAGCGTTAAAGGTGATCGAGGGCGCGGGACACGGCGGAAAGCTTTTTGACACACCAGAAGTTCGAGAAGCGGTGCTTCAGTTCTTCGATAGGCGGTTAAAGCGTATCTAATTTACAGATACGCTATCTAATCCAAGCGTAGACCGGGAAATCCTTGAGCCGCTTTTCCGTATCGTCAGGACTGGTAAAGTAGTAGGTTTCACGAACTTTAGCAGTTGTATTCTTCGGTGTGATACGAAGCTTGTATTTGTGATTGGCTTCGATTTCCTCGATTTCGAAATTGAAGCTGGAGCTGGCTGGATCGCCGGTCTTTAGGGCGATGCCGTCGATCTTCATGGGCCGCTGCGTGTGTATAATGACTTCGCAGTCCTTTGGGTCGGGATTTTCACCGGCTTTCCAGAGCAGGGCTCGGCGTTTAAGCTGAATCAGCTGCGGGATTTCAACATTTAGGGTGAGTTTGTACGAATTATTGGTTCCACCTTCTTCCGTGCCGACAGTGATTTCCTTGCGCTGTTTGCCCACTCGGCTGCCGATATCGAAATGAGCATGGAGTTCACCGGATTCGCCGGGGGCGTAAGTTTTCTTTTCCAGGGAGGGAACGGTGCATCCGCAAGAAGCTTGGGTTTTCGTTATGTTGACGACCGAGTCGCTGGCATTGGTGAATGCGTAGTAAGCATTAACCTCTTTTTGTCCAAATTCCGCATCCAAGGAAACGTCGATTCGTTCCCACTGCAGTGCGCCCGTTGCTTGAGCTGCAGCGGGCAGTAAGAAGGTAACGATGATGCCGAAAAGAAGTCGATATAGCTTATTGGCTTCCATAACGGTTGAGAACTCTGCGAAACGATACGGATTTGTCGAACAAACTCCTTGCTCGAATTTGGGGAAGGGGTTCATATCGCTGGATGAGTGAATTTTCACGACACGATGGGCGAGAAGCGGACGCGTTGCGAACGATAACTTTCGATGCGGATTTCGCAGCGAATGCGACCGGCTCAGTGCTGGTTTCTTTTGGAAACACCAAGGTAATATGCGGTGCTACCATAGAAAAGAAGTTACCCGGGTGGATGCGTGCCCAAAATGTCGAGGGGGGCTGGCTCACGGCGGAGTACTCGATGCTTCCCTACAGCACTCACGATCGCAAGCAAAGGGATTCCTCGAAAGGCCGACTGGACGGCCGGTCTGTGGAGATTCAAAGGTTGATTGGCCGTTCACTCAGAGCGGTGATGGATCTCAAGAAGCTTCCTGGCTACACGCTTTGGGTAGATTGCGATGTGCTTCAAGCGGATGGTGGAACGAGGACCGCATCGATTACCGGGGCCTATCTGGCTGCCAGGCTTGGTGTGCAAAAGCTCATAGAAAAGGAGGCCATCGATGAGAATCCATTCAACGATTCTGTGGCGGCAATCAGTGTAGGGATTTACGAGGATCAGCCCGTGCTTGACCTTCCGTATATCGAGGACCGGGACGCCAGCGTCGATTTCAATGTGGTTATGACTGGCAGCGGCCAGTATGTGGAAGTGCAAGGAACGGGCGAGGAGGCGACTTTTTCTGAAGAGCAGTTGGGCGCTCTTCTGACTTTGGCCAAAGAAGGCTGCCGGGAAATATCGACAATGCAGACGTCGTTTTTGACGCAAAGGTTACTGGTTTCGAACCCAAGTTAGTCTTTGAGGGGCGAGATTCCTTTTGTTTCTCTGCCCGAAAATGCGATTACGCTCAGATATCTCTTTGATTTTTCCTCGAGGCCAATCTTAATGCAGAACTTTCCCACCTAGGGCTCAAAAATGAATATTCACGAATACCAGGCGAAACAGCTATTTGAAACTTATGGTATCCCTTGTCCGAAGGGAGCAGCTACAAGTTCGAAAAAGGAGTTTGCGACTTGCATTGATGGTCTCAGCGATGGGCTTATTGTGGTTAAGTCGCAAATCCACGCGGGCGGTCGTGGCAAAGGAACGTTCACCGATGGTTTTCAAGGGGGGGTCAAGTTGGCCAAGACCAAGGACGAAGCCATCGATTTTGCTAATCGAATGCTCAACAACAATCTGGTGACCGTGCAGACGGGATCGGTTGGACGCGAAGTACAGACGATCTACTTCACGGAAGGCGCCGAAATTGAAAAGGAGTATTACCTCGCCATTCTCATGGACCGAGTGACATCGGCTCCGGTGGTTGTGGCCTCGACCGAGGGCGGAGTCGAAATCGAGAAAGTTGCAGAAAAAACTCCGGAAGAGATATTTAAGGCTTCTGTCGATCCGGTAATCGGCCTTCAGGCCCATCAGGCTAGGGGTATCGCCTTCAAGCTCGGTTTCGAAGGCAAGCAAGCTGGAGCTTGTGCCAAGCTCATCTTCAATTTATTTAAGATGTTTTGGGAAACCGATGCGGATATGGTGGAAATCAATCCCATGATTAGCACCTTAGATGGGGGCGTAATGGCTTTAGATGCCAAGGTCAGTTTTGATTCGAATGCTCTATATCGGCACAAGGACATCGTAGCGTTTCGCGATTTGAATGAAGAGGATCCAAAGGAAATCGAAGCTTCGAAGTACGATCTCAACTACATTGCCCTCGACGGGAACATTGCCTGTTTAGTAAATGGAGCTGGATTGGCCATGGCTACTATGGATATCATTAACCACTGTGGCGGCGAGGCAGCTAATTTTCTCGACGTGGGTGGTGGGGCGACGGCAGAGCAAGTTACGGCGGCCTTTAAGATTATCCTCAGTGACCCGAAAGTTGAGGGCATCCTGGTGAACATTTTTGGCGGTATCATGCAGTGTGACGTGATTGCGGAAGGCGTTATCGAAGCAGCGAAAGCGGTTAGCTTGGACAAGCCTCTAGTTGTACGCTTAGAAGGAACGAATGTAGAGAAGGGCAAACAGCTTCTAGCTGAGAGTGGAATTAAAATTACCTCCGCGGACAGCCTAGCGGATGCAGCCCAGAAAATAGTGGATATCGTAGCGAGCGATAGCTGAGCACTGTAATTGAGGATTTTATACAATGAGCGTATTGGTTAACAAAGATACTCGAGTAGTTTTCGCGGGGATAACCGGCAAGTCCGGAGGATTCCATGCCAAGCAATGCATGGAATACGGAACGAATGTTGTCGCGGGAGTGACTCCTGGCAAAGGAGGGATGAAATTCGAAGATCAGGTCCCCGTGTTCAATACGGTTACTGACGCCGTCGAAAAGGAAGGTGCGAATACAGCATGCGTATTTGTTCCACCGTCATTTGCCGCGGACTCGATTTTGGAGTGCCTGGATGCGGGAATCGAATTGATCATCGCCATAACCGAAGGAATCCCAGTTAAAGACATGGCCATCGTCAAACGGAAGCTTCTTGAAACCAACGCGAGACTGATCGGACCTAATTGCCCAGGAGTCATCACTCCAGGGGAATGCAAAATCGGTATTATGCCTGGATATATCCATAAACCGGGTACGGTTGGAATTGTCTCGCGATCTGGAACGCTTACTTACGAAGCCGTTTGGCAAGTTACCTGTTTGGGTTATGGCCAATCGACATGCATCGGAATTGGAGGGGATCCCATCAATGGAACGAACCACACGGATGCCATTAAATTGTTTAATGAAGATCCGGATACTGAGGCTATTGTAATGATCGGCGAAATTGGTGGAGATGCAGAGGAAAAGGCTTCGGAGTACATCAAAGAGCACGTACAAAAACCGGTTGCTGGATTCATCGCTGGTACGACGGCTCCTCCAGGGCGCCGAATGGGGCATGCGGGTGCGATCGTTTCTGGGGGTAGTGGTACGGCGGATGCGAAAATCGCTGCTATGGAAGATGCCGGCGTTGTCGTTGCCAAGACCCCATCGGATATGGGTACCGCCTTGCTGGAAGCCTGGGGAAAATAAGGCGGAAGGATGAAGGTTGATTAATCTCCGCTAAATAAAGGACGAATCAAATACTTCTAGGATTGTCGTTTTGGGCGACCGAATGTGTCGCTGGCTATCTTGGATGTTTGGCGTCAATTTCGTCGAGAAGCAATTGTCGGGAGTGCTCTAAGCTCGGTTCATCGATCTTTTTGATGATCTTTCGAGCGGCCGTGTGGTGACCCATTAGAAAGCGGGTTCGTGCCATATACAGAGCCATCATCTGCTTTTCTTCGGGTGACTCGACAAAATCGACGAGCTGATGCCACTCTTCCAGGGCTGCTTCCCAATTTGGTCTAGCCACGTCGAAAAAACTTTGGGCGTAGCGAAGGCGATAGGGTAAATGGGTAGGGGCTAGCATGGCGGCTTCCCGAAATTTTTTCTGAATCTCCAAATCGATCCCGTCGATGAGGAAGAGTTTTTCGTCTATGAAAAACTTTTTGTAGGCGAAGAGCAGATTTCCCATTTGGTAGTGGTACAAGGGCTCCTCTGGCCGCAGGTCAATGGCCATGTTGTAAAACGCCATTGCCTCCAGATAGTTTCCTTCCTCTGCCTGATAGTTGCCCAGCTGATTCTTGACGATAGCCTGGTACGGATCGAGTTCATCCGCCCTGGCGAGAATAGCGTTGCTAGTTATCCGCTCCCCAATTCTGTGGAGCATCATTCCATAAGCAATATATGCAGCGGCGTATTCGGGCGAGGCGTTAATGAGCCGCTCGTAGCCATCAACTATGGATTGCAACTCCGTCTGAACAGAATGCACATCCTCCCGGGCCAGCGCTTTTTCGTACCTGCTATAAGCGGCCTGCTCGCGCTCATTCAGCTGTTTCAAGACGTAGGTCGCCATAGATTCGCTCGAAAGGGAAGAATCGTCATTTACGTCTTCGCCGGGATAGAGTATCTGAGCGAATCCGATTTGCCCGAGGTAAAAAGTCAGGGAGATAGTGGCTGGTAGCGAACCGGCCAAGTGTATTAAATTGTATTTGCGAGTATCCAAATCGAATCGAGACAACCTACGACGCCTAGGCTTGGCAAGCGTTCCATTGGTTAGGAAATTTAGCGTGTTTCATCTTCTCCACACGAATTAAGAATTATCGGTTCATTGCGGAGGTAGTAGGATCGGGCTTATCCCAAGATGAACTGCATAAGCAGATTCAACAGAATCTCGGGATAAAACCGATCCTACAGTCGGTTTCAAGTCAAGTTGACGTCGGCGCTCGATGGCGGAACCCTAGTTCCCGTGATCAGGATCTTTGCGTCCGCCGAAATACTTTTCGCGTATCCATTCCGGCTGCCATCTATCTAGGGTGCGCTCGATCGTTCGAAAATCGATTTCCTTGGGTCCCGGGTTGGGGACACTCAGGGGCGAGGGATCTCCCACCGTCTTCTGCCAGCGTTTCATCAGTTCGGTAAGATCGGCGACTTTCTCCGAGTAGAGGGGGTCGCTCGCTAGATTGTACATCTCATTCGGGTCTTTTTCGAGATCAAAAAGCATCGTATAGTTAATTTTAGGATACACATGCAATTTATATCTTTCGTCGCGAATGGCACGCATCTTATCCTGGAAAGCGAGAAAGATTGAGTCTCGTGTTTGGACATTCGGATTTTTGAATAGCGGGCTTAAATCCACGCCGTCGATATCGGCTGTTACGGGTGTATCGCTTAGGGCCAAAATGGTTTTGTGTAGATCAAGGATATAGGCAAAGGCGTTTGTCTGGCGATTCTTGAGGACGCCGGGGCCGGATACGATCAATGGAGCCCCCATGCTATGCTCATAGAGGTTTTGTTTGCCGAGCAAACCGTGAGAGCCCATGGCAAGGCCGTGATCGGCCGTGTAGATAATGATAGTATCTTTGCTTTGGCCACTGTTCTCGATGGCGTCGAGTATGCGGCCGACTTGGCTATCAAGTTGGGTTATCAGTCCATAGTACTCGCAAAGTTGATCGCTGATATCGCTTCGCTTTCGAGGATGCGATGCTAGGCTCTCGTCTCGTTTGCCCCCCGTTAGGTGCCCGTTATCGAAGGGGTGGTCGGGTAGAAAATTCTTCGGAAGTGGCGGGCGGTTATCGTAGTAGATTTTACGATACGATGGGGGAGGATTTCTCGGATCGTGCGGGGCTGTGAAGGATACGTATAGAAAGTAGGGGGAATCGCTGGAATGGGATTCGATGAAGCCAACGGCAGCGTCCGCGAATAGAGTGCTGGAAAAGTGCTTCCCCAATCGCTTTTCGGTTAGCTCGCCAGTGGGCAACAAGTCCTGAACGGAAGTCTTGGTATGATCTGCCATGCCTCCCATGAAGAGATTGCGTCCTGCTTGGAATGAGCGAGTCAGTGTTTTGGCCCCATTGTGCCATTTGCCGACGGCGAATGTGCGATAACCGGTCTTCCCTAGCTGCTCTGGCAGAGTCGGTATATTCTCCCAATCCCTGGTATCTTCGATTCGGTGCCAATGCCTGCCTGTCATCAGCATACTGCGACTGGCGACGCAGACGGCACCGCTGTAGCTTCCGGCGCAATAGTTGCGAGTGAAGCTCAGCCCATTGATCGCAAGGCGATCCAGATGGGGCGTTTGAATATAATCGTTACCATGAGCGGCGATCGTGTCAGAACGTTGATCGTCGGCGAACAGGAAGACGATGTTGGGGCGATTGCCGAGAGCGCACGGGCAAGCGATGTAAAAGGTGATGAGTGAAAGAGCGATTCTTTTCATAGAAGAGCGAAAAACGGAGAATTTTTTAGAGGGATTGGAACAGCATTTTGGCTTTCTGGCTAGCTCGTTTGTGATCCACGATAGGGGCAGGGTAGTCGTTGCCTAGCTCGCCTTGCCAATCATGTATTTGCTTCGTTGTAGCGGAGCTTATCTCTGGTATCCATTTTCGTATGTAGTGGCAATCTGAGTCAAAGCGCACTTGTTGGCGCCAAGGATTGAAAATCCGGAAATAAGGTTGGGCGTCGCAGCCGGTGGACGCTGCCCATTGCCAATTACCGTTGTTTACACAGGGATCGTAATCAACCAGTTTTTGGGCGAAGTACCGTTCGCCCCAGCGCCAATCGATATGCAGATCCTTAGTAAGGAAAGAAGCGGTAATCATGCGAAGCCGATTATGCATAAAACCAGTCTGGTTGAGCTGTCTCATCCCGGCATCGACTATTGGAAACCCCGTCCTTCCTTCCCGCCAGAGCTGGAAGGACTCTTCATCCTGTCTCCAGGCTATGCCATCATACTGAGCTTTGAATGGTTTTCCGAAAACGTGGGGGAAGTGGAAGGCAATTTGCGTAAGAAAGTCTCGCCAATAGAATTGTCGAATTAGCGGATGATTTTGCCCGAGTTTCTCGGAAATAGTCCAGTAGGCTTGTCGGATAGAGCAGGTGCCGAACTTTAAGTGTGGAGACAGATGGCTAGTCGCCTCCAAGGCTGGATAGTCTCGATCGGAATCGTAGTTCTTCAGACGGCAGGAATGCTTGATCGCTTTGAGAGCCGACTCCTGCCCGCCCTTGAATGAGTCGTACTTTGCTATCCCTTCGACAATCCTATCTAGAGCGCCTTTGATAGGAATTTCGGCGGAGATAGTTGAAAGGGTTCCCGAATCCAACTTCGAAGGGGCAGGTTTGCATACGCGAATCTTTCTGGCGTTATTGAAGTAAGGAGTGAATACAGTGTAAGGTGTGCCGTCGGATTTGAGAGTTGAATCGGGTGTGTTGATGAGCAAATCATGGCAGGAACGAAAATCGAGTCCGTGATCGCGGCAGGCTTTCTGAATGGCTTCGTCTCTACGCTTGCTAAAAGGCGTGTAATCGCGATTGACCCATATAGCTTCGATTCCGAGCTCACCTGCCCAATTTTCGACCAGAGTTTCCGGTCGACCTTTGAACGTTTGCAGACTAGACCCCTTCTGGAGAAGACTCCGATTTAGAGATTCGAGCGAATCCTTCATGAACCACATTCCAGGCGAACTGCGATAGTTATTTGGCTCGATCTGTCGCGGGTCGAATACGAATGCCGGGATTACCTCCTCCGACTCAGCCAAGGCTTCGTTCAGTCCGATGTTGTCCGTCAATCGTAGATCGCGCCGGAAAATAAATAGGCTTCGTTTGTACATAGGATTATTTTGCTCTACTTGGTTGAATGATCGTATAAGGGACGCGGCAAGTGTAAGGTCCTATTCGGGTAACGCGGTATTCTCTAGTGCCTCGATACCTGTATCTGGATTAGCGTCTAGATATTCCGTGATGGCGCTCAGGAAGTTTTCACCGTATCGCTCGAGTTTCTTCAAGCCGACCCCGCTAATTTCGGACAGCTGCGCTTCATCGGTGGGAAAGTCCCGGGCCATTTCGCGCAGGGACACGTCGGAAAAGACAATGTAGGGAGGTACTCCGTGTTCATCGGCAAGCTCTTTCCTAACGGCTCGGAGAGTGGCAAATAGGGATTCGTCGCAGTCAATCGCTCCCGTTTGGCTGTATCGAGAATGCGTTTGAGATTTGTCAATGCTGACTGGTTGCGTGAGGCAAATCGGCGTCCGGTCTTTCAGGGCTAGGCAGCCTTTAGACGTCAATTCGAGGACGCTGTGATTTTCCGGATTCTGTTCGATGTAGCCCTCGCGGACCAATTCTCTACCGAATGCCTGCCAGTCGGCGCGTTTGTATTCCTGTCCGATATTGTAAGTCGAAAGACGGTTGTGCCCCCATTTGAGGACCTTCTCGTTTTGGCTGCCGAGAAGCACGTCTACAATGTGGTTGATACCGACGCTGAACCCACTGGCTTGCTGAACGCGAAAGATGCAAGACATGAATTTCTGAGCGGGAATGGTCCCGTCGATCGTCTTCTTAGGGTATTGGCAATTATCGCAGTTGCCGCAGTTACCGTGTGGCCATTCTTCGGAGAAATAGGCGAGAAGCGTTTTGCGGCGACATTCGGAAGATTCGGAATAATGGACCATTTGCCGTAGTTGCTCACTGGCTACATCTCTTTCTTTCCGATTACGCTTCTCCGAAATAAACTGGAGCTGTTTGGCGACATCGCCAGGGCTGAAGAAGAGAATGCAATCGGAGGGCAGGCCATCCCGACCGGCCCGGCCCGTTTCCTGATAGTAGCCCTCGACATTTTTCGGCAAATCCTGATGAATGACGTAGCGGACATCAGGCTTGTCGATCCCCATTCCAAAAGCGATGGTAGCGCAGATCACTTTGGTTTCATCGCGAATGAACGATTCTTGGTTCTCTATCCTCTTGAGAGGCGTCATACCGGCATGGTAGGGAAGGGCTTCTATTCCGGATTGCCGCAGCCGATCCGCCAATGACTCAGTAGCCTTACGTGAATGGCAGTAAATTATGCCACTATCAAAAGGCCGGTTCTGAGTGTATCGAAGTATCTGTTGAAAGACGGCCTGCTTGGTTTCGACTCGATAAGTCAGGTTGGGCCGATTGAAGCTGGCGACGTAGGTTTTTGGATTCTTCAGCCTCAGCTGATTGAGTATATCGGTTTGGACCCGGTCTGTAGCGGTTGCCGTTAGGGCGAGGAAGGGAAGGTCTGGGAATAGACTCTTGAGATTGGATAGCTGCCGATATTCGGGGCGAAAGTCGTGCCCCCACTCGCTGATGCAATGGGCCTCGTCAACGGCAAAGCGGTGGACGTTCCACTGGCGAAGATCCTCGAGAAAACTGGAGAGCATAAGCCTTTCGGGAGCGACGTATAGTATGCGATACTCGCCGGCGAATAGCCTAGCGTAGCGCTTTTTGGCCTCTGTCTTGTTCAGGGAAGAGTTTAGAAAAGTAGCGGGAACGCCATTGGCCTCGAGCCCATCCACTTGGTCCTTCATCAGGGCGATGAGCGGCGAAATGACGACAGTTAATCCGTCAAGAATTACCGCTGGTAGTTGATAACAAAGAGACTTGCCTCCCCCAGTCGGTAGGAGGGCGAAGATGTCGCTCCCCTGGAGGGAGTCGGATATGATTTCCTCTTGGAGTGGTCGAAAGGATTCATGACCGAAATGGCGTTTTAGGGCTTTGAGCGCTGCGTCATCGAGCGAGTCTTTTGACATGGCTCGAATTTGGCTTAGTAGGATGACTTTAGGAAGGCAGAAGTGCAGCGGCAGGCGAATCGTCTTGCATGCAAGGGCAAGCCTCGGTCGTATCCCATCTATGAAAGCGAATTTGCGTATTGGCCTCGTAGCGGTGGCTTTGGTTGGGCTGCCGGTAGTTTCGGCCGATGAGGTTGATGGCCATTCGCACTCGCCCAAGGATCATTTATACGAAGCGGCCCGGGTCGCTGAGGTTTCGTTCGAAGATGCGTATGCAGCTGCTAAAGAAGCCGGTGTGGGAGAGCCTTTCTTGGTGGAGGCGCAAACACTTCATTTTCTGTCGACTGGGAATATGCCGGAGTTGTTTGGCCACCTGGAAAAACTGGAAGCGGTTTCCAGCGATTTAGAATACGGAGCGGACAAGCCTTTTCACTCCGAAAGGCAGTTGGTTGGTCTCGTTGCTTCCATCAGAGCGATTCGAGCGTACGAAGCGAATGATGTCGCCGAGTTTGAGAAGCAGGCGGGAAGTTCCTACATTAACGCTCCCCAATACAATCAGGCATTTGGTTTGTTGCAGCTAATGACTGAACTGCGCCGCAAAGAAGTCCAGGAATTGGCCATGGCTAACCTTCGCATACCGATGAACCTAACAATTGCGAGTGCTGATGGCGAAGAGAAGACCTTGACCGAGTGGCTAGGCGGAAATCAAGCCTTGCTCATCGACTTTTGGGCCAGCTGGTGTGGCCCCTGTATGCAGCTTATGCCGGAGCTTAGGACTAAGGCGGAGACGCTGCCTTCTCAAGGCGTTGTAGTCGCTGCTATGAATACCGATGCTGACGATCCTTTTGGGAAGGCCAAGAAAGTCCGCGACCAGCACAACATGGACCTAATGCCTTGGCTGTTGGAGCCGGAGGAGCGACCGTTGAGCCGATTGCTCATGATTGATTCCATACCCCGTATGATTCTCGTCAGCCC
>CEQU01043741.1_pt1 | contig 11023 bp, 11 predicted proteins | sample 531031 | NCBI WGS metagenome assembly CEQU01 (sample SAMEA2621216, study PRJEB7988) | marine metagenome | isolation source: saline water (ENVO:00002010), including
GGTAATCTGAGCTAAATCATCGGCCAGTTTTTCGAGCATCTGATGCTTCAGGGCAATCAGATCCTGTTGGTCTGGTTGCCCTTTAAGCATGGTACGCCAGTTGGTTTTATCACCAATATACTGGGTACATAATTGTTCAACCTTGCCGCTGGTGAGCCGGTCGGGCACTCTTAACATAACGGTTGCCTGGCTGGCACCCTGATCGATCCAGCGGCTGGATATGCCGTCGGTGACGTGGCGGGTAATACCCACTTTCAGGTTGCCGGTATTGGCCAGATAGACAAAGTGGTCGGAAAAACAGTTTTCTTCTCCCCACTCAGGTTCGCGGCAGGTGCCTTCGTGGTAGTGGCACTTTTCTGGTTTGATAATACAGGTATCGCATTGAGCCAGTGAGATCACGCAGGGATAACAATAGCCCTGATTAAAACTTTTTTTAGTTTTGCGCTGGCAATGGGTGCAATAAATATTGCCCGTGTGCACTATGCTGACCGACTTGCCGATCAGCGGATTCATGGCTACCGAGTCGTCACCTACCGGCAATTCGTAGTGGGCCACATGGTCAGCATCGGTGCTGACGCGCATCTTTCTGAGAGTTCCTGAATACTGCATGTTTGTGTGTTCCTGTTAATTACTCAGTTCACCCTGCAAGCTCTGGCCAAGCTGGCCTTTAAGCTCGTCGAATGATAGTGACTGGCTGAGCAGGTAATGTAATTTTGCTAACGTGGCTTCCGGCGTCATGTCAAAACCGGAAACTACTCCAGCCTGAGAGAGGCCGTGCCCGGTCTTATAACCACCCATATTAACCCGGCCTTTAAAACACTGGGTGCAGTTAACCACTACAATTTCTCTGGCCGCTGCGGTTTCCAACTGGGTTAGCAGTTGTTTGTTCTGAGGCGCGTTACCTACGCCATAACTAAGCAAGATGAGCGCATTAACCGGCTGTTGTAAGGTATTCTCAATCACCATAGGTGAGATCCCCGGATACAGACTCACTAAACCAATGGGTTGGGCGGTTACCTTGCTTACTTTCAGTTCGGTATTGTCAGGTTCGGCAATTTTGCCAGCTTTAACGCGGATATTAATACCCGCTTCAAGCAGAGGCGGGAAGTTGGGAGAGTCGAAAGCATCGAAGCCATCTGCATCTACTTTGCGGCTGCGGTTACCGCGAAACAGCTTGTTATTAAAAAACAGACTGACTTCAGCAATAGGGTAATTGGCGGCAATGTACAGTGCATTTAATAAATTCACCTGACCATCAGAGCGCAGTTCCGCCAGCGGAATTTGCGAGCCGGTAACAATAACCGGTTTACTCAGCCCCTGCAGCATAAAACTTAGCGCCGAGGCGGTATACGCCATGGTGTCGGTGCCGTGAAGGATGATAAAACCATCAAACTTGTGGTAATTCGCCGCGATATCATCAGCGATAAATTGCCAGTCGGCGGGGCTCATGTCTGATGAGTCCATCAGCTCGTCATATTCACGAAGCGTGAACTGTGGCATCTCTGGGCGATGAAATTCCGGCATCGAGGCCAGAGTTTTGGCCAGGAAGCCAGCCGCTGGCACATAGCCCTGGGATGAGGGCCGCATACCGATGGTACCGCCGGTATAGGCAATGTAAATCTGTTTACGCATGGTTTTACCATAAACTACTGTCATTGGTGTGATTGTAACAAGGGATTGGTGGTTGGCTAAATGCTTAATGTCGCTTTAGTTAATTGATGAGTTCACAATGGTGAAAAGTTAACTGATAATAAACATAATTTTTGCAGTAATAGCAGGGAAGAGGATGAATAATAACGGATCGTTGGTGTGTGTCGGGCCAGGCATGATACTCGGGGCACATATGACCGAGCGTTGTAAAAATCATATCCAGCAGGCCGATGTGGTGTTTACCAGTTGTCATCCGGTTATTGAAAGGTGGCTGGCGACGCTAAATCCCTGTACCCATTCGTTACAGCATTTGTATGCCGACAATAAGGATCGGCGCAATACCTATCGCCAGATGCAGGACACCTTGCTCAAAGAGGTCCGTAACAATAAAAAAGTTGTTGGTGTTTTTTATGGTCACCCGGGAGTGTTTGCTCAGGTGCCTCACCGTGCTATTCAACAGGTTATTGATGAAGGTTATCAGGCGTGGATGGAGCCGGGTATTTCAGCCGACGCCTGTTTGTATGCTGATATGGGCATCGACCCCGGGGCATATGGCTGCCAGCAGTTTGAGGCAAGTCAATTTATGTTTTATCAACGCCAGCTCGATCCCAGTGCCTATGTTATATTGTGGCAGTTGGGTCATGCAGGCGACTTATCTCTCACGCCGCGCCTGACCGGTGCGCCGGAAAGACAGGTTCTGGTGGACATGCTGCTTGAGTATTATGTGCCTTCACATCAGGTAGCGATATATGAGTCGCCTTTTTTGCCTACTCAGCAATCGCGGATCATCTGGCAACGCCTGGATGAACTGCCTGAGGCAGATATATCTTTAATATCGACGCTGGTGATCCCGCCGGGGCGGCGGTTAATCCCGAACGATGAAATTGTCACACGATTAAAGTCGATTTATCCGCCGTCACATGATAAAAATACAGCTAAAGCAGAAGGCTGATAATAAGGAGCAAACTATGGGTGCAATCTCTCTGTTAGAAAAATTAGGTGCCGACCCGAGCCTGAATATCAATGATCTATCGCCAGCAGAGCGCGCCGAAGTGGAGCAGTTGTTAGCCACCTTAGCGCAGGAAAAAAACAACCCTACGCTTTCTATTAATGAGCCAACTGACCCGGATGATGACGATAACGTTCCATCCGAAGAGCCAGCTAAAGACGCTTAAACTGATTTTCCAATAACAGTAAGGTAAGAACGGTACAGATGCGACGATTTATTTGGTTCGGTTTTCTTCTGTGCGTGAGTTGGCCTGTATTGAGTTCAGAGCATATTGATAAGCTGCGGCATATCGATAGTGTTCGCCTCTCCGATCACCAAACGGCGAAAGCCGAACTGGCGAGTATTCCGGTGGTGGCTCTGGACAGTGATGAAGTGCACTACTACCGCTATCTGCAATGTTTAATCTTAACCGTAGACAGTGAACTCACCGATATTATCGCCCGTTACGACGGCCTACTGGAAGAACCGGTGCAGCCGGAGTTACGGATCCGCGTGCTGGGCTCGCTGATTAATTTACTTGGCGTAAAGCGCGACTGGAAAAGTGGCTTACAACGGGTTGAGGAGTTGTTAGCCCTGTTGCAGGAAATCCCGGATTCTACCTACAAGCCTGATGCCTATCTGAACCTCGCACACTTTCACCTGAATATTGGCCAACCCGAAACCGCCTTGTACTTTGCTGAAAGAGCATTCTCCAGTGAAACCTTAGTGCCACGTATTCGCTGCGGTTTGCATCTGGTGGTTATTTCAACCAAGTCCAAATTGCAACTCGATTCTCTTAACCTTGCTGAGTTCACTGAGGCAGACCGGGTTTGTAATAATGCTGGTCAGAATTACACCATTGTTAATATCAACATCTGGAAAGCCAAGTGGTTGTTACAACAGAATCGCCTCTATGAAGCGCAGACGGTGCTAACGACCACGTTGATGAAAGCCGAAAACTTTCCTGCCAGCGGGCAGTTGATCGAAATTTACAGCTTATTTGCCATGGTTTACTGGGCCAATGAGGAGTATGACAATGCTAGTGTTTACGCCGATAAAGTTATGGCAGTGGAGTTTAAGGAAGATTTCCCGCAGCCGCTCATTGACACCTTTGACATAAAACGGCAACTGGCCGAACGCAATGGCAATTACCAACAGGCCTACCAGTATCTGACAACCCGCCAGCAACTGGAACAGAATATGTACGAACGGCAACTGGCGGATGAAATTGCTATCCAGCAGGCACGTTTCGACATTGATGCCAAACAAAGTGAAATAGAGTTACTGGATAAACAGAATGAATTGCTAAAAGCCGAATCTATGCTTATCAACGAGCGTTTGGAAAATTCATTACTGGCACTGGCGTTGGTATCGATTCTGTTGTCATCGTTGTTATTCTGGTCGTATCGCAGTCGTAAAGTGCAGTCAAAACTAAAGATGTTTGCACAAACTGACGCACTAACGCAGATTGCTAATCGTGGCCACTTTACCGATTGTCTGACCGAAAAGTTAACTCAGGCACAGAAAAACGGCAGCCTGGTTGGTTTGATCCTGCTCGACCTTGACCATTTTAAAAATATTAATGACACCTATGGCCATCAGGTCGGGGACTGGGCATTAATTCAAACCGCTAAAGCCATAAAAGAAAGTGTTGGCGACGATGCTATTGTGGGCAGGTTAGGCGGCGAAGAGTTCGGTGCGGTGATTACCGGTAAGCTGGAAGGTGAGATCATGCACATTGCCGAACGTTGCCGGCTGGCGATTGAGAACATTCAGTCAACCATGAGTGAGTATCAATTTAAGTTAACCGTGAGTGCCGGCGTAAGTAATTCTTCTCAGGCAGGTTATAAGCTTGAAAACCTTTATGCTGCAGCCGATTTAGCACTCTATCAGTCCAAACATTATGGTCGCAACCGGGTTTACGAATACTCGTCAACATTGGTAGGTTAATTCTTTATATTTACTGCTATATTTACCCCTGCGAGCGTGCCTAGCAAGCATCGTAAACTGCGCGGGGTTTTATCCTTAATTGTCCGTGCAATGAATAATAAGTCCGTCTGTCTGAGGTTAAGGCAAGTTATTTGGTATTGCGAGTAAGTTCCAGGGCGTTATTGCAACTATCCGGTGTCATCGGGTTGCTGATAATAATGCTTTCGTTGCCGGTCAGCGCAACTGAAACCCCAGCACAGTTGTTGGCCCAAGCCGACACGCTGCGAGTTAGCGATCCCGCAAGGTCACGGCAGATTTTACAGGCACTGAGCAACCAGTCTTTAACGCCGGCTGAACAGGATTACCGGGATTATCTACTGGGATTTCATGCTGCAATAGCCAGTGATTCTAACCGCGCAGTTAGCATTATAGAGCCTATAAGTCGCAGGCACCCGGCTGATGAGCTTGGCTTACGCGCCAGAGCTACATTACTCAGCATTTACTATGGTTATCGGGAATGGTCGGAGGGCTTGCTGCTTGCTGCCGAACTAAAGGAACTGTTAGGCCAATTACCGCGGAACAATACCTGGTACACAGCGAACATTAGCGTGGTGATTTACTATATCAACCTGCAGATGTATAACGAGGCGCTTCAGTTACTTGAACGTGTTACTGGCTCTGAACTAGCCCAGGTGAAAGGCGAGATGCGCTGCCGCTACATTGGGCAGGAGTTCAGTGCTCAGAAGGGACTCGATATTAATGCAATTACACCTCGATGGCTGGCAACACTGGAAGCTGCTTGTCTGTCGCTGCCAAAAACACTTTATACCATTGAACCCTTTCTGAACTGGACTCGGTATTTACTCGATTCCGGGCAGTATGAGGCTGTTTTAGCTGCTGTCAGTCGTTATGAACAGGGCGTTAGAGCACTCAACTATTTTTACTACTGGGTTGTGCTTAAAAACATTGAAGCCCGGGCTCTCTATGCATTAGGCCAATACGATGAAGCTGAAGCGAAAATAGACCCGATACTGTCACGGCCGGAGATGGCAGACTATTCAGAAGGGCTGGTCACCGCAGCCGCGCTAAAAGCGAATATCCGCAAACAGCTACATGATTACGAGCAGGCCTACCACTGGCAGCAGGTAGCCATTGAAAGTGAAAAAAGTCAAAACCGCCTGGCTGCTACCAAACAGCAGGCGGTAAATCATGCCAAGGCGAATTTGCGTCAGAAAGGAAAAGAGCTTCGCCTGCTATCCAGTAGTCAGGCATTGCTGGCTAATCAGCTTGCCCGGGCTGAACAAAATGTTATCGGCACTTATTTACTTATTTACTTATTTACTTATTGCGCTGGCAGCTTCGCTGGTGTTTATCACGGTTTTCAGTATTCGTAAATTGCAAAAGCAGCAGCAACTTCTGGTCAGGCTCGCCTCAAAGGATTCGCTTACCGGGCTCGATAACCGCCGTGAATTTATACAGGTCACGCAACAGGCACTGCGCAGCAATGACACTGAAGAGCCGCTCAGCCTGATCATGTTTGACCTGGATAACCTGAAATGGATTAACGATAACTATGGCCATCAGGCCGGCGATTGGGTGCTAAGTGAAGTTGGCAAAATCCTCATCGCGCGCCTGGTAGAAAGCACAGTCAGTTGTGCACGGGTCGGCGGGGAAGAATTTGTTCTGTGTTTAAAGGGCACGGATGTCAATCTGGCGCTGGCCTATTGTAACGACATTCAAAGCTGGTTGGCCGGGATTGATACTAAAGCGAAACTGGACGGTTTGCAGCTCAGTGCCAGTTTTGGGGTGTGCGATACCAATCAGGTGGGTAAACAGCTGGACTCGCTAATCAGCGGCGCCGATCTCGCTATGTATAAAGCGAAAAAAGCCGGACGCCGCCAGGCTGTTAAATACCCGATGGAGCAGGGCAGTAAAGAAGAGGCTACTTAACCTCTTCTCCGGCTGCCTGACGGTCGGCATGATAACTTGAACGTACCATCGGGCCACATGCGGCATGGGTAAAGCCTAATGCTTTAGCGGTATCGCCAAGCGCATTAAATTCATCCGGGTGAACATAGCGTTTTACCGGGAAGTGATGACGGCTCGGCTGCAGGTACTGACCCAGTGTGAGCATCTCCACATCGTGCGCACGCAGGTCTTTAAGAACCTCAGCAATTTCTTCCTGACTCTCACCCATTCCCATCATCAAACCAGATTTGGTTGGCACGTCAGGATGCTGAGCTTTGAATTTCTTGAGTAAGTCGAGTGACCACTGGTAGTTAGCACCTGGACGACATTCGCGGTACAAACGCGGAATGGTTTCCAGGTTATGGTTAAACACATCCGGTGGCGCATCTTTAAAGATCTCCAGCGCACGGTCCATACGGCCACGGAAGTCCGGCACCAGCACCTCAATTTTAGTCGCCGGGCTGTGTTCACGAATAGCTTTAATACAATCCACAAAGTGCTGAGCACCGCCATCACGCAAGTCATCACGGTCTACTGAGGTGATCACCACGTATTTCAGCGCCATTTCTTTAATGGTGGTGGCCAGTTTAAGCGGCTCTTCGGCGCTTGGTGGCAGCGGTTTACCATGGGCAACATCACAGAACGGGCAACGGCGGGTACATATGTCCCCCAGAATCATAAACGTGGCGGTACCATGATTGAAACATTCCGCCAGGTTCGGGCAGCTCGCTTCTTCACAGACCGAGTGCAGATTATTTTTGCGCAGGGTCTGCTTGATGTGATCGATCCGGTCAGTGGTGCGAGGCAGCTTTATTTTGATCCATTCCGGCTTACGGAGCATTTCCTCTTTCTCAGTCGGAACGATGGTAACCGGAATGTGCCTGACCTTTTCATCATCGCGGAGTTTTACTCCGGCTTTTGCCTTTACGTTACTCATTAAAGCCTTCTATTGTTTGCAAATTGGGCAGAGCGAGTTTGGCCTGTAAATGGCTAAGCATCAGCTCTGTCGCTTCTTGAATGTTATCCGGCCCGCCAAGACGGGCACAGTCTGTCATGGCCATACCCTGGTAGCCACAGGGATTGATTCGCTCAAAAGGCGCAAGGTCCATATTAACGTTGAGTGCCAGACCGTGAAAAGAGCAGCCTTTACGGATCCGCAAGCCCAGTGAACATATTTTTTCACCGTTAACATATACGCCAGGCGCATCGGGCCGCGCATTAGCGGTAATGTTGTGGTCTGCCAGCGTGGCGACTACTGCGTCTTCCATCGCGCTTACCAGCTCGCGAACACCCATCTTTCGGCGCCTGACATTGAGCATCAGATAGATAACTAACTGGCCTGGTCCGTGATAGGTGACCTGTCCGCCACGGTCAACCTGCACTACCGGGATATCACCGGGCATCAGAATGTGTTCAGCTTTACCGGCCTGACCCTGGGTAAACACCGGCTCGTGTTCAACCAGCCATATTTCGTCGGCGTCATCAGCGGTACGCTGATCAGTGAAGGTTTGCATGGCCTGCCAGACCGGCTCATAAGTTCGCTTGCCTAACTGCCTGACAATCACCTTATCCCGGGCGTCCTTATTAACGGCGTCTGTCACTTAAAGTACAACTCTCACTAATTCGATTTTGGCCAGTTCGGTGTAAATTAATTCCATATGTTCTTTACTGGTTACCGTTACGGCAACCGATACAGAGTGGTAATTCCCTTTAGCGCTTGGCTTTACCGCTGGCGCATAGTCGCCCGGCGCGTGTTCCTGCAGGCAGGATACCACATGTAACGGTAAATCTTCGTGGGCGATGCCCATCACCTTAAAGGTTTGAACCGTGGGGAAGTCCAGCAGTTCGTCAAACCGAGTGTCTAATTTAGTCACTTTTGCTTACCTCTCAAAATAGCACGGCACGAATTCTACCAATTCGTGCCGTACACCACCAGACGCATGTAGATTCCAGGCGATTATCTGGTATTAATCATTCAGACCTAACTGTAAAGTTACATAATCAAGCAGCCGGTCGAAAAGGCCACCTTCTTTAACTTCCTGTAAGGTCACTAACGGGTACTGCGCTACGTCTTCACCTTCTAACTGGATATACAGGGTGCCAACCACTTCGCCTTTAGCCAGCGGTGCTTCCAGACTTTTATCCAGTTCAAAGTTCGCTTCCAGGTTAGCCACCTGACCACGGGGAATGGTAATTGGCGTAGACTGGTTAATACCTAAATCCACGGTATCCCGATCACCCATGTAAATACGGTGCGAAACAAAGCTGTCACCGGCTTTGTAAGGGGTAACAGTTTCGTAAAAACGGAAGCCATAGCGCAGTAGCTTTTTATTCTCTACCTTACGTGCCCGTTCGCTGTCTGTGCCCATTACTACCGATACCAGGCGCATATCACCCTGAGTGGCAGAGGTAATCAGCGAGTAACCGGCATCCGAGGTATGGCCGGTTTTAATACCATCTACGTTAAGGCTCTGATCCCACAGCAGGCTGTTACGGTTATACTGCTTGATGCCGTTGTAAGTGAACTCCTTTTCACTGTAGATTTTGTACATTTCCGGCGTCTCTTTTACCAGTGCGCGCGACAGCGTTGCCATGTCACGTGGCGAGGTGTAGTGATCCGGGTCGTGCAGGCCATGGGAATTAACAAAATTACTGGCATTCATTCCCAGGTTGGCGGCATGGGCATTCATCATGCTGGCGAACGCACTTTCAGAACCGGCAATGTGTTCGGCCATGGCCACACAGGCGTCGTTACCAGACTGCACAATAATACCGCGTAACAGGTCGTGCACGGTGACTGTGGTGCCTACTTCGATAAACATCTTCGAAGAATCCGGGAAATTCTTCGCCCAGGCATTTTCAGAAATTTTCACTTCGTCATCTAACGAAATGTTACCGGCTTGCAACTCTTTACCAATCACGTAAACCGTCATGATCTTGGTCAGACTGGCAGGCGCCAGCTGCATGTCGGCGTTTTGCTCGGCAATACTGGTGCCGGTTTCATAATCAAGTAACACGAAGCCGGCAGCGGCAACGGTAGGTGGCGGTGGAATAACGACCGCAGCTCTGGCATTTTGCCAGTAAGCACTGAGTAACAGGGTAATGCTTAGTAGCAAGGCAGACAGGAAAGACGGTTTAGCGCGCTTTATTTTATTATGCATGGTTTTACCGTTTGAGTTGAAAGCGAAAATCTGTTGTATCGACGGCATTTTAACGTATGCCGTAGGCTTGGACTAGAGTCGGGGCAAAAAGTTTAATTTCAATGAGGCTGCGGGATATTTTCTGCGATTTTTATTATTGCAGACTCGCCGCTACTTTATATGCCCCCGGGTAGCCATTTTGTTTGAGCTCATCGAGTAACATATTGAGCTTAAAGCGGTCGGTCAGAGGCCCGAGTCGCAGCCGGTAAATATCATCAATGAGGGGAAACTCGGCAGGGACCTGATACAGCGAGGATAACCCGTCAGACAGCTTTTTAGCGCGCTCGGCATCAGATAACGCAGCGACCTGGATGTAATATCCCTGACTGCCAGCTATCTCATTCAGGCCAGCACTGTCACTTTGTTCAGTGGCCAGTGGATCCGGGCCTGTTTCAGCGGCAGTCTGACTGGCAGTTTGCAGAACGTCCTCGGCAGGTAATTCGCCAGCATAAAGCGCGTAAGGCACCGGTGGTTCGTTGCCAACGGTGACCATATCGTCACTGTCGACGTGGATAACCTCAAGTTTTACCCGGGTAGTGCCATGCTGATGAAAACCCAGTTTTTTGGCTGCCGCGTAAGATAGGTCTATGATCCGTTCAGAGTGAAACGGGCCTCGGTCATTTACTCGTACAATCGCCTGTTGCTGATTCTCAAGGTTAGTCACTCGTACGTAGGACGGCAGTGGCAAAGTTTTATGCGCAGCTGTCATGCCGAACATGTCGTACACTTCACCGTTAGAGGTGAGGTGACCATGAAATTTTTGCCCATACCACGAGGCTTTCCCCATGGCCGTGTAGCCTTTGCCGGTTTTCAACGGTCGATAGTATTTTCCCAGCACTTCATAGGGGAGACTATTCTGTTGCCGGTAGGGTTCATACTTAGGTTCGGCATCTTCCATAGGCGGCTCAGGATAAACAAAATCCGGTGCAGAATCGGTGGCCTGAGAATAGCGTGACGGCGCCTGACAGGCGCTCAGCAACAGGCTTGCAGTAAGGCTAAGTAAGAGTGTATACCGGGTCATTAGCGCGACAATAATCGTTTTTGTGTGCCGATGCCCATAAGCATGCCAAATCCGGCTAACAAAGTCACCATTGATGTTCCGCCGTAACTTACCAGCGGTAAAGGTACCCCAACCACCGGCAAAATTCCCGAAACCATGCCCATATTCACAAACACGTAAACAAAGAAGGTTAATGTAATACTGCCGGCCAGTAATTTGCTGTACGCGTTCTGGGCACGGACCGCCAGCATCAGGCCGCGGACAATAATAAACAGGTAAATAGCCAGT
>CEQU01021865.1_pt1 | contig 11022 bp, 10 predicted proteins | sample 531031 | NCBI WGS metagenome assembly CEQU01 (sample SAMEA2621216, study PRJEB7988) | marine metagenome | isolation source: saline water (ENVO:00002010), including
AAGGTAGGAAATAAGACAACGTCGCGGATGCTTGAAACGCCCGTTATGAGCATAGCGAGGCGGTCGATTCCAATTCCTACTCCACCAGTTGGTGGTAACCCGTATTCAAGGGCGCGGAGATAGTCTTCGTCTACAACCATGGCCTCATCGTCCCCGAGCTCATTTTGCGAAGCTTGCTCTTCGAATCGGAGCCGCTGCTGTTCAGGATCAATCAGCTCGCTAAACCCATTACACAGCTCCTTCCCAGCGACGATCGCCTCAAAACGCTCGGTCATTCCTTCGATGGTTCTGTGCTCTCGTGCAAGCGGCGACACCTCGACTGGGTAGTCGGTCACGTAAACCGGATCCCATAACGAACTCTCAGTGGTCTTTTCATAAATCTCGAGGATTAATTTGCCGGGCCCGTAATCGTCCTTGTACGCCACCTCATGTTTGTCGGCGATATCTCGTAATTGTTTGAGAGGAGTGTCTAGGTCGACAGATACGCCTATCGATTCTTGAACGAGTTCGGTCATGGTGGCGCGCCGCCAAGGTTTCGCTACGTCTATCGCTCGTCCTTCGATTTCTAAAATAGTTGAGCCTGTTAACTGGATCGCAAGGTGCTCAACTAGCTCCTCGACGAGAGCCATTATGTCCTCGTAATCTGCATAGGCTTGGTAGAACTCCAGCATTGTGAATTCGGGATTGTGTCGTGTCGAAAGACCCTCATTTCGAAAGACACGTCCAATTTCGAACACCTTGTCAAACCCTGCGACGGTTAAACGTTTCAAGTAAAGCTCAGGCGCCACCCGGAGATATAGATCTAGATCTAGAGCATTATGATGCGTAACGAACGGTCTCGCATTGGCCCCTCCAGGGATAGGGTGAAAAATAGGCGTCTCGACTTCCATTGCCCCTAGGTTCTCTAGAAAAGACCGTGTTAAAGAAATCATCCGGCTTCTTGTTTGGAAAGCCTTTCTTGCTTCCTCCGTAACCCATAGGTCGACATAGCGTTGCCTATAGCGGGTATCCGTATCTGTCATTCCGTGCCACTTGTCCGGAAACGGTCGCCTAGCTTCTGCAAGCAAGCTCCACGACTCAACGCGGACACTCAATTCGCCCCGTTTCGTTGTCATAACGGCGCCATTAATGCCTATCCAGTCTCCTAAGTTCAAGTTGCAGAAGTCCTCGAAATCTGGTGTCACCTTCGAAGGAGCGAAAAGCTGTATCCGGCCTGATCCATCATCAAGAGTGCCAAACGCAAGTTTCCCTTGCACTCGCCTCAGCATGAGCCGTCCGGCGACAGTAACAACGTCAGATGTTTCTTGACCCGCTTCCAACCCAGAGTGTTTTTCAACAAGATTTTCTATTTTGTTATCTGGCGCATATCTATATGGAATTTCTGCCATTGCTCCTCAACGAACATTCGAAGGAATGGACACTCTTGTTTTCAAGAGACCCTGATATTTCATGGTGCTTCATTAAGCGCCACAACAGTGCGATCAATCCGAAAATAAAATCGCCTTGCGATAGACAAGTGTGTCAGGTCGGCGGCAATTCCGGTCAAGCCATTTAGAAGATTGTCGAGGCTGTTCTCTTTTAACAATCAGGTGAAATTGGACCAGTCACCAAGTCTGGTGATCGCTTGATCGGCAACGGATGCTTCCCAATCTTCGGACAAAAACTCTGGCCCTAATTCGGACAGCGGGTATAGAACGAAAGCTCGTTCGAACATCCTTGGATGCGGGATTATTAAATCAGGGTCATTAAGAGTCAGATCGCCGTATAACAGCACATCAACATCCAAGGTTCTAGGTCCCCAACGCTCTTTTCGGACGCGACCGGCGTCCTGCTCGAGGTCTTGACAAAAGCCGAGAAGTTCCCTCGGCGGAAAGGCAGTATTTATTTCGACCACCAAGTTGAGATACGAATCCTGCTCCGGTCCGCCGATGGGGGCCGTCTCGTATAGTCCAGACACCGCCGTGACTTCATCGATTTTGTCAATCGCAGTAACGAGAATTTCTTGACTATCACCCAGGTTGGATCCGATACCTAAGAAAGCTCTTACTAGATTCTTCATTCGCTTCTAGAGCCCTTTAGCGACTTCGAGAGATTTTGATTGCCGAGTAGGCAACATCGAGTGGGATAGGTGGCCGAATTTTTTTTACTGTGATATCCACTCGAGATACTCCGTCCAGAGTCAGGACCTCTTCCGCAATAACGTGGGCCAAACGCTCGAGTAGCTGAGCTTTCTCGGTAACGCATATGTTGCTAATGCTTTCAGTAAGCATTCCGTAATCACATGTATCTCTCAGATCATCAGATTTACCGGCGGCGGCGAGATCGAAATATACGTCTACATCAAGTTCGAGTGGTTGTGCCCGCTCGCGCTCCTCGGGCAAGACGCCTACTACGCAAACCACCCGAAGCGCGCGAAGTTGAATGCAGTCGGGGCTATTGCTCGTCACTTATCAGAACTCTCCTCGCTGGGTTCCATCGAAATGGCGATTTCTACCAGTTCGCGTCCGTGAGGTCCTAATCGTTGCTGGAAAATTCTCTCTGCGATTGCGGTTACCTGAGGTCCATCTGGCACTAGTCCTGCCCAAAGAAGGTATGCGGCCATCACTCCGCATAGGCGCTCGTCTACTTCTTCTTTATGCACTAACACTCGTAAACCAGCGTTCACAGCTCCACGTATTTCAGTGAATAGAACCTCCATGTATTGCGCCAGCTGATCGTGAAGAGGCCATGGCCGGTGACGGAAGGGCATGCCTAGTTCTTCGTAGTTATGGAGATTGTGAGAGCCAGCGATTAGTGAGTAAACGACATCGAATCGATGTTGACGGACCCAAATGATTTCTTCTTGACGCCGAACGCGCCGGTGGTGCTCACCGTACCCTCCGGGCCGTTCGCATGTCGCGAGTGCATCTTTGATAACCCAGACGAAATTCCTAGGCTCAATGCCTTCTGCCCACTTTCCCTTCACGGTCCCCTATTCCGCATGCGCTGAGCGCACTAATACAGACAAATAGTAGTCCTCTCCTATTGGGGCGGCCACTGCGTCTTTCTAGATATCCGCTACTTGGGGGAAGTGTTGTAGGCCCAGATGTCCTCGAGGTTTCTGTATCTTTGACCGACGTCGAGACCATAGCCAACTACCCACACCTGAGGAAGCCGAAAACCAGCGTATTTTACGAGGTCATCTAGATCGGCTTGTTGGTCCTCTCTTACCAGGAGCGAACAAAACTCGAGACTTGCGGGATTCCTCGCCAAGAGGGTTTTTCGGAGGTACCGCAAGGTCAAGCCACTGTCCACGATGTCCTCGACGATAATGACATCGCGACCTTCGATGTCGTTGTCAAGATCTTTGATGATTCTCACCACGCCGCTGTTTCGCGTGCTGCTCCCATAAGAAGAGACAGCCATGAAGTCCAGTTCTACGGGAAGTTCGACAGACCTAGCTAAGTCAGCGGTGAAGATAACTCCGCCCTTCAAGACTCCTATTAAAAGCGGAATTCTTCCTTGATAGTCATCGGTGATTTGTTGCCCAATTTCTTCAACTCGGGTTTGTATTTGGTCCCGAGTCACTAGGACCTCAGCGAGAGCAGGGTCATTTTCATCACTCGTGTTTGTCACAGGACCGGAACCTAGCCGTTTTCTTTAGGCAGGCCATGTTCTTTCGAGGAGGTTTCCATTCGCAATTTGCCATTGGTGCGCCGGATAGAGCGACCTCCCGGAATTTCTGTCCCCAAAACTTCGCCGCGTGCAACTTGCAATACGCGCTCTACTGATGCCAAATCTGGCGGATGCTTTTCTGATAGCCACGCCCTCACAGCACGTTGGGCTAATGGATTAGGAGCCTCGGAAAGCGCTCGAGCGTCAGTCACATCTATTTGCTCAGCAAGCGTCTTCATAAACGCGCTGTCGGCTTCAGCGATTTTGCCTGCACGATTTAACAAAGGGACTACATCACGTTGAGCCAGTCGGTTCATCAGTGGAATTAGTTCGCGCCGAACCCTATTGCGATGAAATCTCGGGTCTTGGTTGCTTGGGTCCTGAAAAGGCACCCAGTCGGAAGCCTCACACACCGCTTCCGTATCTGAACGGCGGAGAGTAATTATTGGGTGCCGGTGGTGCGTCATCCCAGCCAAACCGTCCGGACCTCCTCCACGCATGAGGTTCATCAAGATCGTTTCCGCCTGATCATCAGCTGTGTGCCCAGTCAAAACATCCGGTGGCAACACTTCATATCTCGCATCTCTCAATCTTGCTTCGAGATTCGAACCATCGCTTATCGATAAGACCTTTGCCTCGAAACGAGCGCCGACTTTGTTGGCTAACCCGCGCACCAAATCACGTTCGGCGTCTCCACTGAGGCGCAACCCGTGATCGACGTGGTGAGCTATCACCTCTTTCCCCGTCATCGATGCCAAAATTAATAATGCCGAAGAGTCCGCTCCGCCCGAGACTGCGCAATGCAGGACGTCATTTTGAGGGAATAAGCACTGCTCCAAATAGGAACGAAGTATTTCTTCTCTGCCCATCGGCTTCACCTACTAGCTAACGGGTACGCGCTTCATCCATTGCGCTGGATTACGTATTTCGTTCATCGAAGGCAAATGGTCAGCTCGCTGCCAAATTAAATCAACGGCTCGAGGGCCACGCTCCGCCTCGATCGCAGCAATAAAGTCCTCGCCAGCTTGATACTGAGCGAGTTTTGCTTCGAAACCCATAATTTTCTGCACGGTCTTATTAAGACCGGTCGCTGAGTTGCGACGTTCTTGCATAACTCGATGGAAGCGTTCGGCATGAGGTACATGGCCCATCGCGGCTCGGGACATGGTGACATCGCCATGGCCCTCGACAAGACTCATCATTCCTCCAACACTGTCTAGGAGTTCCCGCTGCCGCTCACTTGCGAAGAGTTGCGCCACACCGCCATCCGCAAGTGGGTCTTTGCCTTCGCGTTTCATCTGGAGAAATTCATTTAAGCCTTGTTTGATCCGATCCACATCAGGCTCAACTTCATCAAGCATCTGGTTGACCAGGGATAAAAATTGCGGACGCAGCCACGGAACACCGGTGAATTGTGAACGGTGAGTCAGTTCGTGCAATGCAAGCCATAGCCGGAACTGTTTGGGATCAAACGCGAACCTTTTTTCAACAGCCAGAATATTAGGGCCGACGTAATAGACGAGATCTTGATCTTCCCGGTCCTCGTCTTCCGCAAGAAGTAAGTCATACTGACCGAGTACCCTGCGTGACATCCAGCCCAGTACGGCGCCCAATTGGGTCGCTGAAACTTTGCGGCTGACAGCGTTCGTAGCGACTTTGTCTGGGGCGTCTCCCAAGACTGGTTTCATTAGGCGTCGAAACGATCTGAGGTTCGCGTTGATCCACCCCGCGCGGTCAATGACTACAGCTCGAGCAGCGCCTTCTGTTGACACCAACCCGGTTTCTTTCGCCACTAACTCTTCAGCTAGTGGAGTGAACTCTGAAAAGTCTCTACGCATCATGTCGCCTAGGTAGGAACGGGACAACGGTTCCTCACCGGCTACGCGAACAGCAACGCGCCTCGCCAAGTCCCAATCGACGGGTTCGTCCGCCATAAGGGCCTCAGCGCTTGGGGTAACGAGGGGCGACAACTTTCATGATGTAGCCCGCAATGAGTTGTAGGACACCGAGCACAGCGCCTACGGCAAGCGGCACGGCAAGCCAAAAATGCCAAACTTGAGCAGCTAGAGCGTTCATATTTGACATCGTACCCAAGACTCTCTCCGAGAACCCAACTCTTGCAACATGTTCGCGATATCTCTAGACAACGAAGTTACTCAATTAGTAGCGGACTGCTGATAACGTCCATCAGTCATTGCCCGAGTAGCTCAGTGGTAGAGCGGCTCTCTCGTAAAGAGCAGGTCGTGGGTTCAATTCCCACCTCGGGCTCCATTGCCCGTATGCAGGCCTCATGTCTTTAGATTCATGAAAAGACGTTGTAGCAGGAGTTTTTCGTTTCCATTTCTGCTTAAGTCCTTGGCAGCTCGGGTGACTGATTCGAGGGATTCCGTGCCCGAATTTGGATCGATCACTCCCTGACGAATAGCATCGCCGACCGCCATCCCCAAGGCCGTCGTACCCATCAACAACTCGTCAGTTCGGAGGCGCCGTAATTCTCTTTTGTGGCGATCCTCAAGACTTCGCCGCCCTATGCCCCGTTCCCCGAACCGCTCAGCGCGCTCATCTAAATCTTCTAATTCGCGGTCATGACGCGCAATTAGTGGGGTGGCGGCGGCATCAATCATAGCCGTCATCTTCTCGACGGCTATAGATGCGCTATTACCAGAACCATCAAGAACCCGGGGCAATTCTTGCCAAGCGTTCCATCTTTCCAACGCTGCCTCGTCGGAGGCAAGGAGCGTGGCTCGGTCGATCGAACCATTCGCAGCTGTCACAATTGTCGATGCATTATCTCGGTCCAAACCAGACGCAACAAGAATCTCCAACAATTGGTTAGGGGAAATTAGATCAAATTCAACCTGGACGCACCTTGACGCGATTGTCGCAAGCTCACTCGGTACTTGGCCTGCAGTGAGAATGAAGTGAGTTGAAGCAGGCGGTTCCTCGAGAACTTTGAGAATCATGGGAGCTGAGCCGAGAGCTAGATGCACGTCTTCAACAAAGATAATTTTTTTAGGGCATTCGTATGGGCTAGTAGTCGACGTGCGGACGATATCTCGAGCCTGTTCGACCGAGAGGGACGCCCCAAAACGTTCAAAGAGAATTAAGTCGGGATGCTGTTCAGCCAAAACAAGCCGTCGAATACGCTCGGGGTCTTGGCTACCTTGAGCAAGTAGCTCAGCGGCAAATGCGATCGCTGTTGCGCGCATCCCTCCGCCTGCAGGACCCGTAAAGAGGTAGGAAGGAACTGGTTGCTCAAGAGCAGCTCGCAAGGCCTCAACGGCTCTCTCCTGCCCGGCCAGGCCTTGGAAGGCATCAGTCATCTCGCTTCAACTACTGCATTTACTCGCTCAGCTACTTCCTCTACCGATCCAACTCCGTCAATAATCACCCACCGACGTGAATCTTCGCTTGCCAATTGAATGAAGCCGTCAATGACCCGACGAGCGAAAGCGACGTTTTCGCTCTCCATTCGGTCGCGTTGCGGGCCAAGTCGCTTATCGGCAAGCTCCGCTTCGACAGTCAAAAGAATAACTTTGTCCGGCAGAAGGCCTCCACTAGACCACTCGGCAAGATTCATAAGCTCCTCGACGGACTGGCCGCGACCGTAGCCTTGGTATGCAAGCGTGGAGCCGTAGGAACGGTCGGTTATCACATCACGTCCTGCGGCCAAACAGGGCTCAACTACCTCCGCAAGATGCTGCGCTCGATCAGCAGCAAAGAGCAGGGCCTCGGCGCGTTCGGTTGGCGGTGGGCCGTCACCCAGCAACAATTCGCGGATTCGCTCACCCAGATCAGTTCCACCAGGCTCGCGGGTAAGGACTGCGTCTAAACGTTTCGCTAGGAGTTGAGCTTGAGTTGACTTACCGCTTGCCTCCCAACCTTCAAAAGCTATGTATCGTCCACGTTGGGTCATTGATATTTCTTTTTAGGAGGCCGGAGAGACACCCAGGCTAGGCCGGATGCCACGATCATAAAGCTACTTGCAAGCCATAAGGCGCCTCTAACCCCGGGAAGCGCCATGCTCCATGCTCCTATTTCTAACTCATTGTCAAAAAGCACATCGAAGAGCCAATTGAAACCATCTGAAAGAAACCCTCCAACGGTGATCGATAACAGCAAACAGAACCGAACCAGAGTGTAAAGAGCACTGAAAACACGGCCCCTAAGTTGTTCTTCGACGTGCTCATGCAAGAGTGTGAAGCCCAGCACGTAGACCGAACCTGCGCATATGCCCATCGAAAACACTCCTATCAAATTCCAGAGAGTGCTTGACGTAGACACAGCAAAAAGCAAACAAATGCCGGCACCTAAAACGGCCCCCACAAAAGCTTGATCCTTCGCAAGGCGGCGTTGAACGACAGAGAGGATCGACACTCCCGCTGCGACTCCAACGCCGAGAGTAACGAGAATAGTTCCGAAGCCCGCGTTCCCTGCTTCCAAAACAACGTCGTTAAATACGGCGCCGAGAGGAATCAACATTCCCCCACCTATCATGCCCGTAGCTAACCCAACGAGCACTGCGCGAACCTGCGGACTGATCGCAATGAATTTCCAACCTTCGCGAAGTTCCCTTATACCTTGCGCCAGATCTATGGATTGTCGCTTCTTTTTCTTCGCTCTGTGGCTTTCTAGAGGCAAAGAGGCGATCAATACCGCCGCTGCTACAAAAGTTAAAGCGTCTAGGGCCAGCGCCCATTCCACTTGACCAATGCTGCTCCCACCCAACCACTCTGCGAACTTAGCCAGCCCGATGAAGGCGCCTGCCGCAAGAGGAAACGTGCCATACGCCGCAACCAAGGAAAGTGAATTCGCAGCCGTTAACTGTTCTTTCGGAACTAGATTTGGGACAATCGATTCTTTCGCCGGACCCCAAAGCGATGTTGCTAACTCGAGAACGAGCGAGGCAAGTACCAACGCCCAGACCCGCTCAATAAAGGGAATGAGAAGCAACACGACAGCTCGAAGAAGATCACACGTGATCAGAAGCCGCTTGCGGTTAACTCGGTCAACAATCACACCACCCACCGAAGCCAAGAAAAATCCGGGGAGGACTCTCGCGATCATGACTAAGGCAATGGCAGAACCTGGTTGGTCGCCTCCAACACGGCGCGCAATTTCAATTATTGCGAGGAAACCAATCCAATCGCCAAACGCGCTTACGACTTGGGCTATCCAGAGACGAAGGAAACTAGGGCTCCCGAATACTGGATGCGACCTTCCGAGTCGTTCCACCTTCGCTTGACCTGCGTCAGGCTCGGCCATTTTCACTTTTCGTGTTCAGCGAAGATTCTGAACCGGCGTTGTATAAAACAGTGCCATACATGTGACTCATATCAAACCCGCAGCCAATCCTTGTACTTAAACAATATTGCCAAAAATCAGTTCAACTGAAAACGCTTCTCACTCGCGTCTTTCAGCTAAAAGTTCAACTGCTCTTTGCTCAGTTAGCTCTTCAACAGAGTCCCAGCTTTTAAGCGAGGCATTGGTTTTCCCGTCGGTCACGTAAAGGCCGTACCTTCCATCTTTCAAGAGAATGGGATTACCACTATTGGGATCTTTGCCCAATTCCTTCAGAGGAGGCTTAGCCCGTGCCCGACCGTATTTTTTGGGCATTGCCAGAAGTTGTAAACATTCCTCGAGTGTGACGGTAAAGAGTTGTTCTTCGTTACCCAAACTGCGACTTTCGCCGTCTTTCATCAGATAGGGGCCATAAGGGCCATTTTGCACCGTGATCGCAACATCGTCGGCGGGGTCAACACCAACCGTACGAGGCAAACTCAGGAGTTGGAGCGCATCTTCTAATGTGACACGTTCGATGGTCATGGTCTCGAAGAGTGACGCTGTCTTTGGCTTGGGTTGGGATTTGAGATCGTTAATACGGTTGAGTTCCTGAACAAGCTCGTCGACACTCTCGAATCGCCCGGCTGTTTCAACTAATGACGCGATATTCGCAAGCCGGTCTTCGTTTACCTCGCTGCGAAGCTCTTTCATATATCCAGACTTGTCAAGGCAAGCTTCTACGGCAGCTGGAGCATCAAGGCTCTGAAATTCGCTGATTTGGCGGCTCATTTTAAGGAAGCCGCGTATCGCTTTTTGAACCTTTGCCGACGACCCGGCTTGCTCAGCTTGCTCGAACGCTTCTAGGAGGCTTATTCCGTTGCTCTGCCCGTGTTGCAGAAGTCTCTTAAGGGCGGCGTCACCAATGCCGCGCTTCGGGTTTTTGACCGCTTGACGGACAGATTCATCATCGGCGTTATCCGTCATGAGGCGTAAATACGAGAGCGCTACCTTCAGTTCTTTTTTGTGAAGTGGGAGACTTAAGAGTTGCCCTCCTGGTGAGGAGCCCACCGGCATTTTAGGAAATCGTCCAAGGGACACATAGGGACCAAAAGTTCCTGGCCTGACGATAACTTCAAGGCCCGTTGCAGGGTCCTGTCCCAACACTCGTTCTTCAGGTATCTCGAGAATTTCGATAGCGCGTTCGAGGGTGATCTCGTCCGGCGTGATACCGGCTGGAAGCGATCTAATGTCCTCGCCCCTTTGAAGGTATGGGCTCGTTCTGCCCACTTTCGCTATGACAAGTTGACCGTTCTCGTCAACTCCTATGGGAATGGTGTTGATCTCAACTGGATCGATGTCCATGAGTCGGTCATCCGACACGAGGTCGCGTAGGCCAGGAAGAGGCTCACCCTTTTTGTCGAGGCCCCCAAAATAGAAGTCAGAGAGCCAGGGAGCAGTTTCGAGCTCACCGGTTGAAATCCCGTCTAGGTCATCTTCCATTCTTGCAGTTAGGGCATAGTCAACTAAATGGGAGAAATGATTCTCCATCAGCCCAACGGTTGCGAAAGCCGTCAACTCCGGAACCAATGCTTGTCCTTTTTTCCAGACGTATCGTCGACGTTGGATAGTTTCAAGGATGCTGGCGTAAGTACTGGGTCGACCAACCCCAAGCTCTTCAAGCCTACGAACCAAGGTTGCCTCGGTGTAGCGAGCTGGCGGGGAAGTTTGGTGTTCTGAACTTTTGAGAGAGCTAGCTGTTACCGAGTCCCCTTCCGAAAGGTTGGGAAGCTCGCGGTCGTCTTCTTCGTCAGCTTGTTGGCCATAGGCAAGTCGGAATCCGGGGGCTGTGATCACCGTACCGCTTGTTCCAAATTCGACTAGCTCACTTCGCTGTCCCAAACCTTCTAAACGAATGGTGACCGTTTGCCCTTCCGCATCGCTCATTTGGCTAGCGATAGTGCGACTCCAAATAAGTTCATACAAACGCGCGTCGTCACTGCTTTCTCTACCTTTAAAGCCTAAATCTTTGGGTAGTCGCCAAGTTTCTCCGGCAGGACGGATCGCCTCATGCGCTTCTTGCGCGTT
>CEQU01040827.1_pt1 | contig 10874 bp, 5 predicted proteins | sample 531031 | NCBI WGS metagenome assembly CEQU01 (sample SAMEA2621216, study PRJEB7988) | marine metagenome | isolation source: saline water (ENVO:00002010), including
TTTTTTTCTTTGTGACAATAAATCGGATTAGATTAAATACGACTTACAGGAGGAGCGGTTGGGCCTGTAGCTTAGTCAGGTAGAGCGATGGACTCTTAATCCATCGGCCGCGGGTTCGAACCCCGTCAGGCCCGCCAAACATCATTCTACAATCTTCCATTTGGATTGATTACAGTCTCAACACCATTGCTTCCTGCAAGAACAACTGCATCACACATGTTGTTGAATAACCCAACTTGCACAACTCCTGCTATTAGCAGTATATCAGATTCAGTAGATTCAGGGTCACTAATTGTTGGACCCGTATGTGCGTCAGCAATCATGTTTCCATTATCTGTGATAACTGGGCCATCTCCCGCCATTCTAATGTTGACTCTACAATCGAGAAGTCTGCTTAGTGACCTTACTGTTGCTTCATGCGAAAATGGAGTGACTTCTATGGGTAGAGGAAATGCCCCAAGGGTGTTGACTTTCTTTCTGTCATCTGCTACAACAACCATTGCAGAACTTTCCTGAGCAACTATTTTTTCTCTGAGAAGTGCAGCACCTCCTCCTTTGATCAACTGGAACTTTGAGTCATATTCATCTGCACCATCAATCACAATATCTAAGCCATTAATTTCAGATAACACAACAAGAGGTATTCCAACTTCTGTTGCCAATTTTTCAGTAGCAAGGCTAGTTGGGACTCCGACTATTTCCAATCCTTCTTCAGCCATTCTTCTTCCCAATTCGATGACGGTGTGCTTGACAGTAGAGCCAGTTCCAAGTCCGACTTTCATGCCTGATTTTACAAATTTACAGGCTTCTATTCCAGCCAGCCTCTTTAGTTCCTCGACATCTGCCATGATTGCTCCAAAAGCCAGAAGTCAATAAGCAATGTGAAAGCGAATGTCTGAAGTGCTTTGAGTTCATGCCATAATCATGGCGAGGCAAAGAATGGCACTATTTCTGGTGCTAATGTTCTGCGCCATGTCTTATTTGCCAATGGTAAATGCGAATCCAAATCGGCAAGTGGATGTAGTTATTGGACTGGGCCCTAATGGTATGTCTGATCAATTCACAGTAGAGGTTCCTAATGGTGAAATAGTAACTGATTTCGATGTCAAAGTTTTCGAAGAACCATGGCCAATTAACGATGTTGTCACCTTAGATGACAAGAGCGATTGGATGAATGGAGATTCTATGGATGGAATCGATTACAATCTATCGGGATTGAGAATTTTACCTATGTCTCATGGATGGGATTTCGAAGGTTCAGTTCAAGGTTGGACATTGGATTCTTCCGGTGGCTGGGCACACGGCTATGACTCTACACTTGGTTCAGTGAATGGTGTACATTCTGGAGCATCTGCAATTTACACTTACAATGGAAATTATCCAAACTACATGGGAGGTCCATACTGGGCGACATCACCCACTATTGATTGTACTTCATGTTCAGGTACTTGGGACCTAAAGTTCTGGAAAAGATTGGGAGTAGAATCTTCTTCATATGACCGAGCATATGTTTCAGTAAAGACAACTAGTGGTGGATGGACGAATGTTTATTCTAATCCGTATGGAACAACAAGTGATAGTTCTTACAATCAAGTTAGTTATGATATTAGCAATTATATTACTGGTAATTCTGCATTCCAAGTAAGATTTGGTTTAGGAACAACTGATGGTTCTGTAACCTATACAGGATGGAACGTTGATGATATCTTGATTGAACCAAGAGGTAATACTGGTTCTGGTTCTGCTAATTGGACCAGTCAGGCATTCGGGCCAGGTGCATCTGGAAATTTACAAATGCAGCATGGACTGATGGCGATAGATGCAACTATACCTCAAGGTGCAGTTATGCGTTGGAGCTTAATCGATGCTTCTGATTCAAGTATAATTCCTGGATTTTTAGAACTCGAAGATTTGCAAGCGGATTTATCGATTATTGATTTCAAGAAACATCCTATGGTTCAACTCAAAATCCAAATGGAATCGGTAAGCGAATCTCCAATCATTCATTCAATAAAACTGGGTGGAGGTATTATTGAATCATTCACTGAGAATCCGACAACGAAGGGTTGGTCTGGATTTTCCTCACATAGTAACGGTCAAGTTTCAGGAAATGGAATGTTGTACTCTCCTGAATGGAGATTGACCCACCCGTTTAGTGCAATAGACATGTCATGGTCTGCAAGTGGCAATGGGAATTTCGAAGCATGTTTCACAGAATCCAATTCGTGTTCATCAGGATGGACTTCAATCCCGAGTGATGGTAAGTTGCAAATGGATCATCCAAGTACAACCCTTAATCTTCGATGGAGCGGCAGCGGTTCATATTCTATAGATTCAATTCACATAGATTTGCATCGCCAATCATCTCCATTAGATGCTAGAATAGATGTAGGATTAGATGGTGTTAGTGAGTGGTCATTCTCGAATGAGATGATTGGAGGATGGGGTCTACAAGATGTATTCGAAAATGGTGAGAAAAGCGTTGAATTGTCTATCGCTTCATCTGGAACCGATGTTACTGGATTGTATTATCCAATCAGAACAGGATTAGCAGACCCTTCATATGATTCAACAAATAATATGATGCTTGCATTTACTGCAGTTGGGGCCCCACTAGATGGTGTTGAAGTTACATTTTCTGTTGGAGGTAATGACCTAATTACTGAATCATTAGGATTCATTTACAATTCAGCTAGATTGATACTGAGCGATAGTCAGATGCAGGATTTGAAATCTGAAATGGATTCAAGAACTGCAGAAATAAATGTCATTGGAGAATTAGATGCTCACAAGATTGAGATTTCAGTAACATCTAATTCTGGTGGTAATTTACAGATTTCAGGCTTGTCCATACCATACAGGTATGATGCACACATTGAGGGAGAAGATGCTCTACCAATAATTGCTGCAATCAATTCACAGTTATCACAAGTCTCTTCTTCTAACGGTATGAAAGAAGTTCCAATTCCTGTTGTTATGACAAATCCTGGAAAATTACTAATTTGGGATTATGGATTGCAAACATTGGGTTCTCCGCATCCAACTGGAATTACTATGAGCAATCAAACCGACACACTAGTTGCAGGAAATGATTGGTATGAATTTAACAGCAGTTTCGATTTGTCAAATATCGGGATTTCTGATGCATCTTCCCAGTTCGCTAGTGAAGGATGGGCTTCAGTCTTTACTTTAGGCGGAAGTGAATGGTCGCGTTCAGTCCACTGTTCAGTAGTTACTGGAAGTTGTAATTCCGATCAAGGAATAATTCTCGGTGACTTTTCATATCAATTCAGTAACTCTGAAGTTGAATTCTTCCATAGATTACAAATTTCATCTATTTGGCCAGATGAAGAGGCATTGATTGCTTCTAGTTCAATCGACATGAATGGCCCTGCTTCAGAACCAAATCAAATCAGATTTGGTTCAGGCTGGTCGATGGGCGTAGAACAGGACATAGATGTCATAGATTGGCATTTATCCTTCATGAATGGGGCTCAGTCGACATGGGATGCGCTATACTTCGACCCAGCAAACCCAGGTATAGTAGAAGTAGAGTTGGCTTTCGAAGATTTGGAAGATACTCCTCGCTCCTCAACCTACAATGTGGCATTGTATGCTGATGGGGTAGTTGTCGATACAACTCAATCTTTGAGTAATGGTGTCGCAACTTTGATGTTCACTCCAAATGTGTTAGCATCTAAGGTCGATTTGCAAATCGAAGTCAGTGGGCTATATGGGCAAGATGTGAATTGGAAAGTGCCTAAGAATGCTACATTCTTGATCGATGACTTAGCACCCGTTTTGATTTCTACAAATGTGGCACCATTAGACCATAGAAGCACGGACATGCCATTGGAACTTACATTCGAGATTGGTGATAGGCCAGTATTACCGCGCCATTCACTCCTACACGTTGAAACTTCTTGGAATGGCGAGCAAACAATCATGTTGGACCAGCCAGCTAATTTGAATGGTTTCCAAGGAATATATTCCACTATTTTTGATGTGAGTGATGCACAACTTGGAGATTCAATGTCTGGATGGTTGGAAGTCTTTGACCCTGCAGGTCATGCATTACCAGATTCTGGTTCTGAAGAAAATCCACTGTTCATAATCAGTTTCGGTCCTGATGGTGCTCCTATGATTTTGGAAGATGGTCTTGGCTGGACTCATGAAGACAATTGGTTACACCCCGGGCAAAATTACAGTATGCAAATTCCAATTAGGGATGTCAATGGATATGGGGATATAGAAACTGTATCGGTTGATTTGTCTTCGGAATCCAGTGAAAATCTTGTTATTGACTGGAACTCTCAATCTGGTTGCTCTTCTTCAACATCTTCGATTATAATCCAAGGCTGTTTCATCGTTGGTGATTCACACCACTTTGAGCCATTTTTCACACTTGAAGTTGTAATGTCATTCGGCTGGGATTTCAATCCTGACACCTCTCTTGAGCGAAGCATTAGGATTACTGCAAGCGACGATTCGGGACAATCTCATCGTAGTGAAATCGATGCGAGTTGGCGATATTCTAGCGAGATGGAAATTGATCTCAATACAGCAGGTTTCACACAATCATCGGCTTTCGTAGCACCTGGCCAGAGTAGTATTCTTACAGCAGATATTGTCTGGACTAAAGGTGGACAGTTAGTTCATACTATCGTGGATGTTTCTGCATCAATCGACGGAATAGAACAATTTGGGCTATCTGAAAATGGCGTCGTTAATATGCCATTAGTTGCACCAAATTCTACAGGGATTCACCCTATTAAATTAGATTTAATCAACCTTCCAGCAGGAGCAATTGATAGAACTGATTCTGAACAAGTTGTAGCCTGGATGGTTGTTGATGGAAATCAGCCAAAGGTACTACAATTGCTATCTCCTGACCCTCTAGACTTAGTTCAAGAAAGAGATTGGCAAGATTTGAACTTCGAAATAATGGTTAACGAAACCGAAGGTCTCAATTTAGACTCATTACGGATGCATTGGCTGATAGTACCACATGGAATGGCTATTCCTGAGTTAGCACTTCTTGGAGGAAATGTCAGTATGGAATTGATAGCAGGAACTGGTGCAGGCACCTCAATTCCATTATCTGCAACCTTAGATGTTGATTCAATAGTTCCTGAAGTCAGTAGACAGAATTCTTGGGATCTCTGGGTTTGGGTTGTAGGAGAAGATTTAGCGGGTCAGCAAATTGAATCAGTGTTCAATAGTCGTTCATCTCCACTTGCGATTCTACAATTAGCCAGTCGGGATGCAGACCTTAGAATAGAGTCTGATGACATCACTATTGGAAGTGAATATCCGCAAACAAGTGAACCAATTTTGATTAATGTCACAGTACATAACGATGGTCAAGTTGATGGATTGACAAGTGTACGAGTAGAAGTGATTGAAGATGGTGATAAGAGGCGTCTTATCGAAATAGTCAACATTGAAGTTCCTGCATCGTCATCCATTTCCTTCGAAGCAAAGTGGGTTCCTGAGCATGAAGGTGCAGCATGGATTGAGATTTCTACCCCGGATGGGATGTTTGCAAGAACAAATCCAATTCAGGTCGAGAGTGGAGACTCTACTTTTGTGATAGAAAGTTTAGATGGAGCTAGTGGACCTATGCTTACAGGATTCGCAGTAATTACATTCGTTATGATTGGGTTGCTTGGGTTCTTAATTACGTCTGGAAGAAGGCCAAAAGACCAAGATTTTGATGAAAGTGAGTTCATCTGAACTTACAATGGTTTGAAATGTGAAAGACCTCCACGTTAGCGTGGAGGATGCAGGAGGGCTGCTGACAGACTTCGAGTCTGAGGAAAGTCCCCTCTCCATAGTGCAGGCGGTCGACACAAGTCGAGACACAGAAATGGGTCGGTCAATGGTGCAGAAACGAACGATATGTGGTGTGTACGATGAATCCGGAAGGACGAGATTGCCACAATGTCGATGAGACGAGCAACCCCGCTGGAGCAAGTCCAAACAGTCCCGTTAATGTTGCACGCACAGGGACAGGTAGGATGCTAAGTTGAATGCAGTCGCCGAAAGGTAACAGAAAGGGGCTTACTCCCTGCATTCTCCATTTTATTCAGTATCAGTAGTCGATATACTAATCCAGAATAGCATCAACAGGTTTCATATTTTCATCGGTGAGAACAACCCCTTCACCGAAATCAATGAACCCTGATTCGCCCTTTATTCTACGCCGCACTATGTGATCTAAGGTGATACATGCAGGTAGTAAGAATACACTTGTTAGGAATGCAAATCCAATGAGTAGCATCATCAGAATGAAGAAATTGACCAGTCCAGGGAATGCTACGAAGAATCCCGCACCAAGTCCTGCTACAGTAGTGGCAGTCGTTTCGAAAATGGTCTGTCCCGTACTTTCAACAGCACGCGACATTCCGACCGCAGTTTCTCCTTCTTCCTGAATACGATGCATTACGTGTATAGCATCGTCAACCCCGATTCCGAAAACAATAGTTCCAATCATTGCAGTGAAAATATTTACGTTTACATCACCAGAACTCATCAGTAACGGTTGCCAAATGATGATTGTTGCAACTGGGATCATTGTAAGGATACCAATTCGTACAGACCTAAACACTACACATAGCACAATAGTCAGAATTAGTAAAGTTAGCAAAGTTGTGTAACTTTGAGTATCATGAATACCTTCGTTGATATCAAGACTTACAGGAAGCCCTCCTGTCAATGGGGAAACTCTGATTCCTGGCTCTTCCATTGGTTCTCCAAGCATTACATCGATGTCATCACGGAGCATACTAGCATTATCCAAGTTCATGTAAGGTTGTGTAACATAGACAAGAGCTTTCGTTCCATCTACATTGGTTAGCATCCATTGAACTTCTTTGGAAAGTGTATCATATGCAACATTTACCATATCCTTTCTAAGATGCTTCCTTCCTTCTCCATCACTTGAAGTGGCATCAAGTAATATCCAAGTGGCACATTCGGGACTATTTGATTCCCAACATTCCTCATGCAATAACCCCCAAAGTGTGCCATCATACAGTATCAATCCAGTTGTTGGCTCCCCAATAACTACTGGTACTGCTTCTAGGAATGTAATCAGACTGGTCGTGTTAGTGTAAGGAACTTCGCCAATTCGTTTTTCCAGTGCATCCATCGCGTCTAAAACTTCAAGAGAGCGAATTTTCATTTCTTGATTGTTGATGTTTTCATCATTAATATGTTGAGATGCATCAAAAATGAATAGAGATGTTTGGCCACCTGAGAATGTACGTGAATACTCCACCATTGCCTCCATAGAAGGAATATTGTCGGGTGTTTGGTCTGAACCGGTAATCGGTTTATCCAACTCGTCTAGATTACTGACTCCAGCAAGAGTAATCGCTCCTCCCAGTAGCAAGACTACAGCGAAATTCTTGACTGGGAATCTGGAAATAGACCCCCACATAGGTGGATTCGTTCGTTTGTTAAATTTGAGTAACCACGATAGAACAGGTACTAGAATCATTGAGAATACCAGAGTTGCCATGATTCCTGCAACCAAGGTCATTCCTACTGAACGGATAGGAATGATGGATACGATATTAGGTAGAATAAGTACAGAGAATCCAATGATTGTCGTTGCTGCAGAAACCAGAACAGCTACCCCAGTTGTTCTTGACATTTCCATCACACATGAACGATAAAAATCAGGGTCCCACATGTCAGGTTCTTCATTGGGCACGAGGCCTTTGCGCCTTCTTCGATCATTCTCCTCAAGAGCAGCATCGATTCGTTTCCGCCGCACTTCTTCTATACGATTGACCATATGTAACGCATAATCAACACCCAAACCTATCAGAATTGGGAATGTAGCAATAATCATCGGAGTCAAGGTCATTTCTAGAAGAACAGTCGCTCCAAATGTAACCGCTAAAGCCATCACGATAGGTGTTCCTGAAATAATCACAACTTTCCAAGAGCGATGTAATAGAGTGATAATTAGAACGGTCAAAAATAGAGAGATTGGCATCATATTGAGTAAGTCCAAATAAATCTCATCGGACACATCTTCGAGAATCTTAGAAAGTCCGGTTTGTGTCATATTTAGTTGATTAATGCTATACTGAGTGGGGCGATTATCTTCATCAATTACCTCATCGATATGCGTGAAAAATTCCTTGTAGTCGCTCCAAACACCAGTTTCATTGATTTGATTTGAGGAAATCATTCCAACTAGGACAGCAGTTGTATCCCATATTCCATCGCCGTTAGTATCCTTTGCTAATGCATCTAAGGAGCCATTAGATTGATTCACGATTTCATCAATTCTCTGTTGTTGATCTGGTATTGCATATAATCCGCCACTAACACCTGGGAGTTGGCCAGCAGGACCGCAATCCACTAATTGTGCAGTTAATCTTTCACCTGGATTTTCACACATGGCTCGATTGAATCTACCATCACTAGAGTTGATTTCTTTGATAATTTGAGCAATAGAAATTATCCACAGAACTCCGTCATTCTTACCGTGGTCTTCTTTGTCCCAATCCAAACCATTCTGCTTTATTCCGGGTGCCCTTTTCTCCTGGTCACCTTCAATCCAAGATATCTCATGCAATACAGATGCACTGGTTATGTTGTATTCTTTTCCAAAGATGTCGGGGTCCTCGGCATTTGGTGTTTTGATGTATATGAAGGCTACATCTGTTGCCCATTCTTCTCGAACTTCGAGTAAGAGGTCAGTTGATTCAGCTCCTTCAGGAAGGAAAATTTCGACATCATCGACAATTTGGTCTTGGAAATTTGTGCCAATATTGCCTAGCCACAAAGATACTATTGCTAGTAAAATGAACGTGGTTTTTGGTTGCGATAAGACTTGAGAATATGCTGCATCTAGACCTGCTTCAGCTTTCTCACGAGCGAGTTGGGAGAACTCAGCAATTCTCTCCTTTGCCTCTCGCATGTGTGATGGGGTGCGCATACAACCCATGAAGGCTATGCTGCCAAGATTACGAATTAGGCCAAACCGAATTCCTTAATCAGTAAGTGGCGCAAGAAATTTCTGGCTGATTGTAAAACCAAACCTGTAGCCATCATTGCTAGTCCTAAAACTCCAATCCATACAGCAGTAAGACCGGGTCCGACTAAAGAATCAACAGAATTAGAGATTCCATTGACTGCATTTAGCCCCATAGCTGCTCCTGCAGCAAATAGTCCAAAACCAGGTAGTCCTAACACCAATAGAGGTTTTTTCTGAGATAGAGATAACATTGCCCAAGCAAGTACTGTGAACCCGTGTGACAGTGCTGTGAAATTGCTACCCTTTGGAACATCATAGCGAATTAATGTAGGGACTTCTTTTATTTTCAAGTCCTTTTCATGAGCGTCTTCTAGCATTTCTAGCGACAACTCCATTCCTTCTGAATCAAATCTAAGTCTCTCGATTGCCAATTTGGAAAATGCTCTGAATCCGGATTGAGTATCTTGAATTCCGAGATCACTCGAAAGATTCGAAGCAGCGGTGATGACTTTAATCCCCAGCCTCCGGTATGCAGGCATATCTTCACTACCTCCTCCTTCAACGAATCTGCTTCCAATAACGAAGTCGGCTTCACCGTTTAGAATCGGCTCAAGCATTTTGGGAATGTCATTAGCTTCATGCTGGCCATCACTGTCTAGGATAATTAAGCAGTCAGCATCTAATTCTCTAGCTTTAGCGAATAGTGATTTCAGGGCTCCACCATAGCCGCGGTTTACCCTGTGCCTGTGAACTATAGCTCCACAAGATTCAGCGATTCTAGCGCTGGAATCGGATGAACCATCATCTACACAAATCACTTGATTTACATGTTCGCTAACATTTGTAATAACTGTACCAATGGTTTCTTCTTCATTGTACATAGGAAGACCTGCAACGATTCGTAATGACTCGCCAGTAGCCTCCTCCATGAATTTACGCGCTTCTGGGTCCAATATATGTGATTCGGCTCCAAAAACGCTCTAATGTGTGTTATTTGGTGCCAGCCCGCCCTCCGAAAAGGGCGGACCGGCTAATTTCAAATCAATCGTTTAGGTAATTGATCGATGTGACTGCTCGAGAGCCGTCAATTATTCCTGCAAGTGCATTCAGACTGACAATTAATTGCACATATGTTTGTCCATCACTGGTTACATATGTTGCACAGTCTTGGAAAGAACTTGTGTTAATCGATAGTTTAACAGCTCTGCCTGCATTGGATTTTCTTACAAATCCAACAAGGGTGCTGTTTGCGTTCTGTTCATTTTCTGGCTCTGTGTTTTTTTCTGCTTTTGGCATTTTTTTCAACTCCTGGAACTTCTTGGTTTTTGCTGCGTCGTTCCTATCGCAACAATCTTCACTGTTTGGTCAAAACACCATGTAAATTTCTTACAGAGGTTCGCTGAAAGTAAATCTAGTCGTTGATACTGAGAATTAAAACGAGTGAATGTGGACGCCCGTCCATGCGAGCACTGGTAACCGGGGGCGCAGGCTTCATTGGCTCACATCTTGTAGACCGATTAGTTTCACGAGGCGACGAAGTTGTTGTTGTGGATAACTTGTCATCAGGTGTGTTAGAATTTATTCAAGGGCATATTGATTCTGGTGCCGTTGTTTTCCATAATGTTGACCTAAAGGACTTGGAGTCAATAAAACCCATTTTCAACGGCATTGAAATGGTCTACCATCTAGCTGCCAATCCCGATATTCGGCTTGGTACTAGAATTACTGATACCGACCTAAAAGAAGGGACTATAGCAACTTACAATGTTTTAGAATCAATGCGATTAGCAAATGTCGAAAAGATAGCATTCGCCTCATCTTCGGTTGTTTATGGAGAAAATGCTCCAATGCCTACGCCTGAAAACCACGGTCCTTG
>CEQU01094186.1_pt1 | contig 10871 bp, 10 predicted proteins | sample 531031 | NCBI WGS metagenome assembly CEQU01 (sample SAMEA2621216, study PRJEB7988) | marine metagenome | isolation source: saline water (ENVO:00002010), including
TGGCACCAGCGTTGGTGATGGAACTGGCGACGCCAAACAGTAACAAGTTCGTATTGGAGAACAGGGATGTCGGCGCGACGATTGCACATTGTTTGCATTGTAAAACATGCCATACTTTATATGGCTATAACACCCCTGAGGTGACGTAGAGGAATCTTGTTCTGTCAGTGTTTGTGGTATGGTTGAATTGAATGCGAGCGTGCATTCTGTCTTACTTGCAAGACGCGCACATTCTCCTTCTTTGAGTACGTATAGTGGCAATGGTGATGGCGGCGGTGATGGTGGCGGTGATGGTGGTGATGGTGGCGATGATGGTGGCGGTGACGGCAGTAACGGCGGTGGTGATGGTGGTGATGGTGGCGGTGATGGTGGCGGTGATGGTGGCGGTGATGGTGGCGGTGACGGCAGCAATGGCGGCGGTGATGGTGGTGGTGGCGGCGGTGATGGTGGTAATGCTGGTGGTAACGATGGTGGCGGTGGTGATGATAATACTCGCCATTCGTAGATGTAAAGTGGTGGCGCGTCAAGCCCCACGTATTCCCAACCAGCCTCACACGTTCTCTTGTTTAACTCCCAATAAAACCCTTCTATAATATCGTCGTACAGTTTATCTCCGTCGGTGTCTTCTGGAACATCAATGGTGACTGTGCTCTTCTCTGGCATTATGTTCTTTACTTGTATATGGGAATAAATGTCGCTCCACATTGTTGCCGTTGTTTGAGTCGCAAAAACAGACTGTAAGCATGGTATCCATTTGTTGATGTCCGGAAACGTATTTTCGAGCGGGCTATTTGAGATCGACGGAGCAATGCGATATGATACATTGAACACGATAGTTTCTACCATGACGCCTGTCTGTTTTGACGCTGCGGCTGTTGGTAGGGGTGGAATTGGAGACGGTGGAGGCGATGGAGACGGTGGAGGCGGTGGAGACGGTGGAGACGGTGGAGACGGTGGAGATGCCGAGAGTATTGTAGTCTTTGGGGGGGTTGATGAGACAGAAAGCGTCGACAGGACAGGAAAGGTAGAAAACGTAGAATATTCTAACGCACCAACCGCATTCGCAATCGATAACGTCGTGCCAAACGTCGTCAATAGCAGACAAGCCACAACGGCCCACAATAAAACGCGCGATGGACCACCAATTGGTCGATGTGAGTGTGTTGGAGACGAATGGTGCTTCCAAAAACCGTGTGAAGTATACGCGTCATCTCTATACAAGTCTTGGTGCCTCACCGCCTCTTGTAACGTGTGTCTGTGCTCGTAAAGACTATCACCAAGCATAGATTGTAATCGCGTTCCATTCGTGCGTCGACGCGCACGGCCTTCATCCTCTGCGTCATCGACCGCGCTATTTTGGGTAAAGAGCCGTAAAGACATTACATAGAATCGTCTCATATTATGAGCATCAACCATCGGACTAATAGCGCGGAACCATGCATGTTTCAGGATTCGCCATCGGACCAACCGCCACAACCGCCACAACCGCCACAATCGCCACAATCGCCACAACTGCCACAATTGCAAATTATGACGTCTGTCGTTGAATCCGAAACACTTGTTGCGCCTGTCGTAATACGATTCAAAAGCATGGTGGCGATTGCCATATTGTTCGTCGTTGCGTTGGTCTCTGTGGTTGTCATAGGGATGTTGCGCGTGTATGATCGCGATCGTCATAATAAGTAAGGGTTTGTGGATAATAAGAAAACAATAGGATGTTTTGGTTTGTTCCGCTACTCGCGCACGTGCCAACGTACACGGGCGGGGTACAAAACTGTTTTACACCTCCCCATCACCATACGACCTCTCAAGTCATTTATCTCAAGGGCAGCGGCGGACTCGAGCTGCACATTGCGTCCCCCACAGACCCCTTTGATATCTACGGAGGCGAGCTCATAGATATTGACGCGGTGTTCAAAGAGCCCTATGACCAATCCACCTATTCATTATACATTGGGTGTGGAGGTTGCGTGCCCTCAGAAGATCCCATCGTCGTCCCACCGACCAGCCTTAATGGTTATCAGCACGGAGAGGTTGAGCCCTTCACACAGACGACGTACTACTCGGTTTTTCCAAAGGCAGACCGTAAGTTCAATGCATCGGTGTTAAATGGATGCACCGAACACCATTTTACGATCCGACTCGTCGACCACAACAATCGCACTAATGGCGATGAACTTGTGTGGGGTGCGGTCATCGGGCTCGGTGAGCGTTTCACCGTGGAAGAACTCCTCTCGTTTCCCCTCTTCATCCAGCGCAACCACGGGACGACATGGAATAATCTTGGATGGACATTTCCACTCAGCTTTCTTTTGGGTGCACTACTCGCATTGCTTTGCAGCTTCTTCATCGAGTTCGGTCCGTCGCCGATACAATGGTCAGTGCAAGAATGGTCGGTGAGAGAGTGGCTTTACACAATCTCCATCTTTGGGTTTATTGGCATGATGATTGAGGAGTTTGTGCATCTCATGTATGCACAAAGCGGCGTTCCGATTGGATATGGATTGGGGGTTGGGCTCGTTGGAGTTATTTTCATTGCTAACGGCATTCCTCTTCTTCAAGTAATGTTGGCAAGATCGTACGCCTCGGGGAGAAAAGAGGGCCGCAACGAGGCAATGAAAGGCGGTGTATACGAAACGGCCACATGGCTCTTGAAAGCAGCATTCGAGATTGGTATTGGTGTTGCATATCTCTTCTTGCTCGGTGCCGGGTTCTACATTGGGCCATCAGGCATCATACTTGCCGGCATCGTGCGTATCCTCGAACTTGTATACAAACCAGCCAACGAATCGGTCATCGACTGCATGAGCACCTGTCTCGGCACGGCAACAGGTGCCGGATCAACTGGCAGCCGACCACCTGCAGCTGGCGTCGTTTACGACCTGATCCCGGGTGTGAATCTAAAGATGGACCGCGCAATTGTTGATGTGTAATTGATGCGTGGTGTGTATTGCAAGGGCCGTGTTTGTAGTTTCAATTCAAATTGCGAGACTCTCGGTAAGAGCAACAACGCGCGTTTCTGGAACCGTTTCGATGCAAGGCGCCCCGTCGTTCCTTGCAATATACAAACCAACGATCGACGCGACCAGGACACAAAACCAAGTACAAAGGACCACTATCGTACATATCTTCCCGATTGTGAATAAATACGCTTGCGTCGCCACCAAGGCGACCAATGATATGATCAATATCGAGTTGGCAATGATTAGGCTCACATAGAACGGAAGAAGTAGTGTTGGTTGCCGTTTCACTGTATGTTTGATCTCGACATTGTAGGGTATTTTGCATACGGGACACGACACACAACCCGTCTTCGTGATCAGTTGGATCATACACTCTTGGTGCAGGTACCTATCTGTACAGTTGCAATTGCTACGCGGCGCCACAATGTCACTCATACACACAAAACACATGCGTTCGTTTGTGTTTTGTGTGCATCCGTTGAGTGGGTATGGTGTCATTTCAACTCCGAAGCCGTCACTTTGCATCTTTGCGTGATTTTTGAACCTGCCTTTCTTTATCATATCCACACTCTAGCGCCCACACGCCGATTTGGTGACCGTGAAACCGTTAAACCGTTACTACTTTCCCCACGCCGTCACGACAACCTTGCCACGTGGGGCGGGACCGTCCTCCTCCACACCTCCCGATGCGATCACCACACACGTCTTTTCGTCCTCCATGACCCAATTGCCCGTGTGGCTGCGGCGTGCCTCGCCGTGCTTGACCGCGGCCTGCAGATCGCGCCGCGCCAGCTCTCGCTCGTCGACGCGCTCGCGAGAGTGAAGGGTCGACTGGAGCGTGATGGCCGAAGTGGCGACAGAGGACGGCGCCACCGAATTTGCCTCGGTGTCGTTGTCGTCGGTAATGCGCATTCCGGTCATGCCGATGAGGGTCGAGAGGCCGTCGTTGACCATCACCTCGGGAGGCGTGTCGTCGTCAAGCACCTCGTCAATCTTAGTGGGGATGAACAGGGACCTAGACTCATGAGGACTCGAAGCAATAGTCTCCACGCGCAACGCGCCCACCTCAAGCATCGTTTGCCCACTGACGAACTGATACGTGGCGGGAACGCAACTCGTAACATGCTCCCGAGCTTTGTCCAGTGACTTGTGGCTAAACCCACATCTCGAGCACATGTAAACGCGCTGGTACGCCTTATTGTATTTTGCGAACGAACCGCCAGGCTTGGCGATGAAGTTGGCGTCCGACGCCAACTCCGCCACCGACACGGGCGTGCCATCGGGAGCGGAAATGGCGATGCGTCTTGCTGACGCGGAAGTGATCTCTTGTCTGTGATGCTCGGCGATGACTGGGAGTGGTGGCTCAACATAACGGCTCCCGCGGTCGCAGAAATTCGTGTTGCTGCCGATGACAATCGTCGCCGCCGCTCTCGCCGCCGCCAGCTCCTGCGCATGTGTCGCTCTCGACACCTCCAGCTCCTGCTGCTGAAGCTGGCTCTGGAAATCCATATTGCCGCCAACGACAATCGTCGCCGCCGCTCTCGCCGCCGCCAGCTCGTCTAAGCGCACGAGACGAGACGACCAAGAGACACGGCTGCCACCGCGACGCCCGCGGGGCCGCTTGGCCTTCACCTCCGAGGGTGTCATGAAGGCCGGTGTTTGCAGCAGTGCCGTCTGCGTTGGTGTTGTCTGTTGTCTGCTGTCTGCAGACAGATGGACACGGCAAGGTGGGCGGCGCCTCCGTAACGCCTTTTAAGGCAAGAACGTGTGCAATACGGCGCTCAATACGGCGCTCACTATAGTGCTCAATACGGCGCTTAGTCTCTGGTGTGTTTTTTTCTGGCAGATTGTGCAATCTTAACCCTACTTTATACTACCTCACCCCCTTTCCCGTTGATGATGATAAAACCGAATGTGGGTGCGTGACGTCCACTTTCGGGTAAAATACTGATGTGGTGTTGTGATCTTGTCTAAAGCTACGGCCTGCCCTTGCCAAAGATGGGGGCATTGAAGGCAGCCGCCTCCACCGACATGCCCATGGAGTTGCGGGCGCTCTCGAGCGATACCGCCTCGCCACGACGCCAGCGGGCGTCACCGGGGACGGCGTCTGGCCCGAAGTGGCCCTGGCCAGGGCGGAGCTCGAAATAGTTGGCGGAGAACGGATTAAAGACGCGGTGGGGGCCAAGGAAGCAAAGGCCGTTGTTGCACGAGCCCTGCGAAATGAAGGCCATCGACTCGGACGCACGAACGTCCTCGCCGTAGTGGATCGAGTTGAGCTGGTACTTGTTCTTGTAGTAATTGAAGAAGGCGTCGCCGCCGGGGAAGTAGTTCTTTGCCGGGGTGGAGTTACGCGCCACCTCCCACGGAAGCAGGCGCTCCGTGATCGAGATAACCTGATCGCGGAACTCGCCAAGGTCGTCCTTCGACGGGACCAAAAAGGCGAGCATGGAGCCGTACTCGGCAGCCGCATCGTCATCGAACGAGAGGCGGCTGTTGATGTTATTGCGAATGTTCTCCGTGACTGTGGGGTCATTCGTGAAGGCCTTAAGCTTGTTCTTACCCTCCTCTGTGGACGCAAACCAGCGAGTGTTGCCGCCGGCGACGTAACCGCTGCACATGACATCGCGCATAACGTAAACGTTCTCCGGTTTGGTGATGACCGACTTGGTATGGCAGGTGTAGTGGCCCTCGATGGTCTTGACCGAGGTGTTGGCCGAGATTTGCATGTCCGCCGGACCAAAGAGCGTGGCGCCAGTCTCGCGGCCGGCAACCGTCGCAACGCACGACATCATCTGGTGCTCGATGAAGGGACGGACAATGACAATGGAGACTTTAGGGTCTTCCCCCGCCTTGACCTTATTGATAAGCGACTGCTTTGTTGTGCCGTCAGGCAACTTGAATGGCATTTCCGAGTTTACGAGGTCCGTGTCGTCGATACCCGTCGCGTAAAGGGCCTGCTCGAACGTAATGTGCTTGTGCTGATCAGCCTCCTCGTCGTAGATGACAATGTCCATGCACTTGGACTTCGTGTTCGCGTCGCTGTTGCCGACGCCAAGCGGCGGGTACGACATGCGGTAGAACTCGCCAACCTGCGACGAGCGCTGGAGCATCTGGAGCGACTCGCTGTCGTCCGACACCTCGAACGGCTGCGAGTCGACAACGGCCATACCACGGAAGCCGCGGGCCTGGAAGCCATCCGCGCCCTCCTCGAAACGAGTGACGGCCTTCTCGCCGCCCTCGGAGAACTTGATCATCTCCTCCGGAGCGGTCGACATGTAAAGCGACAGCTGCGGTGGGATGATCAAAAGGTTGGGCTTCACCTGGTAGCGGCTCATGCGGTGCTTGACATCCTCAACCGCCTTGTCGAGGCCACGGCCATCCTTCTGCACGATGGCATACATCATGATCTCATGAGCCATGGCCTGGCGCACCGAACGGCGCGGGCGAAGCCCGCGCTGCAGGTCATAACGGAAATCGTAGTTGGCGCAGGTCAGGTACGAAAAGAGCGCGTCAAAGTTGCACGTCTCCTGGACACAGTAGCGGATGCCGGTAAGCTGGTCCTTGAAGTGCTTGCGGCCCGCCTCGGTCGCGTAGAAATCGCTCTCGATGGTAAGACCAATGCCGCGGCGCACAACGCGGTCGCGGTGACGCCTGCGCAGGCTCGTCGTCATACGCGAGACGCCTTCATACGGCACGCGCTGAAGAAGGCGCACGTCGAAGTGTAATTCGTCCCACTCAACGGTCGTGCCCTCAATCTTCACAAAGGGGAGGCCGATGGAGGTCTGCCACTCCTGCGGCGACCTCAGGACGAGGTTGTTGAGGGTCTCACGGATCTTGGTGTTGCTGCCGTAATAAGCATCTGGAAAGTGATACGTCATGGCACTGTAGGCAACGAAAAAGGGTTACAAATGAGTAGGGTTTGATTATGGCAATTGTCAGGAAACAAGGACTGTTGCAAATCGCTCACTGGTGCTCCGAGTAGTCGCGGAGCTTCTCCGGGACAGCGGGATCACCAAAGAAGAAGGCGAGGTTGGCGAGGATGTCGTCGCGCGAAGGAGCAAACGTCTTCGGCGCCGGAAGCTCGGCCGCCATTTTTTGTTCGTATGTGCGATTGTCCGCCATGCCCCTAAAATGCCAGTAGGACGATGGTCTTCTGGGTCTTAACAAAGTTTCGATACCGGTAACTTATCTAAAAGGAGAGCGTCCGAATCCGTTAGCGGTGGTTTGCACGCATCGAATCCGTGGTAAAACGTATGCGTCCAAAAAACGCTAGCCAAAGAACACTTCCCTAATATAGGCAATATGCAAACGAACAAAAATACATATATTCCCATGCTTTCTTCGCCATCTGCGTGCGATACGACAAACACCGGGGGGTTGATGTATATATCACTCGCGGAGGCGACACGCCAACACATGTGCGAAACAACGCTTCCCTTTCGCGACCGAGCGCTGCAATTTCTCAAACGCGATGGGGAGGATACATATAACGGAAGCAACACCGCGCAAAACAACTGGCGGAGGTGTTTTGAGGGAAGTGAAAGTTCCGAAGAGCGGAAAGGTGATCCAGACTACAATGTTACAAATGATGAATCAGAGCACGACTGTCTGTCATATGATGAGGGGTCTGCGCATTCGGAAGGTCAGGCATCATTAGCACTGCTCGTGGAAGACGCCGAAGACATCAAGGAGAGCGACGAGGAGAGCGACGAGGAGAGCGGGGAGGAGAGCGGGGAGGAGAGAGAGGAGGAGAGCGGGAAAGAGAGCGGGGAGGGCGACGAGAAGGGCGACAAGAATGGCAACAAGAATGGCAACAAGAATGGCAACGAGGATGGCAGGGCTGTCGCAACACCCGTTTCTACCTCAAGACGCGTGCTAAATTTGGGATTACGACAGCTCCGTAAGATTTCAAGACGTCGCCGTGGGAATAATGTGTGCAATTGGCCACCTTACTATGGCACTTATCATTACACAAAGGATACGAATGTGGCGATTGTCGACAAACGCACTTTGCACTTATTGGAATGGGAGTTTGTGGATTTGGACGCTCCCTCCTCGTCCCTCAACAAGGCGGCGCTCGTCGGTCGCACCCAAACGACCAAATTCAAGCTTGAGTTGGTTTACGCGGACGACGAGACGCAAGCCGTGAAAGCGTCGACTGACGTTGAAGTGGGAGCGACAGCAAATGTCGCCACGCCATCCGACCTCAATTCGGCGGATGGGTTGGTGCGGTCGGCGCTCAATAATCGCATTACATTTGAAATCAAAAAGCTTCACGTCATATCGAAGAACACGACACCCAAGCACAGAAAATTCAAGTACAAGCTAACCGCACTCGACCCTTCTCTATCACACCTCAACACCTCGACATGCGCCTTCTACGTGATCTCCAAAATTCGTAAAGGCGTTTCCACTTAAAGGATGTAGTCAAGTCTCCGTGTTCATTGTAGGCTAGTATGAAGGAAAGGGGTGCGTTCGTTCTTCACGTCATGCTCTGAACTTCCCCATTAGAGTCATCTTCCTCAGAGTCATCTTCCTCGGATTCGTTTGCAGCAGATTCGTTTGCATCAGCGTAATCCTCCTCTTCCTCCTCTTCCCCCTCTTTCTCCTTTGCCCGAATCTTCTCCACTTCTGCTTGCCACCATTCCTGTTGGGTTTTAAAATTATCCGCCATGTCCCTTTCTTCTTGCAGCAGTTTCTCTACTTCTTGCGCCCTTTCTTCCATGCGGCGCGTAGTCATTTCGTCAACATCAACAAAATCAACATACCCGCCATCGCTTTCATTATCCTCTTCCTGATCAAGATTGGAATCAGAAAAGTTATCCACATTATTGTCTTGAGGGGTTTGTGGCATCTCGTAGAACAACTGCGATAGTTCCTCTTTTACTGCAGCCATATCGGCTTGCTGTTCAGCTAGTTTGGCTTGCTGTTCAGCTAGTTTGGCTTCCTGTTCAGCTAGATCGGCTTCCCGTGCCTGGAGAGCCACATCTTGTTCCATGTCTTGTGCCAATTCCGCATCACTGATAGCTTTTTTGTAATTCTCCAATGCTTTTCGCGCTTCTTGGAGTTCTATTTTATGCAGCTCCTTCATCTCTTTCATCTTAGACTGCATCTCTTTGAGAGCCGTTTCGGCGCGCTGGTCATTGGCGGCATTCGCCCTATTCAATAGTTCCGTGAGCATCTTCTCCACACTCTCGCTCGACGCGAGCAATCTTTCCATCTGCTCATTGTATGTTGACATATCAATGTCAGTTCCGCCGTTTCCTCCGCCGCCTTGGCGCGTGTATTTCAACATAGAATCGCGGTAGCTTGCCAGCCACGGGTTCATGCCGACCAAGTCCACATTGCGATGAGCGAGGCCGATAAGAGGCAAACCGTTTGGTGTGTTTTTGGTGGAAGCCTGGCGCGTCGACATTTTGTGTGTTTATAATACCTTTTGTCGTCTGGCTTATGAAACAATCGGTGTGTTTCTTCCCCTGTGCTCAATCCTTCGCCCCCCGCTAATGAACGAAATTGTGTGTTGATGCTGGCAATCGCAACAATCCGACAAACGAGTCACTCATGTTTCGAGAATTCTTTTGTTCTGGGCCGCCGGGGAGGCTATGTTTTGCATACACTGGCATGTTTGTCTTTTTGGGTCATGCCCTCTTTAAAGCGTACCTGAAAAAAGCGCTCAACGATTGGTATGCCGCCTTTTACGACACACTTCAAGACACCAACACATGGGAGGCGAGCAGTGGTGCTGAGATCACAAGCGGCAGCGGTATCAGTGACACGGGTATTGCACCGTCTCATCTTCAACAGACGCGGGAAGACGTCTCTCGGCATCTTTTACACTTTGCCTTCCTCGTCGCGCCGGCGATTGTCATCCACCCACTGGCCAAATGGATATCAAGCGTGTGGCGGTTCCAATGGCGCATAGCGCTCGTGAGAAGTTATTTGGTGCATTATGACGTTTCCAGTCATCCTATCGAGGGTGCGTCTCAACGAATTCATGAGGATACACAGCGTCTCGAAGTGGGAGTTTACACGTCTGGCACGATGATTTTGGATTCGGTATTGACCCTTGTCGTCTTTGTGCCCATCTTGTGGGATGTCGGAAAAGAGGCGAGGCTTCCCGAGTGGGATTGGCCTGGATGGCTTGTGCTCATTGCCACGCTTGCCGCGTGGGGAGGACTGGGCGTTTCGGCGGTGGTTGGTCACCGACTCGTTCATTTGGAGGTGCAAAACCAGCGCGTAGAAGCCGCCTTCCGAACCCGACTCGTGCTTTTGGAGCAGACCCCAAACGCGATTGTCGGCACAGAGGCCGAGGAGGCGGAAGACTCCCGTAGAACCGGTCCCGTCTACAACAAGCGACTCAACAAGAAGGAGATGCGCATTATGAAGGCGAAAGCAATCACGCCGCTTCAATTCTTTTTCATCGATATTCACAAATTGTGGGCCAACTACAGTCGTCTTTTTGCTAATTTTGCGGCTTTCAATACGTGGATTGCGTTTTACGATCAAGCTTTAATAATAGTGCCATATGTGCTTGTCGCGCCGCTCATGTTTGCAGACGACCCCGACAGACGTATTAGTCTAGGCACGCTCATGCGTGTTACGAATGCATTTGGGAATGTGTTTGGTGCGATGGCTATCGTCACCGAAAACTGGGCGTCTGTAAACGAATTTCGGTCAACAATACAACGATTGCGCGAGTTTGAGAAGACAACCTACACAAGAAAACGATTCGATGCAAGCCTACTACGCGACGCGCCCTTGGTGGAGACAAGTCCGGCTCTGGTAGAGGGGGAGGTTGAGCTCGCAGTTTCGGTCGCTTCCGCCACGTCGGTCGCTTTTATGGCGCCGTTGGCTAATGGCGATGGCGGCGGGGAAGGCGGCGGGGAAGGCGGCGGGGAAGGCGGCGGG
>CEQU01108483.1_pt1 | contig 10866 bp, 9 predicted proteins | sample 531031 | NCBI WGS metagenome assembly CEQU01 (sample SAMEA2621216, study PRJEB7988) | marine metagenome | isolation source: saline water (ENVO:00002010), including
GCATCTGTATAAGTATATGCTTGATATATTTTGGTAATAAAAATAACCCTAAAGCAGTAATAATACTTATGAACATCAAAACTATGAGGTAATAGTCATTGAATTCCCACAGATTTAATTTAGTTTCTAATACTAATCTAGCAAATATTACAAAAATAAAAGTTATAAAATTAATGAATAAAAAACCACCAATAATTATAAACGTGACCAATCTTATAAATAATAAATTATTTTTTTTGTAAAGGTCTTCTTTAAATACAAATAATAATGATATATGAGCAACAAATATCAATCCAAATAAAGCGCCTGAAATAAGAGTAACTATTAATATGTAAGGAAAATCATTCATAACATATTATTTTTCACAAGAAAAAAATCAACATTAAAATTTTTAGAAATATTGTCTAAATCAATTTTATTTTTAAAATCTAAAACACCTATGGTTGGACCTGCTCCTGATAAAAAATATTTATTAATATTTTGGTTTTCAAGGTATGATATTATGTCTTTAAATTCTCTAGATTCATCACAAAGGACAGAAAAAAAAGGATTATGAAAATTAGAAAAATTTAATTTACTAATCTTTGATAAATTATTTATTATATTTTCAGTAAAATTTCCGTCAGTATAGTGAATGTTAGAAATTCTTGAATACATATATTTAGTTTTATTTTCAATCGAACGAAATATATTTTTTGGATAGATTAACAAAATTTCATCAAAATTACAATTACTAACAGGAGATATTATTTCACCTTTGCCACTAACAACTGCCCCACCTCCATTTATAAAAAAGGGGACATCAGAGCCTAGCAATGCTCCCATTTCAATTAGTTTATTGTCATTCATCTTGAGTTTCCATAACTTATTTAAAGATAATAACGTAGCCGCTGCATTGCTTGATCCACCCCCTAGTCCAGCAGATAAAGGTATATTTTTTTTTATAACAACATCTACCCATTTTTTAACTGAAAACTCATTCTTGACTAATAATATGGTTTTATAAATTATGTTTTCTTCTAATTTAATTGTGTTTTGAGATGTTTCAATATTAAGGATTTTAGAATTATTTATTGAAATTTCGTCATGCAAATCAACAGTGTGCATCAAGGAACTAATGCTATGAAATTCATTATTAAGTTTACCGAGTATTTCCAACGTGAAATTTATCTTTGCAAAGGAATCAATATACAATTATTTTCTCCTAATTGAACCAGGTGTATTTTTGGGAGAATCAAAATCAAGCCAAATATGAAATAATTTTTTCCATTCAAAAATAGTTAATGTCGATGGCCTTCTAGTAGTTTCAATCTCTGCTTTTTCAATTATTTTTTTTGAGCAATCTAATTTCAAAAACAAGCCGTCTGATAATGAATTATGAATTTGTTTTCTTGGACTTTTAAAACCAAAAGTAAGAAATTCAATAAAAGCATCGATCTCACTATTAGCTAGTATATTTTTCTCTAAAGGTTGAATCTCAATTACTGATGAAACTACCTTTGGAACAGGATTAAAGGATTTTGGGCTTACATCAAAAATTTTTTTTGCATTTGAAAACAAGTTAATATATGCTGACAAAAAAGAGAATTTACCCTCTTTAGCACATATCTGTTCAGCTACTTCTTTTTGAATCATAAAAGTCATTTTTTTTGGTTTATTTTTTTGTCTTAATATATTTCTGATTATAGGGTTAGATGCATAATATGGAAGATTACCTATAATAGAATAATTTTTTTTGTTATTAGTTATTTTTGAATAATCAAAATTTCTTGCATCTTCATGATATATTTCAAGTGATGCATCTATATAGCGATTTTTGATAATATTATAATATTTTTCATCATATTCAACTAGAATTAATTTTTTTACTAATGTATGGAGTTTATTTGTAAGTGCACCATTACCTGGTCCAATCTCAATTAAAATATCATCGAAATTTATTTTAGCTGAATCAATAATTTTATTTATAATTAGTTCATCAGTTAAGAAATGTTGACCAAATTTTTTTTTCATAATTCTAAAAGAGCCGTGCCCTCAAATTTGAGCAGAACTAATAACATAAAACTTAAATACAACTCAAGTCCAGATTACCTACAGCACCCAAATAAATCCGCTTACCGCTGCTACTTTCCAGTCCTGACGGAGTTCACGACAATTCGCCGCGTAGGACTGGCCTATCAACATTATAATTTAAGTTTAGAGGTTACCAATACTTACCCTCAAATGAGGAATTCAATCTCGCTGTAGCGGATTGCGAGTACAAGGCACCGCTAACGCCCCATCTAGCACGACCTTCTTAAATCCTATCATATTTATAAATCAATGAAACTTATATAAGCGTTTAAACAAACTTGATAAAAACGTATACAATATAATTATGAAAAAAATAAACAAAGCTATTATTCCAGTTGCAGGTTTAGGCACAAGGTTCCTACCCATTACTAAATCAGTGCCAAAACCACTCTTACCAGTAATTAATAAACCTATTATTGAGTATGCTGTTAGAGAAGCAAGCGAGCTAGGAATAAACGAAATCGCATTAGTAATATCTCCTAGAATGGCAGAAGTACCAGAATATTTTAATTTTCAACATGAATATATTAGCGAACTAAAAAAAAGAGATAATGTTGATAATTTAAATTTACTAAAATCTATATCTAATTTGGCAAAAATTACAACTTTAATCCAAAATGATCCTATTGGCCCTGGTGACGCAATTCTAAAAGCAAAAGATTTTTGTAACAATGAATCTTTTTTGGTGATTTTTCCTGATGATTTAATTTTCAATAATGTATCAGCTAGCTCACAAATTTTAAGTGATTATTATAATTTTGGGCACAGTGTTATAGCATTAACCAAAATTGAAACTTCTCAAATACCATTTAAGGGTATTGTTGAAATGGTTGAATATAAAAAATCTCACAAAATAATAAACGTTATTGAAAAACCTTCTTTAGAGGAAGCACCCAGCGATATTAGTATTTTAGGTAGGTATATTTTTACTTCTGAAATTTTTAATTTTTTAGAAAAGTGTGAAAACGAAGTTAATGGAGAATTTCAAATAACAGATGCTATTCAAATGTTAATAAAAAACTCTGTAGTTTTAGGGAATTTAATCGATGGTTATCATGCAGACACCGGAACTCCAGAAGGAATGTTAAGGGCAATTATTAAGACAGCAAAATCGGATCCTCAATTAAAAAAAGTTATCGATGAATTAATCTAGTTTTAACACAGCCATAAAGGCATCTTGAGGGATTTCTATAGCCCCTATCATCTTCATTCTCTTTTTCTTGCCTTTTTTTTGTTGTTCAAGCAATTTTCTTTTCCTAGTAACATCACCACCATAACATTTTGCTAAAACATTTTTTCTAAGCGCCTTAACATTAGTCCTCGCTAAAATTTTTCCACCTATAGCAGCTTGTATAGGAATAGGAAACATTTGCCTAGGTATAAGTTCTTGTAATTTTTCAACAAGTGATTTACCTAATATTGAAGCTTTATCTTTATGTGCAATCATTGATAATGCATCAACATTTTCATGGTTTACTAAAATGTCTACTTTTACTAGATTTGAAGATCGAGGTTCAATAAGGTTATAATCCATTGATGCATATCCTTGTGTTCCAGATTTTAATTTATCGTGAAAATCAATTAATATTTCTGAAAGTGGCATCTCATAATCTATAAGCACTCTCCCGTCTGAGGTTTCTACAGATTTCGATTCTAAATATTCCATCCTTTTATATTCACCTCTTTTATTTATTACTAAATCCATTATCACGCCTATGAATTTTGAGGGTGTAATTATATTTATACTAACCCATGGCTCAAATATATCTGTGTATTCATTACTAACCGGTAATTTAGATGGGTTTTCAATTTTCACAATTGATTTGTCATGCAACTTAATTTCATAACTTACACTTGGAGCTGTAGCAATCAAATTTAAATCATATTCTCTTTCGAGTCTTTCTTGAATAATATCCATATGTAGCAATCCTAAAAAACCACATCTAAATCCAAATCCTAAGGCAGCTGATGATTCTGGTTCAAAAAACAACGCAGCATCATTCAAACGTAATTTCTCTAGAGCTTCACGAAGTAACGGATAGTCTTCTCCCTCAGTTGGATAGATACCTGTAAAAACCATAGGATTTTGTGGTTCATAACCAGGCAATGGAATTTTTGATGAATTCTTTAGCGTAGTCATAGTGTCACCAACGGTAACCGAACGAACATCTTTTAAACCTGTTGCTACATATCCAACTTCGCCTGTGTACAAACCATTTGTTTTTTCAAGAATTGGACTAAAATAACCAGATTCAATAATTTCAGCAGATTGATCAGTACCCATAAATCTAACCTTTTCTCCTTGTTGCAATGAACCATGCATAGTTCTTATATAAGCAACTACACCTTTATATGGGTCATATTTAGAATCAAATATTAACGCTCTAAGGGGGTCATGCGTGATTCCTTTAGGGGCTGGTATTTTATAAATAATTTCTTCTAATAATGCTTCTACACCATCACCTGTTTTTGCTGATATATTAAGTATCTCATTTTCCTTAAATCCAAATGTGCTGATTAGTTCTTGCTTAACTCTTTCAGGTTCTGCAGCAGGTAAATCTAATTTATTAATTACCGGTATAATTTCAAGATCATTTTCCATAGCCAAATATACATTCGCTAGTGTTTGTGCCTGAATCCCTTGAGTAGCATCAACAAGTAAAATTGTACCTTCGCAAGCTGCTAGTGATCTTGAAACCTCATAAGAAAAATCTACATGGCCAGGAGTATCGATTAAGTTTAATTGGTATTTTTGACCATCAGAGTTATATGAAAGTCTAATTGCTTGAGCTTTTATAGTGATGCCTCTCTCCTGTTCAAGTTCCATAGTATCTAGATGCTGAGCAGTCATATTTCTTTCGGATACTGCACCTGTAATTTCTATCAATCTATCAGCTAATGTTGATTTCCCATGATCTATGTGAGCAATTATGCAGAAATTTCTAAGGTTTGTTTGTTCCACTATGCTAATACCTAATAACTAATGATTTGGCAAAAAAAGACAACTGCACATCAACTTTATCCTTAAGAGTAAAAAAACCACTCTTTGGGGTTTCCATATTAAAATCTGACCAATAAAAGTGACTGACACCTGTGATTTCTAAAACTTCATCCGAATAAAAAGGATTAATATAAGAAAGTTGAGCTGTTATATCAAAATCTAAAACTGCGTCGACACCATTAACATTTACTATAGCTGAAATATTGGTTTCAAAACTCGATCCCTCGTAAAATTCATCTGGAATAGTTGGAAATTTATCTATCTTAATAAATGCATATTTTTGATCTGGAAAAAGTTGTTCTCTAACATACCTATCTCTTTTATTCTGATCACTCTTTAATGTATGCAAATCTACTGTTATATCAGCTTTTGAATACTCTAGGTCAATAGAACCCTTAACAATCTCGGTGGATAAAACAGCATCAATAGGTAATGGTAACCTAGCAAGTTTTTCATTAACCGTGAAAGTGACTGATGAGGGTTCATCAATTTCAAAATATGTGGACTTAAAGTGAATTTTTTCTAATAAAAAATCTGAGGATTCATTTTCATCATTTGATTCAGTCATTTGAGACAGCACTTCATTTGTGGGTATAACTTTCACTGAATCATCAATTATTTTTGAATTTACATCTGGAGTTATAATTTCCTCATCTGAGCAGGATAAAATCAAAATGGCAAATAAAAAAACAAAAAAATAGTGAAATTTCACTTGATCAATCCTTCTTGTGGCTTCCTCCATGGTGCACTTGTTGCCCATTGTTTAGGTCTTGGAACTCTGTCCATTGGAACATCAATAAATACCGGCTTATCTAATTTGATTGCATCTGGAATAATATTTTTAACATCCATTGGATTTTTAGCTCGAATTCCAACTGCCCCAAAGGATTCAGCTAATTTAACAAAGTCAGGATTTACAAAATCAGTCTCATAAGCTCCTCCAAAATCATTGTCTAAATCTCTTGCAACATTCCCATAACTTCCATCGTTGTATATCAAAGTTACTAGATTAATACCATATTTAACTGCAGTAGAAATTTCAGAAGAATTATACATAAATCCACCATCTCCACAAATACAAATTACGGCCTTATCAGGGTTACCAATTTTTGCCCCTAATGCAGTTGGAAAAGAATAACCTAAATTTCCAGAGTAGCCGGAATCAATGTATGATTTGGGAGATTTAGCACTCCACCTAGATCTAGAATAATATCCCATTTGAGTCATACCAAAAATAGTTATAGCATCACTGGGGACACCCTCTCTCAAAGCATTAAGAAAATCTTCTTGTGGGTAATTTAATTCATCTTCATTTGATGACAATTTACTCTTTATTTCCAATATCTCTTTTTCAGGATTTCTCCAAGAATCATACTTTAAGTTCTGAATTTCTTCTGATAAAAGTCTAAGTGTTTCTTGAGCGTCTCCAATCAATCCATAAGTATCTTTATGAATATGGCCTATCATATTTGGGTCAATATCAATGTGAATTAGTTTTGCTTTACCACCAGATTGATCACGCATAGAAAATCTAGTACCAACACCTAGAATAACATCCGCACTATCTATATAATCTTTTAATAATCCTTTACCGGAAAGGGATGAACCTAAGGACAAAGGGTGGGCATCAGATAAAGTTCCCTTGCCTCCAGCGGATGTTATAACAGGTATTTTTGTCAGATTTACAAATTCTTCCAATTTAGATTCAGCATTAGACCTTGCTACTCCTCCACCTGCATAGATCACAGGTTTTTTTGCTCCTAACAATATTTTTGCAGCTTTTTTAATACGAGCAAGTTCTGGAGCAATCCTAGTTATAACTTTGGGTTCCATTAAATTTATATTATCTTTTTCAACCATAGCCTCTGGTGGTAATTCAAAATGAACTGGAGAAGGCCTACCTGATTGTGCTTGAAAAAATGCTTCATGAATATTTTCAGGTATTTCTTTTGCGTTTAATACTAACTTTTGCCATTTAGTTATTGGTCTAGTTATTTCTTTTTGATCATTAACTTCATGTAGGCCACCAAAATTTTTTCCAATTGTTTTTCTTGGAATTTGACCAGCAATCAATATAACTGGTGATGATCTAGAAAAGGCGGTTGATATTCCGGCTCCAGCATTATAAATACCAGGGCCAGGAACAACTAAAGCTACTCCTGGTTTACCCGTAGTTCTTGCATAACCATCAGCCATATATGTAGTTGCTTGTTCGTGTCTTGTAACAACAAATTTTATAGATTTTTCCTTCCTCAAAGCATCAACAATTCCATACATTTGTACTCCAGGAAGACCAAATACAACTTCTACACCTTCTCTTACTAATGATTGAACTAATGCTTCTCCACCAGATATTTTTGTCATAAAAAAACCTTTCTTTTCTAATTTGGTGAAATAATATACTTAGCACCTTCACCTTTTTCTGCTTCAATAAACGCTTTTTTAATATCGTTCAATGAAAACCTTTTTGCAACTAAATTTGGATTATATATCATTGTAATAGTATCTAAGGCTTCTTCAAAGGAGTTTCCAGCACCCATAGCTGCAGAAATTGATATTTCTTTATAATGAAGATCATAAAGATCAACAGGAACTATTGCTTCTTTAGGTGAGACACCTATCATAATAATTTGTCCTTTAGGTCTAACTAACTTAACTGACCCTGCCAATAAACTAGGCAATCCAACAGCTTCAATACAAAGGTCCACTCCTTTGTTATCTGTAAAATTAGATATAAATTTTTCAATATCGTCAGAGCAAGGATTAAGAATATGCGATGCCCCCATTTCCATTCCTAAATTTCTCCTTAAATTTTTAGGTTCTGAAAGAATAACATTCTTCACACCTTTTAACTTCAACATAGCTATAGAAAATAAACCAAGTAACCCGCCACCAATTACGATAGCAGTATTTACATTTTTCAAGCCTGCTAAATTTAAATTTGAAATTACACAAGCTAGAGGCTCAACAAAAGATGCCATTTCTAGATCAAAGTCGTTGCTTAAAAAATATGCTTGTCCATAATCAATTAATAAATATTGAGAAAAGGCTCCATCTCTTCTTACCGTGTTTTCACAATGCATTAATGACCAATTTTTGCAAGATTCACATTCTTTGCATGAAGCATATATCGTACAAGTAACTTTTTCTCCTATCAAATTTTTCGATAATTTTGGCCCAACACTATGAATTGTTCCTGAAAATTCGTGACCTAAAACATTAGGTATTTCTTTTGGAAATAAATTTTGAGTTATATGAATATCAGTACCACATATTCCTGCAGAATGAATTTTTACAACAAGTTGATCGCTTATTGGTTTAGGGATTTGAGCTTCCTCTATAACGAATTTTTTTTCGCCATACCACTTAGCAATTTTCATTTAAATGAACCTAGTTTATTTACATTTATATTTTTATATTGTAAAAATAATATATAAATTTGTAAATTGAGGTTAAAAATGATAATAAAAGATCTAAAGGTAGCAGTTATAGGCAATCATCCTGTAGTAAGAATAACTACTGACGAAGGAGTTGATGGTATCGCAGCAGCAGAATCAAGTAAACCCTACCTAAAGCCAATGATTGAATTTTATAAAGAATTCATAATTGGTAAAGACCCCACTGATGTCGAAAGAGTTATGCTGGGTATTAGAAGATTAGGTGGATTTAAACCATGGGGTGCCGCGATAAGTGTCATAGAAATAGCTCTTTGGGATTTAGCAGGAAAAGCTGCAAATTTACCAATATACAAATTACTAGGTGGAAAAGTCAGAGATAAAGTACAAGTATATAATGGTAATATTCGTTTTAAATTATCTCATGAAGAATACCTTAATGCTTCAAAAGTAGGAGATGCACTATCACCAGAAGAATATGGAAAAATAATGAAAAAAATGGTTGATCTTCCTCACAATTTTTCAATCATTAAACAAGGTATTGCTTTTCATGGTCCCCAAGCAACTCAATTTCCAAATTTTTACTACGGAGAAAAAGTGAATATTGCAAGACACCCTAACTCTGGACTCATAACTCAAGAAGGATTTAATTACATGATGGATTGTATAGATGCAATGCTCGATGTATGTGGAGATAAAGTTGGGTTAGCTTTAGATTGTGGTCCAGGATTTACAGTTCCAGATGCACAAAGATTAGCACAGGCTCTTGAGGGCAAAAATATAATGTGGCTAGAAGATATGATAACTGGTGATTATACACCTTATGTTTTGGCAGATCTTTACAAACAAGTAACGCCATTTACAACTACAAGAATTCATACAGGAGAGCAAATATACTTAAGGCAAAACTTTGTTGAACTTATTGAAAAAAATGCTGTTAACGTATTGGGTCCAGATGTAGCAGATGTTGGCGGACTTGCTGAAATGAAATTTATTGCAGAGTATGCAGATTTACATGGAATATTATTCGCCCCACATGGAACTCTTGATGGAGTCTTAGGTATTGCAGCAAATCTTCACCTTGCAGCAACTTTACCAAAAAACTATATAGCTTTTGAGCTACCTAATGCTGAGCCTGAGTGGTGGAATGATATTCTAACAAATACAGACAAATTAGAAGTTAAGGATAGTCATATTGAAGTAAATGACTTACCAGGATTAGGGGTAACATTTATAGAAGATGAAGCAAAGAAATACCTTAAAGAAGAAGATAAGGATTTTTTTGAAAATTAATTTTTCAACCTAGAGTTATTCACAATAGAATCTGTATTAACACAGTAAGGCGGGATATCACCTTTTAGACCTGAAATGATATTCTCAACACACATTAGTGCCATTTTCATTCTGGTATCATGAGTTGCACTAGCTACGTGTGGCATGATCAAACAATTATCTAAGGATAACAATGGGTGGTCCGCTGGGATAGGTTCTGGGACCGTAACATCTAATGCTGCTCCTGCAATTTCTCCCATAACTAAAGCTTCATATAGATCATCTTGATTTACTACAGGGCCTCTAGTTGTATTGATTAAAATGGCAGAATTTTTCATAATTTTGAATTGCTTCATTGACATCAAGTTTGTTGTTGATTCATTTAAAGGGTTATGAAGAGAAACAAAATCTGAAATAGAAAGTAATTGTTCTAGTGAATCTATATATTTTGCGCCAAATTCTTCGTCTCTTTTTGATCTATTATGGTATACAACATTCATATTAAAGCCATTAGCTCTTTTTGCCATTTCACTTCCAATTCTACCCATTCCAACAATTCCTAAAGTTTTATGATGTATGTCAGTTGCAAGATAACCCAAGGGATCAAAATCACCCCATTCACCGTTTTTCACAATATTAGGCAAATCGTATGTTCTTCTAGCAAACGTTGCTAATAAAGCAAAAGCTTCATCTGCTGTACTCTCTGAAAGTATACCAGGGGTGTTACAAACAGCTACTCCAAGTTTGGATGCTGTAGAGACGTCAATGTTGTCATAACCAACTCCAAATTCACTAATAACTTTTAATTTTGGGGCCTTAGAAAGTAACTCTTCATCAATTTCATTAGTAATATGTGCATACATTCCATCAATATCCTTGACAGCATCTAAAAGTTGCGCCCGGTTAGGAGATTCAGTTTTGTCCCAAACTGTTACTTCTGCCCCGAATTCTTCTAGTATTTTTACCGCTTCTGGAAATGTCCTTCTAGTTATTAATATTTTCATAAATTTTTTGTTATTTTTTGTTGGTGCGGGAGGTGGGAGTCGAACCCACACGTCTTTTGGACACATGATCCTAAGTCAAGCGCGTCTGCCATTTCGCCACTCCCGCAATTATTTTTACTTT
>CEQU01029273.1_pt1 | contig 10855 bp, 15 predicted proteins | sample 531031 | NCBI WGS metagenome assembly CEQU01 (sample SAMEA2621216, study PRJEB7988) | marine metagenome | isolation source: saline water (ENVO:00002010), including
TCTATACCCATGCTTTTCAGCTAGTTTCTTTATGTAATATTGTGCATCTCTCAAGGGAGGTAAAAAGCCTACACTTGCTGACTCGTTGAAAGTCCTTACAAGTTGTTTAGCCTGATCTATTGTTATTTCATATTGTTTGTAAACACTATAAACATCTTTATACTTTAGTTCATGTCCATGTGCTTGCATCCAAGTATGAAAACCATATTCCCAGTCTAAACATACTCCATCACAATCTGTTAGTATTATTTTATCTTTTATCATACTCGTATTATGCACTATTTACAACCTCGTGTCAATAGAAATAACGTCTTTGATGCGCCTTTTTAGCCGTTTCTTAATAAAGCCATGAGTCAGAGGTTTCTGTAGTTTCCAAGCTTCTATCTCCCACGGCTCGTTTCGTCTATCAGTATGTCGTTGTCCATACCAAAAATGTGTTAGGTTCTTTTCTGTTAGTTGTTTCCTTACAGTTTGTTTTACATGCACCATTTCATGTGCAACTGTGAGTAGAAAGTCATAGAGTTTTTGTGTCTTTTCTACTTCAATCGTAAAAGCATTATCACCATCATCTTGGCAATAACCTACTACGTTGTCTTTGCTAGGAATGTTCTTGAGTTGTATATCTATCCATAGTGTTCTATGTCTAGGTAGCATTTCATCTATACAATATTCTGTAAGTTCATATGCTAGTTTTCTTTGTTGTGCTAAACCACCTGATATGTCAATGACATTTGCTGGGTGCATAATATAGTCTCCTCACTATCTACCGTCTTCCCCGTATCTGCCTCTTTCTCTGTTACCATCACCGTTAAGTTCTGTTAGATCTTGCTGCTTAACTTTGAAGTCTCTTTCATATATCTCAGCTTCAAATGCTGGAATCAATTTGTCTGCCATATGATCGTCTACCAACAATTTAGATAGCAGTGCTAGTTCTTGACCATTTAGTCTTTTAATCTTTTCTGCTATTGCGTGTGGTGATGCTTTATTACCTAATGCCATTATGCCTCCCTGCCAAATTTATCAATGAGCTTGTCTCCTCTGACTTGCTCTTCTCTAAATATGTGTATGATTTTGTCGTCTTGTTCTCTTACAATACTTCCATCGTTGTATTGTGTATCACATACATGACCTTTCTCTGTGTCCTGTGGTCTGTTGTCATACCACATGCTAGATAATCTGTGAATGTGTATAGATTTAGGCTGTCCAGCCCATTTCTCAGCGGCTAGTTTTATAGCCTGTTTGTGAACTAACTCATCATATTGTCCCATAATGTCTCCATTTATTTACTTTATGCTATATTATAGGATAAACTGGACCTTTAATCAACAATCAATAGGACCAAAAGCCCAGCTCCCTTATCGTCTATTCAGGCTTGACTAATGTCCAAATACCATATGCCAATGCTGGCCATGCTAGTAATTTGACTATTGGTGCAGCCACTATGATTAGTAGTGATACAACAATAATAGTCGCCCCGTCCCAAGATGTTCTCTCTGGGAGTCTCGCTTTAATAAAGTCTAATATGCCTTCCATATTTTGCTCCTATTGTTTTAGGTCTGCTTCTAGTGCATCAATATAGTCTTGTATATTGTGGTCCGCCACTATATCAAACCTGCCTTTAAATATTGCACCTAATAATGACCATCCTTTATCTCTTATCCTCTCTGAGGACCAACGTGCAAGTTCTGTAACCTCGCCTGTTGATTTGATATACAGACATTTGCCTGTATGTCTCCATCGGAACCACGATGGAACACAAGGAACCACATCATTATTATTTACAAATCGTTGATGGTTTAGATGTTTATCACACCACGCCCTAAATTTAGGACCACCAGCTCTTGGTGAACCATATGTGTATAAAGTATCAATGTCATACCCGCCTTTATATTCTAAACGTTGTGATAATATAGTTGCCATTGCACCACCTAATGAGTGGCCACAAGACCATATCTTGCGTCCCTTAGAATATTTGTCGAGTCTTTCAATTACATGAGGATATATCTTATCTACTTCTTCTTTGAAACCCTGATGTATTTTATTGCCTGATACTGAATCAGCCTTAAATATCTCTAGGTCTGCGTAGATGTCATTTAGTTGTGAAGGCTCTGTGCCTCTACATGTTATTACAATATCCGTCTTGTTGTGAAATATGTAAGTTTGTGCTCCTTTTTCATCTATGTAAAGAGCGTAATTGAATCCTAGTTTCTTACCCTGCTCTTTACCTAGCTTAGGACCTGAATATGCTATTTTAGCAAATCTGGCAAATAAAGCACGTCTTTCTTTTTCTTGTAATTCTGTAATCATGATTGTATTTTATTTATAAGATCACTTGACTTATGGTTGGGTCCTATTCATAATATATAAATAGTTACTTAACCAAAAGGATATTACATATGGCAGCACTAAACGAAGGAGGAGGACTAACACCACTTAGAATGGGCATATTCATACAGAAATGTATTGACGGAGAGTCCCATCAACTTAAAAATGCTAAGACTGCTGTAATTACAGGCATGACTGCATGGAACTTCATAGACAAAAAGACTGGTGAGCGTCAACAAGAGATTACAGGTAACTTTGGTAGTGATATAAAGACAGATAAGGACTTTAGGAAGTTTATAAAGCCAGCCAAACCTAATACTAGATTCATAACAAACACAGGAGATGAATTAGCATTAAGCCAGTTCCTAAAGACAGAAGAATATAAAGGAGGCAGAGTAGATTATAACAAAGGAAATGTTGCTGAACTTATATTTGCTGCTGCCATATTTGCTAGGTTCACAACAAGAACAAAAAGAGTAATGGAAGATGATATAAAGAAAATTATATTTGACCGTAGAGTAAAAGCCAATCCAGGTAACATGATAGAAATGGCACCCAACAAAGGTATAAAGATAAAAGACAAAGTAGAACTAAAATGGGGCATGTCAGGCAACAACCACAGAGCAGTAACAAATCCAAACTTATGGCCTATATGGTCATTATCAGATAATTCAGGAGATAATCTTGTAGCTGCTTCATGTAATTATGCCAATAGTGCTAATGTAACATCATGGTCTAATCTAGTGTATGAGAACGGTTCATATAATGAAATAACAATACTAGCAGAAGGTGAGGAGGATCAAAAAGAAACAAAGGTAGACGTAAGAGTATTGATTACAGACCAAGACGGCAATCCTGAGCCAGTAAATATTAATGTATCATTGAAGAAAGGTAATGTAGGACAGTTTGGACAATTTGGAGGAGTAACATATGAAGTCCAGAAGGAAGTGTGGGGTTCATCATTTGGTATTGAGCCACCATTAGAAAAGTCTAAATATGAAAGTTACTTTATAACTAAAGACCATAAAACAGATACAGCTATAGCTTTTCAAGAGATGTATAAGGCAGTCATTCCTGTTGTAAAGAAAATGTTTGACGACCCTAAGAATAATAAAAAGATGGTTCAGACATTTGCTAACTTTCTAAGACAACAAGTAACCTTAGGAGAAAAGAATGTTACATTAGTTTCTCTTAAGAAGGATTTTGCTGTAGAATATACTTTAGATAATGTCGAGGCAATGCTTGAGAACTTAGACTTTGACTTTGTATATCGAGAACAAAAAGCTAAAGGTGGAGATGAGAACTTGCCTGCTATAGATATCAATTGTAAATTAAAAGGAGAGTTAGAAGTAAAGACATTATTAACAATAAGAGCTAAACGTGGTGAAGGCACATATTATAGAAATATATTTGAAAAGAAAGCTCTATTCACAGACCTATTTGCAACAATATTGAAAGCCACAGACCGATGAAAGCTAGTTTATTCTTTTTATTTAATCACGGTGGTGAACTGTATATTGTGGACAACACAAAGATAGATGATGTTCCTAAACCTCGTGAACTTCTCTTTAGAGCCTCACAAATAGAAATAATAAGAGAAAGAGCATTATATATGAGCCAGCCTGTTGTTATGGACAGCGCTAGAAAAAGAACTGCTAAACATAGCCCTGAAGGATTAGAACGTATTAGAGAAGCTAAACTAGGTTCTAATCATCCTGCTGTAAAGAATGGTAGGGACACTGACTTCAAACAAAAAGTTTCTAATACTATGAGAGGAACAAGAATAGGAGAGAATAATCCTATGTGGGGCAGAAGACATTCTAAAGAAACAAGACAAAAGATGCATGAAGCTGCCATGCACAAAGAAAGAAGACGTTGGGTTTGTTCTCCTGAAGGTAGAACTACTACTATTCCTATCAGTGAACCTTTACCAGAAGGATATCAATGGGGCAGATTCTATGACCCTTACAAACCTGATCCTACAGAGCTTTTATAAAAGCCTGGACCTGTTTGACATATTTTAATAAGCTCACTAGCAATGCTAGATGTATTTTCCTTAGTAATAATGCCTGGGTCAAATACAAATGTTGTAAATCGTTTAGAATAATGTTTCATCTGATTAATATAGATTTGTTTCTGTGCAACATATTGATAATTAGAATGTTCTTCCATAGGATTTAGTGCAGCACCTGTAATCATCCAACCCACTCTATTAGCAGTTACCTTTTTCAATAGTTCAGAAGGATACTTATCAAAGTCCCAATTGAATACAGGCTTGTTATGATTAAAAAATATAAGATCATAGTGTTCTCTGGTTACTTGTATTTCTTCCTGTAAGTGTGCTCTTGGAACTAATTCTACATTCCAATTACATGACCACATTTGATAGGATAGTTCAGCACCAAACTTACTATTACCTCCCGTTAGTAGGACGTTCATATATCTTCTCCATTGTATTTTGTTCTTGACCACATGAATGAGAACATAACAGAACGCTGTTATCGTCCCAGCTCTCATATACTTTTCTAAAAGGGTCGTTATCTAATATCTCTTTTAGTGTATTATTATCTAAATTGTTTTGTATGCCTTCTAATATACCTAATGCTTGAAATTGATGGACAACGGATACAATCCTGCCTTTCAAATACTTACTGCTTAAATGTCCAAAGAAACTGCAAGGCCATACCGTGCCGTCATGATTTATTCTTATCTCATTACCAGCACCAAATGTTTTTGCTTGACAGTTTATACAACCACTCCTAGGCTGTTCTAATATGTGTGCAACATCTTTATATTTCACATCATCTGCATTAATCATCTTAATAAAGTCTAGTTGTTTATCAGTAGCCTCTATTGGTTTTATAGGAATCGTTACAAGTGTTCCATCTCCATCTCTAGGCCATTTAGCAGGATGTATTTCATATGATATATTATAATCTTTATCCTTGGCTGGCATTGGTGCACCTTCAAAACCATTAGGGTTCTTAAATCTTACAGGAAAACCTAACTTTTTTCCTATTTGTAATACTTCTTCCTTTTGGTGTTCATTATGCTTGAATTTTAAAAACTCCCAAATGCCTCGAGCTCCTGAGTCACTGTAAGTTTCCATTGCCGAGATAACTTTGTGCCATTTTACATTCCTTCTGTATATGTGATTAGTATCCTCTAGTCCATCAACTGAGAATATCACATATCTTTTCTGGTATTGTGTATATGTTTCATCTGGCGAGCCCCTCATAAGTTCTCCTAGTTGTTGCCAGAACTTTGTATTCCTCATGCCACCATTAGTATTGATTTGCATTTTACAATCTTTAATACTTAATATGTATTCTATTATATCAAGTATCTCAGGACATGTGCAAGGGTCTCCGTAATCACCAGCAAATGTCCAGAACTCTATTTGTTGTATAAAGTCACGAGGGAAATGTCTTTTGAATCTTTCTAATGTATATGCTCCTTCTACTATATTAGGATTTACATTAGGAGAGAAGTCTACATATCGAGGGCACCAAGGACATATAGAATTACAAAGCGTTGACAGTTCTAAGTGAACGCTTCGTAAGTTTTCATATGCCCATTGTGTATTTTCCACATGAGTATTTATTTACTCTCTGAGAAGTCTACTTTCGCTTTCATCTCTTCCATCTTTTTAGATATGTCCTTAAACTTGTATCCTTTTTTAGGTTTGGAATATTCTGTAATACCTATATCAGATAATATAGCTTCCATTTTAGGATAAAGTTTTAAAAGCTGTCCGTCTTTCACGTATGTGAGTAACTCTGCTTCCTTATGATGCATGCCTTCTAATATAGACATCCAATTCATTTCTTGTTTCCAAGTAGGAAGATTTTTTATATTAGCTGTAGGGTCAGTAAATTGTTTTATACGTCTCCATTCTAATGTAAGAGTTGTATCACCCATACCTTCTGGTATGTCATCTTCTATTTTTGTGGACTCAGGCATGCCTTCAGGCAGATTCCAATCTGCTTTCTCGGCACCTACACCCAATCTAACAAGAGGAACAATAGTTTGATTACTTGCTGCAAGTTCCTTCAGTCTGTCTATTTGTGCTTTCTTGCCTCTAGCTTCGAATACCCAATTAAGACCTTCGTCTACTTGTCTAAACTTTTGCATTGTTATTTCTTCTTGTTTTTAGAACCTTTAGGACGGCCTCTCTTCTTAGGAGGAGTCTTGCCATCTTTGTAAGCTTCGTTAATGTTTGGAGTTGATTTGTCGTCAGCTTTGTAACGACCTTTTTTGTCTCTTGCCCTTACACCTGAAGCTGGTGCTTCTGGTTTTGGGAAGAATACATTTTTTAACCATTTAAACATAATTTTTCACCTTTGTTTTAGTTTCAAAAATCATCAATAACGTCTATCATTTGTTTCATTTTATTCTTCATAAAATAATCTAATAATAAACTTCTATCTTGTCCCTGTTGGGACTTGTAATTATTTATAATACTTTCTTTGATGTCTTCTGGTGTTTTGGTCAAGTCAACGAGTGTGCTATTCCTTACATAACCTGCCGACATCTCCCCTGATACCCATTCTTCAGGTTTCAGGTATTTCCATTTGTTAAGTTTTACCTTACGAATTGGTGTCTGGCGTATGCCTTCTACTAATACATTATCTTCTGACAATATATTAGGTATGCCATCGCCTTTATCACCTATAATTATATGCTCTCTCAACACAACCTCAGCAGGTTCGGTAATCTTTACCCATTTCTTTTGTGCTGGAGCAAATTGTTTTACATTGCTATATTTTTGTAGCTGTTTAAAGTCGTGATCTCCAGATACAATTAGAAAAGGCTCTGGTGTTATCTCATCTTCAAATAAAGGACCAGGTTCTCCTATTGTCTGACTATATTCTGCTAGTGTGCCTATAACATCATCTGCCTCAGCACCATCAACATCAATAACAGGATAAGGAAACACTTCCATTATCTCATCTCGAACAAGATTAACAGCATCAAATATAGCACCCCAATCCATATCACTCTTTTGTCGTGATGCTTTTCTACCTGCTTTGTAATAAGGAAATATAGCACGACGCCAATATTTTCTGTTATCACATGCAATAACTAACTCTCCAAATTCAGGACTCCAACGTTTATTGTAGGAACGAATAGAATTAATTATCATGTGTCGTAATAAATCTAGGTTAGGCTCTACACTACCAGAGCCTTTTGCCTCTGCCATAAATGAACCAATGGCAGTTTGGTTATAATCTACGACAATCATTATTGCACCTTTAACAATAGCATATTAGGATTGATACGAGTCTTAACTTTCATTTGTTTACCACGTATCTTACCTACGACTTCATGTATTGCCTTTTTAGATTTAGACATTATTACTTTGAGCTGTTCATCAGGCTTTCGTAATGTCTTTTCATATGACAATCCTTCATCATATCCTGTTATACTTGTGCCTTTAACATGTAAGCCACCATCGTTCTTAGACATGTATAGCCCTAGTCTACGGCGCTTAGTATCATATACCCATACTTCTGTGCTACCTAGTATAGTTGTAGGGTTCACAGATGCTATGTTTAAGTCCTTATCTGCTTGTAAATATCGTAAACGTGCTACTATCTTACGAGGATCTTGTGGCTTCTTACGTCTAATAGGTGTCTTACGTTGTTGTTGCGTAATCATTATTTGTAAGAACTCATCTAACCATAGAACAAGTTTATCCATGTTAGGTTTATTCACATGACTATAACCTTCAACCAATTGATCGTCCCAATCAGATCTATTTTTAATCTTACGGACTCGTTGGCATTCCTTAAACTCATCTAGAATATTAGCATATTCATTATAAACATGACTAGACTCTTCTTTGTTTAGTTTACAGGAAGTTGTAAGCATTTCAGGTGTGCCATGTTTTTTACCTTCCATGATATTGTCAATGCTTTCATCAACAGCACTGATCATAACATCTAGTTCTCGTCTAATAGGCCTGACGACAGCTTTCTTTTGTTCTGCTGCCTGTGCTTTCTCTTCTGCCTTTTCCTCAGACTTTTTCTTGAAGTAATCATATTTGCTGTAAATATAATTCTCCTGGTTTTCTAACATGTAACCTGTCTTTTCCCAGAACCAAGCATATTCTCCTATGGATAGAAAACAATAATCAGGACACCCTAATACTATTTTCTGTTCTTCTTTAGTCCACTTGGAGCCTTTCTTAATCCAATTACGAAAAGACTTGTAAGTTTCTTTGCCATTAATTTCAGCATGAATAAAGTATTGAGACTGTTTCCAAGCCTGTTGCTTTTGTTCATCTGTTTGTGCTAGGCTGAATTCAGCCCAGTTAGGTTCCGTAAGCATATACGGAGTTCGTTTCTTTTTAGTTGCCATAAAGGTCTTCTCCTTAGTTTCATATACTAATTATAAGACCTGCTAGACCTAGAGTCAAGGTAATTTAGTCTCTTTTGGTAAAATTACTTGTTTTTTCTGGTTCGGGATAGTCTGCTAGCATCTTCCAAAATATAACTCTATCGAATTTGACTGTTCTCCAGCCCTCTTTTTCAAGATCATATACTGTTAGATTGCCTTTTGTAGACTTTGTTGTGGTTGTTTTTGTTTCAGGAATAAGATCTGTTTTTAGTGTGCATATCATTTCTCTGACTTCACCATTAGCTTTGTGTATTCTAAACATAGAATAACCTAATTTTGTATGTTCTAATACAGCATTTTGCCATGCATCGTCATTACGCTGTGGCTCGTATTGTATTTCTGTATTATCACCTTTTATATCTTTATTTGGCATCTTTACCTCTCAGTTTTTTATCAATTAACCATTGCAAGTCTTTCTCTTTTTTAGCGTCCATACTTGCTTCTGGTCCATACTTATCACTGACCCAATCATCTCCTATTACTTCTTCCTTAGGAGAATCTGTTGTCATCTCTATATGTATATCGTCTTTAGCACCTAATCGTTCTCCTATGGTTGTCTCTCTTTGTATTTCAGGTTCTTCTGGTAAGTCCTCATGCACAAAGTCAACAACAGAATCTTCTAGTTTAACAGGAGTAATCAGTTCTCCTGATCTTTCTTTAAAACTTAGATTAGCTGCAATAACTAATACAATGGCAAGTGGGTCAAATACAAATATAAGCAATAGTATTAGTATAAGGACTGCAGAGTCGATGCTGTTCGCCGAGTCATCTCCATATAGTAATTGTGCTACATATTTAATAGGACCCACTTCTTGTTCTAATTCTCTGACAATAGATCTTTTATCAAATAGTGTGACATTGTATTCGTCTATCTTATCATATGCCTCATCTATTTTTGCTTGTATATTGTCTATTTGTTCGTCTTTATTGTCCTGTGAGACACTCTCATTGTCCCTTAGACGGTTTATTTCAGCATTGGCATTGTCTATTGTAGTTTGTGTATCAGCTCTATATTCTGCTATTTGATTACGATAGCTGGCTATTTGTTCCTCAGCATAAGTTCTAAGTTCATCTATCTCATCTGCTATAAGTTCACGTTCTACTTTCTGGCTCTCTCTAACTTCTATACCCTTTGCTACATTATCTGTTCTGTTTATTAGATTACCTGTAGTTCCTTGACTTGTATAAGACTCTACAATAGCGTCTAATTCTGCTAATTCTTGCTCCTTTTGATCTATATCTTGGTTCAAATTAGACCTAATAGACTCAATTTGATTCTCGGCGTATGTTATATCACCCTGAACTCTATCCCATGCAGTATCTCGTATTTCTTCCTGTTGTCGTATGCTTTCTGTTATGTCTAATGTTCCGCCTGCCTCTATTCTTTCTATACGTTCTTCTGCTACTTCTATTTTACCCTGCTCTCGTTCTATTAATTGTTCTATACGAGTTACTTCTGCACCAGCATTGCCTGCTAGTCCTGATTGTTCTATATGTGCTTTAGATAGAAAACCAAATATACCTACAGATGTTATTATGGATAGAATAACTACCGCTAATACCATGTAAGTTTTCATTAGAAACTTTACTCTGGACCAATACTGATAAATCCAAGAGGCAGTAATAAGTTTTGCTATTTCCAAAACAATCCCCATAGCAAGTATAGAGTATGGTAACCCATTAAATATTGCCATAAGTCCTACTATTGAGAAATAAGCAGCTACACCTGATACGGCGAGTGCTGAGAACAATAGTCCTATTATAAATGTTAAGCTTCTATGTTCCATCAGGTTCCTCCATAAAATGAACCATACCTAAACTAGGTGACCAATGGATAGGCTCAAAATCTTTTAGAAAACTAGAACGTATTCTTACATGCAACATATCATTAATACAACAATCATCATGTCGTTGTTGCCATTGTAATAAAAACTCCTGCATCTTTGCAGGTGCTCTGGTATCATATTCTGCTATAATTTCCTTTTTTAAATGTTCTGTAGATTCTTTTACAATAGCAGAACTACCAAAATATTTTTCAAATTGTTTATCTGTCTTGCATGAGTAACCTATATAATATCTCCCGTCAGGAAAATATGTGCAATATACCCTATGCTTCTTTTTCTCTTTT
>CEQU01018801.1_pt1 | contig 10805 bp, 5 predicted proteins | sample 531031 | NCBI WGS metagenome assembly CEQU01 (sample SAMEA2621216, study PRJEB7988) | marine metagenome | isolation source: saline water (ENVO:00002010), including
AAGTCCGTAAGGTCATGAGACTCGGCTGGGTGCATGCGTCGCCGACAGGCGGCAAGGTAACGAGGTGATGTGCCGAAATGTGTAATGCCTTCATCTTCAATCAAGTCCCAAACACGATTGAGCGTTGGGTGTGCGGGAAAACCATCAAACGTAGTTACCCGGCTACCGAGGAATAAGGCAGACACCAGCCAATTCCACATCATCCATCCACACGTAGTTAGATACGTGATGTTATCTTCTCGCTGGACGTCGCAATGGAGAGCCAGCTCTTTGAAATGTTGCAACAACGTGCCACCTGCTCCGTGAACGATGCACTTTGGTGTGCCCGTCGTGCCGCTGCTGTACATGATGTACAAGGGATGATTCCAGGAGCATCTTACAAATTCAAGCTGACTTCCGTCATCGTCTGAGCGGAAGGACTCCCAACTGATGAAGCGATCAGGAAACTGTTCGCTATCCGTCGGAATCGCGTCGATCAACGGCAGCACCACTACTTTCTCGATCTCCGGAATCGCCTCGGCAATGGCCTCTAGCTTTTCCATGCATGAGATTGCTTGTCCGCGGTGCGTGTATCCATTCACTGCAAACAGCACTCGTGGCTTTACTTGTCCGAAACGATCCAGGATACCCTGGATACCAAAATCAGGAGAACAGGAAGTCCAAGTGCCGCCAAGAGATGCTGCCGCCAGCATTGCAACAGGGGCTTCAGCGATGTTTGGCAGCAGTCCGGCAACGCGATCGCCGGGTTGTAGCCGTAGGTCGGCGAGTGGGGACTGCAGCATTTTGACTTCGCGTTGCAGTTGCTCGTAGTTGATTTCAACGCGATCACGAGATTCACTGATAGAGATGAGTGCCGTTCGTGTGTCGCAAAACCGTAGTAGATTTTCAGCAATATTGAGACGCAATTCCGGGAAGAATTGCACGTTTGGCATTGTTGTGCCCGTGCGACAAGGAGTTGTGTTTCCTTCGTAGATGATTCCGCTGAAATCTAATAAGGTCTTCCAGAAGACATCGATATCAGAGATGGACCATTTATATAGCGATTCGTAATCGATGATGTGGTCTAGCGAGTGTGTTGTTCGGACAAAAGAAAGGAACCGCTGCATATTGCTCACGGCAACTTGTGCAGGATCCGGTGTCCAAAGTAGTGGATTATTCATCCTAGGCAGTCAGAAAGGTATCGAGTTGTACAAGTCTATTTGGTGGTTATTCATTGTAACGAGGTCGTGTGAGATTCGTGATTCGCTGCTCCCAATTTCACACGGCGAATTTCTTATTCGCTATAAAGTAAGTTGAAAACCAACTTGCCACCCATTAATGGTTCACATCAGGTTTTGGATGATGTGTGCCGCAGGAGTATTGACATGAGATATGCACTCACACTTTTCGCTTTAATGACAATCGTCAGCGTTGCTGATGCTCAAAAAAAGATCGTGCCTGATGGTGCGGAAATCGAAAAACTCTTCGATGGAATCACGCTCACAGAGGGTGTGGCGGTTGCACCAAGTGGTCTCGTTTACTTCAGTGATATTACATTTTCACATCAGGCCGTGGAAGAAAACGGGGCGATTCACGCAGGGCATATTTGGGTATTTGATCCGGCGACAAAGAAGACAAAGATTTTTCGCTCACCCAGTGGTATGTCCAATGGCATCAAATTTGACGCAGCCGGCAACATGATCATATGTGAAGGAGCCGACTTTGGTGGCCAACGTGTCATCCGTACGGATATGTCGACGGGTATGAGTTATATCATTGCAGGGTTATATGAAGGGCGTCCGTTTAATTCCCCGAATGATGTCACCATTGATGAAAAGGGACGGATGTACTTTAGTGACCCGCGTTATCTAGGTCATGAAAACGTTGAGCAACCGGTGATGGGTGTTTACCGAATTGATCCCGACGGAACGATAACACGAATAATTACGGATGCTGGAAAACCTAATGGTGTTTGCGTGTCACCGGATCAAAAGACACTGTATGTAGTCAGCAACGATAATGGCGCGACTGGCTTTGAGCGACTCGGTACTGCAGAAGACGCAGAGGGTCCGGTTGCTGTAGCAACACCTCTCAAAAAAGGGCATATGTTGCTAATGGCATACGACTTGGATAAGGGTGGGAATGCCACATACCGTGAAACATTGGTGGACTATTCTCCGGATGATGGTCCAGATGGCCTAGTTGTTGATGCTGCTGGCAATCTGTACGTAGCTGTTCGTGCAGAGTCACGTCCGGGAATTGTAATCTATTCGCCAAAAGGTAAAGAAATTGATTACATCGAGACTCCCGTACCAACGAATGTTGGATTTGGCCGCGGTAAAGATGCAAACTTACTGTACATTACTGCAGGAAATAGCCTCTACCAAATCCGTCTCAACACAAAGGGATACCACCTGCCAGCTAAGAAGAAATAGTTTCGTATTCTTCGCGTTAGGTATGATACGTCCGAAGGAATCCTGACATACGATGTGGAGCAGATGACTTGATTAGTAAATCTGATAATCCGCTTGAGTCGCTCGATGATTGGGAAGATGATTTGCTGCGTCGATACCCTGATCCGGATCGAGAACCCGGTAATGGTAAAGAGAGAGATTCCTTTCGTGTGTACGGCGACGAGGCGCCAGAACACGTGCGGGAATTCTATCGACAAAATCACGAATACCAAACGGTTGAGTTTAATCTCAAGGCGCGAGAACGATTCTTGAGTCGCAATCAAAGGCGAATGGGAATTTGGGAGGCAATGGAATTCCTAAATACTCTTGTCGATGAGAGTGACCCGGATACGAACTTATCTCAAATCGAACACTTGCTGCAGACTTCTGAGGCAATTCGCGAGGATGGACATCCCCGATGGTTTGTACTTACCGGCTTGGTACACGATTTGGGGAAAATCCTGTGTCTTTTTGGAGAGCCACAATGGGCAGTGACTGGTGATACATTTGTCGTTGGATGCAAGCATCCGGACTCCATCGTGTATCACGAGTTCTTTGAGAAAAATCCTGATAGTAATGACCCGCGGTTTAATTCATCTGACGGCATGTACGAAACCGGTTGTGGTTTAGACAACGTGTATTTGTCGTGGGGGCATGACGAATACATGTATCAGGTGTGCAAGGACTACTTGCCGGATGCCGGTCTTGCGATGATCCGCTATCACTCCTTTTATCCATGGCATACTGATGGTTCATACCAGTACCTTATGAATGATCATGATCATGAGATGCTTCAGTGGGTAAAGCTGTTTAACCCGTACGATCTCTATTCAAAGTCGGATGATCCGCCGTGCGTAAGTGAATTACGACCGTATTATGAAGATCTGATTGCTGAGTTCTTCCCAAGTAAAATTGACTGGTGAGTCTACGCGTGTCAGGATGGAAACATCATGAATCGGAAACAAGATTCCAACTCGGACTTAAAAGAGAAAGCCCAAACTGCACTCGCATTGATGACGTATATTGCCGAACTAAAGGAATCGGCCAACGCTCTTGCCGAGCAAATCTCTACAAATGAGCAAGGTGTGTTTCGACCAGATCAGGAAGCATCAGTATTGGATCTGCTCGTTGGTTACTGGCAATCCAGAAATGCTCTGTTGGAATTGGTATACGAGATTAAAGACGACGGTCGTACGTACGGTAAGCATGGCGACAGACTGTTTCTTGTCGGCTTTGCCGGAGCGCTTGCACTGTTGGACGCTGCAATGTTTCTAATGGAATTCTGTCGTGATCGCCCTATTGTAAAGGCAAAACTCAATGAGCCGAATGAGGAGTTGGGGATTCCAGCAGGGGTGTATAACCGCGTTCAGGCCTCGCTTCACGGAGTGAAAAACGCATGGCATCTCCATCATGCTGTTAGTTATTTCCACAAGAATGAAGGACGTATTCTTGAGAACTGTCAGGAATCCGCGTTATTTCAGTCTCTTCATGAAATTGTAGAGCAACTTCGTCATCGAATTGACATGCCCGACGCTTCATTTCAAAAGTCGCGGTTAAAGAATAAGCTAATGTTTTACGCCGGTTTTCTAAGGCGGAATCTAGTAGGAAAGGCGATCTATAGCCTCCAGAAAGTTGGTGGAATTGCACTGGCTGAAAAATACATCAAGCCCAAACATACTCCCTCATTACCTGACCAGATTCGCTCTCAATTGTTAGACATCCTTGAGCCGGGAGATGTGATTCTCTGTCGCAAAGAGTTTGCCGTAACAAATTATTTTTTACCGGGTTACTGGCCACATGCCGCGCTTTTTTTGGGAACTGCAGACGAAGTTTCTGATATCAGCGATTCAAAGGTTGCACAGATTGAATCGCTATGGGAGGAATTGGCACCTAATGGTGATTCCAGCATCGATCGTGTGCTCGAAGCCAAAGCGGATGGTGTCAGAGTGAGGTCGACGGACTCTCCCTTTGATTCTGATTCGGTTCTAATTCTGCGGCCAAAGTTGCTGCCAGACCAAATTGGTGCTGCACTATTGAATGGACTATCGCATATTGGAAAAGTTTACGACTTTGGATTTGATCTGGCTCGCGCTGATCGGCTTGTTTGCACCGAAGTTGTATATCGATCGTACGATGGTCAGGGAGATATTAGTTTTCCTCTCGTAAAGCGTGCCGGGCATATGACACTTTCCGGAAATGACCTCGTACTACTTGCGTTGCAGGGCGAGATTTTTGACATCGCAGCTGTGTACGCACCGCTGCAAGACCAGCAAGTACTTACCGGCCCATCAGCGTTGCCACTGGTTAAGCAATGCATGAAGGTAGAAGACGCGGTGGGCTGATCCGTAATGAGCTATTTGGAAGTTAGCTTGCGTTGTTCAGCTTGCCACTGCTTGGGTTTCTCAGAAATATCGCTGTCGTCCTCGTAGAATTCCTGCAGGCCTCGTAAGTCAGTCTTTAGACTCTCGATGAGCTTTGAGTGCTTTGCCTTATTGTAGATATTGGTGACTTCGTCAGGATCTTTCTTGAGATCGTAAAGCTCCCATTCATTTCCGAATTCGTAGAAGTGCATTAGTTTATATCGCTCTGTTCGAATCCCATAATGCCGCGGTACCATGTGAACGCTCGGGAATTCGTAGTAGTGATAATAGATGGATGTTCTCCAGTCCGTAGGCGACTGGCCATTGAGTAGTGGCACCAAGGATTCACCCTGAATGTCCTCAGGGACGTCAGCTCCGGCTACCTCAAGGAATGTAGGTGCATAGTCAATGTTTTGGATCAAGTGGCTGTCTCGTGTACCGGGTTGAGTGACTCCGGGCCACTTTACGACAAACGGCATCTTCAGAGATTCTTCATACATCCAGCGTTTGTCATACCAGCCGTGATCACCAATGTAAAAACCCTGGTCAGAGCAGTAAATGACGATGGTGTTGTCCGCTAGGTTTAGCTCATCAAGTGTGTCGACAAGTCGGCCAACACTTTCGTCGACCCCTTTGATGCATCTCAGGTAGTTCTTTGCATAGCGCTGAAATTTCCAGCGGACGAGATCCTTGCCGGAGAGGTTGGCCTCGTGGAAGGCGGCATCCTTGGGCGCCCATGCCTTGCGCCATGCTGCAAGCTGGTCAGGTGTGAAACGCTGAAGGTTTCGCCAGGCGGACTTGTCCTGGCGAGCTTGAATTGCCTGTGGCTCGACGTCAGGGACGAGGTCCAGGAAAAGATCGTAATGGGGATCCATGTGGCGGTCGATTTCAAGCTCTTGGAATCGCGCTGGTGGTGCGTTGTCACTATAGTCATCAAAGAGTGTCGCAGGCTCCGGGATCTCGATGTCATCGTAAAGATGTAAATGACGAAGTGCAGGCATCCAACACCTGTGAGGTGCTTTGTGTTGCACCATCAATAAGAAGGGCTTACTTGCGTCCCGATGGTTCTTCAAAAACTCAATACCCATATCAGTGACGATGTCCGTGCAATAACCTTCAATCGTGACTTTTCCATCAGGGGTGATAAAGTCTGGGTTGTAGTAGAGGCCTTGGCCTGGGAGAACGGTCCACTGGTCATACCCTTGTGGTTTGCCAGCTAGATGTGATTTGCCAAAAATGGCGGTTTGATAGCCGGCTTGCTGCAACAATTTCGGGAACGTCTGCTGATTCCAGTCGAATCGGTTTCCATTGTTTCGAAATCCGTTCTTATGGCTGTGTTTTCCAGTTTGAATGACTGCACGACTCGGCCCACATATCGAATTCGTGCAGAAGCTATGTGTGAACACAGTACCTTGAGCAGCCAGTTGGTCAATATTGGGAGTGGGGTTTACGCTTTTGAGCCAGCCATCATAGGCACCAATTGCATGCGGTGCGTGATCATCAGTAAAGACAAATAAGATATTTGGTCGATCTGCGGCGCTGACGGAAGATGCAAAAAATAAAATTGGTAAAAGTGCCTTAAGGGGCAAGCGTTGCATTATCGTGCTCCGTGGAAAAGAAGATGGAAGATGAGTTGCAATGTGTGCTCAGCTACCGATTGTGTACTGAATGGTAGGAACGTGCAACGAGAGGGTGCGGCCGCCGATGACAGAGGCGGTTGAGAAGAGTGTGTATGCAATCGCGGGGCTCGGTGGAGCCGAACCAGCAGGGCCTGCTATCAGTACAACTAACCGCGGCTGCCGTTAGGCGATGCGGGAGGCGACCAACACTTTTTGAGAAACTAATATAAAATCAACGTGTTCAATCCTTTATCCACCATTTCTTAAACTCGTCTTAGCAGGAGTCATTTCACAATGACTAGGCGGTCCCTAACTCTTCGTCTTCTACTCACGTTTTGTTTGGTCGCGTTTGACGTTATGGCTCAGCCGAACTCGCCTCAACCGGATGGGTTTCGAATCCCATTGGATCCCGTGTCACGCGTTCTCGATGCAGACGGGGATGGCGAACTGAGTGCTGAAGAAATAGAAAATGCAGCAAAGCTACTTCAGAAACTTGACGCCAACGGAGATGGAAAACTCGTCATCAACGAGATTCTTCCGGGCTTTCGCGGACCGGGAATGGGACCGGGAGGTCCAGGTGGGCCAAATAATCAGGAACAAAAGCTGGCTGATAAATTTGACAACGATAACAACGGGTTTTTAGATCAGGCTGAACGCGCGAAAGCTGCCGAAGCAATACAAAGTCGTGGTGGCCGCGGCCCTCGAGGAATGCGATTTGGCGAAGCTGACGGATTGGGTACACCCGGACGCAATATTACCGTAAGTGATGTTGAGAGTTTTCCGGATGCCTCGCTCTACGATATAAGCGTGTTGCGCACGCTATTCATCGAGTTTGAAAGTGAAGATTGGGAGGCAGAACTGGCCAAGTTTAAACACACAGATGTAGAAGTGCCGGCAACCGTTACGATTGATGGTCGGCAATACCCGCTTATCGGCGTAAAATTCCGTGGACAGTCGTCATTCTCCAATATCCCGGAAGGAAGAAAGCGTTCGCTAAATCTCTCCGTTGATTTGGTAGATGAAGATCAGCGGTTATACGGCTACAAAACGCTGAATCTTTTAAATTGCAATGGTGACCCTTCTTTCATGAGTAGTGTTCTTTACTCGCAAATCGCTGCTCCATACCTGGCGGTGCCAAAAGCCAACTTCGTCCATGTAGTCATCAACGGCGAAAGCTGGGGAATTTACTGCAATGTACAGCAGTTCAACAAGGAGTTTATTAAAGAGAACTTTGGTAGCAATCAAGGTGCAAGATGGAAAGTCTCCGGGTCACCGACGGCCGATGGCGGACTTCGATACCTTGGTGATAATGTTGAAGACTACCGACAGCGATTTGAAATTAAGTCGAAAGACTCCGACGAGTCCTGGCATGCGTTAATCAATCTATGCAAGGTGTTGTCAGAAACTCCGACGGATCAGCTCCCGGAGGCACTAGAGCCAATTCTTGATGTGGACGGTGCTTTAAAATTTCTGGCGATGGACGTTGCGACAGTTAATTCAGATGGCTACTGGACTCGAGCCAGCGATTACAGCCTGTACTTGGACCCGCAGGGACGCTTCCATGTCATTCCCCATGATATGAATGAGGCATTTATGTTAGCAGGCGGTGGTCGTGGTATGAGGAGACCAGGTGGTGGCGGAGGGTTTGGTCCTGCAGGACCAGCGGGACCGTTTGATCCTGGAAACGGACCGAATGAACGAGAGGACTTACCACCTCGTGGATTGGGGCCTGCTCAGGCGTTTCCGGTGCCGGCATTTGGTGGCAGAGGCGGTGGTCCGCCTGGGCACGGAAGTATTGATTTAGATCCATTCATTGGAATGGACGATGACCGAATGCCACTCCGCAGCAAATTGCTCGCGGTGAGTGAATACCGTGAGAAATATGCCAGCTACCTTAAGTCTATTGCTAAGGACGGATTTGATATCGCAAACGTCGCGTTGCTGATCGAAGACTGCCGTGAATTGATCAAAGATGAAGTGGCAGCGGATACACGAAAGCTAACATCGATCGAGAATTTCGATCGTAGTACGGATATTCCACTTGAAGACGGCCATATTACGGGTAACTTGTACAGCTTCTTTGACTCCCGCCAGCGCTTCTTACTTGAGCACGAAGAGATTGCATCCGCGGCAAACCTAACGATTGATGCAGCATCACCTGAGAGAGTCGTGCTGAGTGATGCAGGTTTAGAGTTTAAGGATCTGATCATCAGTGAAATCCTGGCTTCCAATACTCAATCCGGAGCGGATCCTCAGGGAGAAGCCGAAGATTTCATTGAGTTGGCTAACTTGGGAGAAAAATCTATCGACTTGTCTGGAATGTACTTGAGTGATGATCTGTCGGAACCCAATAAGTGGCAGATTCCCGATGGGACAAAACTAGAAGCCGGTGAATATTTGTTGATATGGGCAGACGAGGATGAACAGGACGACGGACTGCATGCAAATTTCAAGCTGTCAAAATCTGGCGAATTGGTGACCCTCGTAAAGGGCAGCAGGTTAATTGATCGGCTCGTATTTAAACAGCAACGTCCGGATGTGTCTGTCGGGCGACTAGGCTCCAAGAGCCAAAAGGTACAATCCCTAAAACCAACCCCTGGAGTTGCAAATCAATCACTAAGGTAGCCTTGGTGAAGTTGAGTAAGTCGGCGATTCCGTGCAAAATGTCTCTTGAGGAAGATATGAAGCACGTGAAACTAAATTGGTTGTTGATCTGGGGTTGGCTCGCGGTACCTGCGCAAGTCAATGCTGACGACACATCATTCTTTGAATCGAAGATTCGCCCTGTCTTGGTAAAACACTGTTACCAATGTCACTCTTCAGATGCAAAAAATATCAAGGGCGGTCTGGTATTGGACAGCAAGGATGGTTGGCAAAAAGGTGGGGATGTCGGACCATCTATCATTCCCGGAAAGCCCACGGAGAGTCTGTTATACAAAGCGATAACCTGGCAAGACTCTGATATACAAATGCCGCCTGATAATGCATTGCCCAAGTCGGTTGTTGCAGACTTTAGGAAATGGATCGAAGACGGCGCGGTCGATCCAAGAGCAGAAGGTGCAAGTAGCGGCGTGGCCGTGTTTGACCTTGAGGCACGACGAGATGAACATTGGGCCTGGCGAGCTTACACGCAATCCGGTGAAAGTAAGCGGGAGTCGGTCGACTACTATGTGAATCGCTCATTACGACGCGCAGGTCTTCGCGCATCAGACCCAGCGACAAAAACTGAGTTGATCCGTCGGCTCAGTTTTGATCTTACTGGACTGCCGCCTTCAAAAGAGGATCTAGAATGTACTTCGATCGATGACTATGTCGACCAATTACTGCGATCCCCTCACTTTGGCGAGCACTGGGCAAGGCATTGGTTGGATGTGGTGCGGTTTTGCGAAACGAAGGGACATGTGCCTGATGCCGATCGGTTTTACGCATGGAAGTACCGTGACTATGTCGTTGATGCTTTTAACAGCGACCTTCCATTTACCCAATTTGTTACTGAGCATTTGGCAGGTGACTTACTTGCGCCCGAGCAACAACGTGCCGGGGCAAATGGAGTCACGAATATTTCTGTAACTGCCACCGGTGCTCTGTTCATGCACGACATGCATTTCATGGTTGTGGATCCAGTGCGGCAGCGTTGGGATCAAATCAACAGTCAGATCGAAATGGTTGGTAAGGCATTTCTCGGACTAACGCTGGATTGTGCACGGTGTCATGACCACAAGTTTGATGCTGTCAGTCAGAGAGATTATTACGCGTTAGCAGGTGTGTTTTACAGTACTGAGCAAGGTGTTAGTCGAACCGGTCCTCGAGCCGCAAACTTGTCAGAAGAAACAGTTGCAGTAGAAAAGAAGTACCGCGAGTATCTCAACGGACAGATACAACAACGACGCAAAGCACAAACTCCTAAAGCGGACGGCAAGTACTTTCCAATCAGTGAGGAATTAGGAATTCAGTCTCCTAATCAGGTTAAGGATGTACAAAATTTGATCGACCAATTGGAAGAGCTTGATCCAAGTTGGCAACATTGGGTTAGATCCGCGAAAGAAGCGGACATCACAACGAATGTAAGCCTGTTAGTTCGGGGCGATCATCGTAATGAAGGTGAGGTTATTCCCCGCGGTTTTTTGACCGCCTTGGAGTCTGAGAGCGACTTTCCGGAAAGTAGCAGTGGAAGAATGTGGCTTGCAGAACAAATCACATCAGAAAAAAATCCGCTTACAGCAAGAGTTTGGGTCAATCGACTTTGGCAACAATTATTCGGTCATGGAATTGTCCGCACACCTAATAACTTCGGAAAGCTTGGATCAGCACCTACCCATCCAGCGCTACTGGATTATCTCGCGCGTCGCCTAGTAGAATCTGACTGGTCGATGAAGACGGTTATTAAAGAAATC
>CEQU01018485.1_pt1 | contig 10791 bp, 11 predicted proteins | sample 531031 | NCBI WGS metagenome assembly CEQU01 (sample SAMEA2621216, study PRJEB7988) | marine metagenome | isolation source: saline water (ENVO:00002010), including
TGGATTAGCAGGACTAATGTTATCTGTGAGTTTACTGATGATTACGGTGACGACAGTTGTCGGTCTAGGACAACAACGCTTCATCAACATTCTAAGAAGGTCTACAGGACTAATCAAGGCGATAGGTGCTTGGATGATGATGATGGCAGGAATTGCCCTAACATTTTACTTGACTCAGCCGGAACTAATTGCAAGTTGGATGTAAGTTCTCAGATAATCTGAGAACCTATTTCTCGGCCGTTTGATAATGTCAATATTTGATGTGTTGAAGGTCCATTCGGAATGTGCAGCCAAAGGTTTGCAGAAATCCCCTCTCTATCAAGATGTACTGGTCCGCATTGATCGCCTCCCGGTGCAGCTTGTGTACCCCCATCTAAGGTGAAGAAATATCTTCCACCCGGTTCGAAATTGTCGACATTATCAGCCTCAGTTGTAGGCCTTTCAGTTCCCACTTCCCAAACGAAAATTGCAGAGCCGCCGTTGGAGAATCCTAACATTGCTGAACGGTAAAAGAAATCCCCATCATCTTCAGTACAGGTTAGAACATAATGTACGTCTTGACGAGTTAATGGGTCACCGGTTGCACCGAATTCCATCATGAATAGCATATCGTCATAGTTGTCATAGACCCAAGCGCCAGTAATAATTACCGAATTGGCAACATCTCTTCTGACATCTTCTGCAGTGTTCTGACTGTTTTGGGTAAGTTCTTCAGTAATATGTATGATAGTGAATGAGACTATTGAAGTGAATAAAATAATCCCGACGAAAATAATCATTGCACCTATTCCCATAGCGCACTCTTCATCGGAAATAATTCGATTTCTTCGCAAAATATCACCTAATTCAAATCTTGTCCTTGATATGGAGCGCTTCCGATATGCATTTGCCACTCTTGAGTTCTACCTCTGTCGACCATTAGGATTAATGTTGCTTCATCGATATCATTCAAATCGCAGTCTTCAAGGGGAATAATCATTCTGTAAGTAACGGCTGGTTCAAATTGTTCTAATGGTAGGTCAGTTCTACCATCACCGTCAAGGTCGGTAGCAAGTACGAAGTCTCCTTCATCGAAATTCACATTGTTGGAACCAGATGGATTACACATCACGACCCATGCTAAATCATCGTCGGCAACAGCACTTTCGATGTAGGGTAATTCAAAGACAATATGGATTTCATCATTTGCTCCAAGTGAGAAGATTTCCAAGACAACAATGTTGACAATACCTTTCACGCTAGGGACATTTTCTTTTGCATCAGTCTTGGTTTCGGTGAATACTTTTTCAGCGAATCCAATAACTACGCCTGATATTATTGAACTCACTAGGATGATTGAAATGAATACGATCATCGCGCTGATGCCTTGGCTGGCATCATCCGAATCCATAGACCTACGCATCTTCCTCACAGTTACTAGAAATCCGACGCAATTTAATCTATCGAGAGAATGACTACTTTTTTTCGAGTATGTTAGTTATTGTACATTTGGGAATTGTAATTTTATATCTTGAAGTACACGTATACAATATGAGAGGTATTAGGGCCGTAGTGGTTCTGATTTTTTGTTCAGGTTTATGCTTACCTGGATGCCTCTCTTTTGGTGAAGATTCCAATACAATCGAATTACAAGTCAATTATAACACCCTTAACGGAACAGTGATTGAATCTTACTTGGATGGTGAATTGACTTCTCTTGAGTCATTTGAATTCATAGTTGATTTCTCAGAAACCAAATCTGAAACTAAGCTGAAAAAGTTCGGAATAGAATTTGATGATGATAGAGAACCAATTGAAGTCGAATTTCAAGATGAGACATCAATAATTGTATCTTTTAGTGAACATGGAATGTACAATTTAACGGCTTACGCAATCGATGAGCAAAATAATCGAGCATCAACTACCGAAAAAATTCGTGTAGATTTACGCATTAATTGGATTGAAGACGATACTAATGAGCCAGAAAAAATGCCCTTCAATCCTATTCCAAGCAATAGTGGTGAGCATCCAATTTACATAGAAATCGTATCGACAGTAGAGAATCCAAGTATCATAGAAGATTTTGGTGGAGGTCGGTCAGTTGATTTTACTTGGAAAATCACTGATGAACTTGGTGACACATGTCAAAGTTACAGCGAACAGGTAGGCGATGGAGAGTCAGTCACTTGGAACACAATTCATTTCAACACATATCTTCTTCATGATTTGAGTATTGAATATGATGAAGGTCAGGATTACATTTCAGTATCTCATACTGTATCGATAATTTACGAATCGGAATGAGAGTCATTAGATGAGAACGCTTCACTCCATTCTTGGTTCGAGGATTCTTTCATTGCCGGTATGCACATCCAGTACCAACATGCTATTCCAGTGACTATTCCAGTTGCTAAATCGAAGAAAAAATGCTGCTTAGTAGTCATTACAGAAATACAGAGTGCAACCCATGCAATCCACAAAAAGACCTCTTTCCAACCGGTGACGATTTTCCAATGTCTTAGCAGCATTACAATCATTAGAGATTGAACAACATGCAAACTCGGCCATGCGTTGTATGGCATGTCGGTCTTATGCATCAAATCTCCAAACCAGAATCCCCAGAACCCTTCTCCTGCTCTAACATCCGCAGGAATCTGGTCACGGATGTAAACCTCTGTTGGAAATAAAATGAAAATTAGGTTAACCGCCCAGGTCATTACAAATAATGCTTGATAGAAAGCAAACATTTCTCGAATTCTCTCATCACTATCTCTGCCGAACCATGCTGCTGCAGGGTAATACAAGTACAGGCTCAAATAAATCACGAACGACCATCCAATGTATGGCACCATTGAATCGATTGGCATTATTGGGTCTAACACAGATCTGTCAAAATATCCCATAATCTGATTGATTACAGAATATGGCAGAGCCATCGCTAAAATTAGAGTTAGAATTGTGTACCAAAATAATCTAGGATTTTCCTTTTGACGCCAGTGTGGTTGCCAAAGCTTCCACGGACGTTTGAACATGCACCGGCGACAAGTTGTATCTTTTCATGCAATCGGTAACAATAACGGCCTAGAGCCGAATTAATTTTCAAACAAATTATGCAGAATCTTCGTCGTTTCCGTCGATTGCTTTCTGTGCAGTTTGCTGGCGAAGCATTTCTTGAATGACTTCAGGTGTTAGTGCTCCGTGTTCTGCTGCCAATTCCATGATCTCTTTTTGCAATTGGTTTTGCGAATCCATTCTCTGTTTTTGGAATTCTTGCTGGTTTGCAATCCTTTCCGCCTTTCTTGCTTGAACCTCGGCAAACATATCCATTGCTCGCTTGTTTTTGGCATCGGATTCATCGACCCGGATTTGCATTTTCCCGCGTTCAAAATCTAGTTCTGCAGACCATTTTGCCTCTTGAGCACGTAGTTCTTTCAATTCACTTTCTAGTTCTACAGTTACTTTACCTCGAGCATTTGCTCTTGCAACTTTATTCTCGAGTTCGATTCTTGCCAATGTCAATGCTTCAGTTTGAGCATATTGTGCAAGTTGTGCTTCAACATCTGCTTCATCACCAGACATTTTTGCCTGAACAGCGGCCCGATGTCTTTGAACCAACTCCATATCCGTAGGGTTGGTAATCGGGAATGCCTTCAATAGGGTGAAGCCAAGATTAGACAATAGATTTCTCATTCCACTTTCAGCAGACATATCGAACATCTCAAGGAATGAGGCACTTCTTAGCCCTGTGGCACTTTCACACGATGCTAGTGCTGGAGTGACTACTCTCGCTTTTACTTCATCAGCAATGATTTTGATTACACCATCTCTGGTTAAAACCGGGTCATTATTTGCAAAATAGTTCAGAAGTTTTGGTACATCTTCCAAATCCAAACGCATCCTTAGGTTAGCAAACCCAGTGACCTTTTCCCCATCTGCGATTTGACCTTCGAATGGGATCCAATAATCCATCGGTCCAGTCATTGCAAAGAGTAAACGTCTATCATTAGCGGTGACTCCAAGTTTGTCTCCTATCCATCTTGTAAATCCGCCTGCCATGCTTTTCAGCAGAGTTTCAGTAATCACATCTCCAATTCTACCGTCGACAATAAGGGCGCAGGCTTCGTTTGGCTTGAGCAAAACTTGCTGGGTGGCAAAGCTTTGTATCTTGTCTGCATTAACCAATCTAGCGACAATATCGGGGCTATCTCTCCATTTGTAGTTCGTCATTTAATCACTTCTTCACTTTCTTTTGTTTCAATCCTGCGAGAACATTTTTTCTCGCACCAAAAAATCCTTTGCAACTGGTAAGAACCTGTGTTGTTTGCATAGTAAGTTGCTTGGCATTGCCATCTGATGTGGATGTAGATAGTTCTGCACTGTTTGCAATATTGACGGCTTTAGTAACCATGTCAATGACATCGTGGTCGTGTTTGATTAGTTTTTTCAAATCACGATTAGAAGGAGACCTCTGTCCTGAAAGGAATGCATGTTCCATTCCTGATGCAGATTTTTGAACATCTTCAATCAAGTAATCGCATTCTTCCATACACTGTTTCGCAGCACGTGCAATTTCCAGGTTTTCATCCTTAAATTGACTATCGAAAATATTCTGCATATGACTTCGAACTCTACCAACGGCACGGACAATTTCATCTCGCACCATTTTGTCGTTTTCGAATCGAGAACCCTTTGTGTAACCATTGTATCCTATGAGAACTAATTGCACCCCGCGAATGTAAGGTACAACATCAAGTGGAGTTCCGACCATAGGTTTCCCTAACTATACTATGAACAGACTCACATATGATAGTGCCGCTATTCAGATTCAGAACTGCCTTCTTGATTTGCCACTTCTTCATTTGGAATATTTGGTAATTCTTGCATTCCAATTAATTCAGAACCAATGATTGTGACTAAACCTGAACCGCACAGTGCAGATACGAAAACCTCTAGATTAGCCAAGCCAAATTCATTGGTTGGAGAGGTTAGGTATCCAATACCTGTACTCAAATCTGCAGTATACATTCCATAAATTACAACAGAAAGCAATCCACAAACTGCACCCGCTAGAGCTGCCCTAGATTTGATTCGATCAGAGAGTGTGAGCAGAACAGGTAGTACCGTGGCCGCAGCCAATAAATCAGCGAAGAGGAATATGCCAAATACGCTTGCTGCATCGAAAGTAAAGTTTCCAATTGTAGGCCCTGTCGCCAAGTAAATGGCCAATGGAATCATCGCCACGGTTGCAATTCTTGCCTGATCCAGATTCATTTTATTGTCTGAAAGGTCTCTTGTAATAGAAGCAGAAACAGCGTTTTGCAGTGTATCAACACTTGAACAAACTAAGGCTATTCCTAGGACTACAAATCCAGCGATAATCAAAATGTGTGCATCTTCCAGTAGAGTAAAGAATGCTGCTGAAGGGTCATCGACTGCGCCTTGACCAGCGGCAACAGTTCCCAATACACCCATGATGAAGACTAGAGGTAGGACAAGGCCGGCTGCAAGAAGAGCTCCTTTCTTGAGCGCTTCATTATTCTCAGATGCCCAAGCTCTCTGCCAATTACCTTGAGAAAACATTTCTGCTGCAGTAATCGCAATTACAAGGGCCAATCCAGATTTGAATGAATCCATATAAGACATACTCCCAATACTCCAATCGTCTTCTGGGTTGTATGCCTTTGCATCTGAAATCAAATTGCTGAGATCTCCAGCGAACACGATAAGCAATAGCGCAATGACAAGCCATAGTACAACCCAAGCCTGGATTCTATCGGTTCGCAATGAAGCAGGCAACCCTCCATATGCAGTATAACCCACGGTGACTGCACCAACTGCAATCATCGGAATCAATGGGTCCATGTCCGATAGCACACTCATAGCCTTTCCAATTGCAGTAAATTCGGCAAACAAGAAAGTAAACATGTAGATTACAGAAATCACACCGACATAGATTTGCATAGGTCTGCCGATTCTCATCCTAACATAGTCTGCCAATGTCACACCATCGGGTAATTTATCACGAACCATAGGGCCCACGTAAGCGAGTAACAGGAAGGGAGTTGCTGCCGATACGGCGTATCCGACAACATCCCAAAATCCACCATAATATCCAACTTCACTGGGGCCAAAGAGAATCCAAATACCCATGCCTGAAGCAAATAGGCTAAGTCCAATTCTCAACCAATCTTGTGAACCTCTGGCCGAGAGATATTCATCGGCTTCCAGTTTTTTTTCGGTCGCTGCTTGGTATCCAATGTAACCAAAGAAACCAAGCGTTACAAGCATCAATCCATATGCAATATTTGTGTCCATATTTCTCCCTCCGCCGGCATTACCCGAATCAGGTCAGTGGGTCGTCGTCCGAAGACGACCTCTCAGCAATAAGCTCCCCAAATCGTCGTCGAGTACCTAGTTATTGAATATATCATGCTCTAGAATGAATAAGTGAAACGATTTGGTGCATTCTATCAACTAATTCGAGTGGGTTGTGAGCGAGTATGTATAGTGAAGGAACCCATCCAAATGCTCCTTCATCCAGAATAATATCTATGCCTTGGTGGGGAGTCAATTCACCCTTTGTTGCAAAAGTTAAGTTCAAGTCTAACTCTTCACAAATAATTTCAATATTTTCTAATTTATCTCCAGGGTGGATATTTAGAATTGCGGTTTTAGAACTATCATGCACCCTTGCATCTATCAACATGTTTGCAAGATAATTAGATGCACCGAAAGCAGGAGTTTCGTGGTGGCGTAATTTATTTTCCACGATTGATAATTTACCTGGGAATGCGGCAACTTCAGCGATTGAACGTGAATTATCTAGGCAACAAGCGATGTTCATTCCTACAGTAGGCATAAACGGCTTCAGACGATTTACATCTATTCTAGACACAGCCCACTCGAGCCTCTTTAGCAGCGCCGTTTGCTCTTGATCTGAATCTAAATCTGTACCTGTTAGCGATTTGTCAAATCTTAGGACTTGGCCTGGGGCAAAAGCGATTTCCATTACAAAACGTGTTCTGCTAGGCCTTGCACCTGGGCCCAACTGCCTGAGTGCTAGTGAAATTTCATGAGCCCAGTCATCAATTGTAGATTCATCAGATGTCCCAGCCATTTGTGGTAAATCGCGGTGTGCCATACGAGATATCGTTGACTGTGTTGAGCCCAAAATTTCTGCGATTTCAGCCTGAGACCAATCGGATGCTTTCAAATTTCTAGCAATTTGCATATGCATCCTTTCGAGCCATGCAGAGCCATCATTGCCTAACATACATCCTCGTCTAACCTCTTGCTATTCAATGTTACTAGGTAAAAATGCATAGTGCATATCGTTTTGCCATCATTTAATTTGAGTCAGCATGCGGACAAATCTCGATATTTTGTCTAAACAAAGCACTGCATTGAATCATAAAAGAGAGCGATCTCCATTAGCTCATTTTCCCCAGTTTAGTTCGCATTAGCAATTTAGATTAAACTGATTTTTCCGTCTTCATTTTCCTTATTTTTATCATTTTGATGCAATGTTATTCAATCCGCATATCATATTATGCACATTGTAAGAAAAGGGCGCTAAGTAGTAATTTTGGCAGAAAATCTATTGCATTTACTCATTTACTCTGAACTTTATAGCGCAGGGTTCTAAACCCGCCTTCTAGTGGGCCTAAAGGAGATAACCATGGATTCAGAGACAAGTGAATTCTTAGATGAAGTTCTAAGAAGGATACGTAATCACTTGGATGGCTCTCAAAAAATAATTGAACACATACCACAATCGAGTCTTCGCAAAATAGCAGACTTGAACATTCCTTTGGAGGGAATGGGTTTGGAAAATGCACTCCGAGATATTGATCAGTTCCTAAAGTATAGCGTGAGAACAGATTCACCTGGATTCATGAATCCCCTTTGGGGGGGTTTCAATCTATCTGCTTTCGCTGGAGAAGTGATTGCAACTTTAACAAATAATTCAATGTACACTTACGAGTTATCACCTCTTGCAACATTGATTGAGCAAGCTTTGATACGAAGAATGTGTGATATTGTAGGATTCACTGATGGTAATGGGACTTTGACTACCGGTGGTTCTAATGGAAATATGATTGGAATGATGTGTGCAAGACATCAAGTTGACCCACTGGGACAGCAAAGGGGCTTCCGAGGAGATAGCCTAGTCTGTTTCGTATCAGAGGAATCTCATTACTCAGTATTGATGGCAGCAAATGTCCTGGGACTTGGATTCGATAATGTGATTAAAGTTCCATGTGATTCAGATGGTAGAATGCGATGTGACAAGTTGATAGAAGAGATTGAACGTTCAAGATTGAACAATCAGATTCCATTCTGTGTGGTTGCAACTTCAGGTACTACGGTTAGAGGCGCTTTTGATCCTGTGAAAGAAATTGCACAGATTTGCGCAGACCAAGAATTGTGGCTTCATGTAGATGCTGCTTGGGGTGGGTCGTGCCTTTTCAGTGCCAAACATCGTCAATTGATTGATGGCATCGATCTTGCGGATTCGGTTTGTTGGGATTCTCACAAAATGATGGGTATTCCACTCGTTTGTTCAGCTTTCTTGATTAAGCGTCCAGAAATTTTACGAAAAATATGTTCGCACGGAAATGTCGCTCACTATCTTTTCTTGGGAGATGCAGAAGATGTAGATCTTGGAAGAATTAGTCTCCAATGCGGGCGACGTAATGATGCGTTGAAACTATTCCTTGCTTGGAGAGAGAAAGGAGATGCAGGTTGGGCACGACTCGTGGAAAATTATGTTGATCTGGCTGATTACTTACAGTCGCTAGTAGAAACAAATCAGAATTTAGAGATGATGTCATCGAGAGTTTGGTCCAATGTTTGCATCAGATTTACAGCACAAGGAATAGACCATAATTCGGTAAATAAGCAATTGAGAGAGCGATTGGTTAAATCAGGTAATTTCATGATTTCACAATCAAATATTGGTGATGATATCATTTTACGTCCTGTTATTGCGAACCCTGCTGTAACACGGGAAACAATCGAAAATCTAGTTGATGAAATCACCAGCATTGGTAACGACATTATTCGAAACATTCCCTTTTCTAGTTAATCACTTGAGGTTGCGATATGCAGAAGGGTAAGCCTCATTGGTGGGATGAAGCCAATAAATTTCTTCTTCAAGACGACCTCCTAGGGCCTATTGTGAAGCAGCATCAGGGCGAATCTTTGGTTGGCAAAGGAGACTTATTTGCAACGTTTGTCAACTCAATAGTTGGCCAGCAAATTTCTGTTATCGCAGCGGATTCGATTTGGAATCGCCTGAAAGATATGATAGGGGAAATTACTCCAAAGCAGGTAAGCAGTTTCACACATGCCGAAATTGCGGCATGTGGACTTACAAAATCTAAGGCAACATACATACTTGGTGTTGCAGAAAATCCAGATGGTTTTCTATCTCCAAACTGGGATAAATTGACCGACTCTGAAATTCACAAACATTTTGTGAGTTTCAAGGGGATAGGACCATGGACTGCGGAAATGCTGATGATCTTCAGTTTATTGAGGCCGAACGTATTCAGTATTGGAGATATTGGGCTGGTAAAAGCAGTCAAAATTTTGGTTCCCGAGGCTGAAACAAAAGAAGACGTTCTTCAAGTCGCAGAGAGATGGAGCCCTTACAAAACCGCTGCTTGCTGGTATTTGTGGCGCATGCTAGACCCGGTCCCTGTAGCTTATTGATGCGAAACTAGAATAGAACTCACCCCGCATTGCAAAATAATGGAGTTCGCTTACTATTCATTATCGATAATCGCAGCATTCGTGTTCACTAGATGGGTAACTGAGAATTTCAAATTTCATGTGCGAAACGAATCGATTTGGTTGCATCACTGGATAATTGCAGCAATTGTCATGGTAGTTATGCTAGTGATGAAGTTTGAATCTGAAATCGCATGGGGTTTAGTAACAGGAATTGCACTAGAGGGATTAGGTCGTAAAAATTGGTCAATTCTCAGGAAAAAATAGCCACCTCTCTTCAGTGACAATTTAATGCTGTATCGGATGTCATCTGCATATGGCATCACAGGCCCCAGTTCGAACCGCACTTTACGAAGAGCATCTTGCCTTAGCTGCAAACATTGTGGATTTCCATGGTTTTGAATTGCCAATTTGGTACACAAACATCTCTGAAGAGCATCTTGCTTGTAGGGCTAATGCAGGTTTATTCGATGTTTCTCACATGGGTTCATTCAGATTTTCCGGTAGCGGAGTCAGGAATTGGCTTGAATCAATAGCAACTCAGAAATGCTCCTCAATAGAACCAGGTAGGTGTGCATATACCCATTTCCTAGACCATGACGGATATCTCATTGATGACATGATTTTTGCAGTTGTTTCAGAAGAAGAGATTTTGGGAGTTCCCAATGCAAGTATGGTCCCAATAATGTGGAAATGGTTCAACTCACTATTACCTGAAGATGGCTCAGTAACAATTGAAGATTTATCTCCACAAACTAGTATTATTGCTCTACAGGGCCCAAATGCAAGGAAATATTGTGAGGCGGTTCTAGGCAATCAGAATCATGTCGGTAGATTCAGATGGGCAAAAATCCAAGAAAACTCACTTGGGGTAAATGGATGGATCCAAGGCACAGGATACACTGGGGAGCCAGGTTATGAAATATTCATCTCAAATAGTGATGCTCCACTTCTTTGGCGCAACCTAATCGAGGCGGGAGCAACTCCAGTTGGTTTAGGAGCGAGGGATACGCTTCGCTTAGAGAAGGGATATCTTTTGTCAGGTGTCGATTTTGCATCACCGAATCTGGATGACAA
>CEQU01029752.1_pt1 | contig 10786 bp, 5 predicted proteins | sample 531031 | NCBI WGS metagenome assembly CEQU01 (sample SAMEA2621216, study PRJEB7988) | marine metagenome | isolation source: saline water (ENVO:00002010), including
GGGTATTGGTGTGGACTACGGTATCTATATCCTGTCGACCATGAACGGGTTGATTAAACAGGGCATGTCGGTTGAAAAAGCCTACCTTGAGGCGCTCAAGGAGCGGGGCAGTGCGGTACTGTTTACCGGTATTACTCTGGCGATTGGCGTGAGCACCTGGGTGTTCTCGTCACTCAAGTTCCAGGTAGATATGGGTATTCTGCTGACCTTCATGTTCCTGGTGAATATGCTGGGTGCCATAGTTGTACTACCGGCACTGGCCAGACTGTTATGGTTTAACCGTAGCGAAAAGTAAATTTTTTCGCATAAGTAACCAATAAAGGAGCCTTTAAGGCTCCTTTTTATTTGCATAATCTGAATACTTACCCAAAATGTAAATATGATGTAAAAACAGGGCTTTTAATTCCGTCATATTTTCGAGAAAATATGTAGGTACAATCTATACTTAACTACAAATCATCATTAGGTAGAGCACATGACAGCTAACTCTCAGCGCTACTCAGTTTTGCTTGAGAATGTTTTTTCACTGATCGACAAAAAAGTAGATGCCAAAAGTCGTGAGCATATTCACACCTTTGGACGGCATTTTTTTAAAAATATCTCACTGGACGATCTTGAGAATCGTAACGACAGCGATTTATACGGTGCCACACTCAGTTTGTGGAATACCTTCTCCAATTTCGATGCCAGCTCACCCCACGTACGCGTATTCAACCCGGAAATCGAAAAGCATGGCTGGAAGTCGAGCCATACCATTGTTGAGCTGATCCTCCGTGACGTACCATTTTTAGTCGACTCCGTGCGAATGGCGTTAAATCGCCTGGGCATCACTGCACATTTGTTGATTCACAGCCCGTTGAATATTGAGCGCGATGACAATAACAAGCTGGTAAGTTTTCTCGATGCCAATCAAACCAGCAACTTAAGACAAACTGTGGTGTTTATCGAAGTTGACCGTCAAACCAGCAAAGCTGACTTAGAACGGTTGACATCAGAACTGCATTCCACCATCGACGAAGTATCCCTGGCGGTGGCCGACTGGCAGCCGATGCTGGATAAGCTTAAAGCCATTACCGGCAAGGTTAGCAAAGCCAAAAAGTTACCAGTGGATAAAGCGCATAAAGATATCGTGCTGCATTTTCTGGACTGGCTGAGCGATCACAACTTTACCCTGATGGGCTATCGCTACTATTCGGTTAGCGCAATTGAGGGCGACCATCAGTGGACACCAGATAACGACAGCAGCCTGGGCCTGATGAAAAACTCCATCAGCGATAAACCTAGGTTATTATCCAACCTACCGGCAACCGCGCGGGAAGAGGCGTTAAATCAGCATCTGTTATTACTGACTAAAACCAACAGTCGTTCACGGGTTCACCGTCCTGCGTACATGGATTATGTTGGCATTAAAGAATTTAACAGTAATGGTCAGGTCACCGGCGAGCACCGCTTTCTGGGTTTATACTCTGCCAGCTTTTATAACAGCAGTACCAAGGATATTCCGTTACTGTCGGATAAAATTCGCCGCATTTGCGAACTATCGCAGTTCGATCCGGACACTCACGCTTTTAAAGCGTTTAACAACATAGTAGAAACTTACCCCCGGGATGAGTTGCTGCAAACGCCGGAAGAGGAAATGGCCGAAATTATTCGCGGCATATTCCAGATGCAAGAGCGTGGTATTACCCGCTTATTCGTGCGCAAAGACACCTTTGGCCGCTTCTTCTCGTGTATGGTGTATGTGCCCAGAGAGCGCTATAACACCCAGTTGCGTAAAGAAACCCAGGCATTATTGAAGCGCTCGCTGAATGCCAGCGGGGAAGTGGAATTTACTACCTTTTTCTCAGAGTCGGTGTATGCCCGGACTCATTACATCGCCAGGGTAGAAGACAACAATGCGGAATTAGACGTGAAGGATATCGAGCAGAATATTATTGAGTTAACCAAAACCTGGAATGACCGCCTGTCGTCTGCTTTATCTTCGGCTTATGGTGAAGCCAAAGCGAAAATGCTTGAGCGTAATTATCTCAATGCTTTTTCGCCCTCTTATACCGAGCAAAACCTGCCCAGTGCAGCCTTAGTCGATATCGAAAAGCTGGAACAACTGACACCTGAAGAAAACCTCGGTATGTTGTTTTATCGACCACAGGAAGAGCAGTCCGACAGTCAGATAGTGAAGCTAAAGCTATTCCACTTGTTTGAACCGATTCATTTGTCTGATGTACTCCCGATTTTGGAAAACTTTGGTTTACGGGTTATTGACGAAAGCCCGTATAAGATCCAGTGCGCTGATGGCAAGCTCAAGTGGGTCATGGACTTTACCATGCTGCATAAGAGCGGTAACGACCTGGACATGGTCAAGGCCCAGCAGTTATTCCAGGATGCCTTTGCCAAGGTGTGGTACAACGATCTGGAAGACGACGGCTTTAACCGCCTGGTGCTTAGCGCAGAACTCACTGGCCGTAACGTAACCATTCTGCGCGCGTTTGCTAAGTATATGCGCCAGACCGGTAGCAGTTTCAGCCGTGATTATATTGCTAATACACTGTCGAATTATCCGCACATCGCCGAAATGCTGATCAGCTATTTTGAGCTGATCTTTAATCCGGGCCGTAAGCCGAGTAAGAAGCGTCAGCAAACGCTGCAGGATAAAATTACCGAAGCGCTGGACCAGGTGAGTAACCTGGATGACGACCGTATCATTCGTCGTTATCTGGATATGATCAACGCCACACTGCGGACTAATTTCTACCAACCGGCAGAAGACGGCAGCGACAAGCCTTATGTGTCGTTTAAATTGCTGCCTGAGCTGATCCCGGAAATGCCATTGCCGTTGCCGAAGTATGAAATCTTCGTGTATAGCCCGAAAATTGAAGGTGTGCATTTACGTGGTGGCCGCGTAGCCCGTGGAGGCTTACGCTGGTCTGACCGTCAGGAAGACTTCCGCACCGAAATTCTCGGTCTGGTAAAAGCTCAGCAGGTTAAAAATACCGTGATTGTGCCAGTAGGGGCTAAAGGCGGTTTTGTGTGTAAACAACTGCCTGCGGGGGCCAGCCGTCAGGAAATCTTCGAAGAAGGCAAAGCCTGCTACCGCACGTTTATCCGCAGCTTGCTGGATATTACCGACAACATTGTCGACGGTAAAATAGTGCCGCCAAAAAATGTGGTACGCCTCGACGAAGATGACCCGTACCTGGTTGTCGCCGCCGATAAAGGTACAGCGACATTCTCGGATATTGCTAACGGTATCTCAGAAGAATATAACTTCTGGCTGGGCGACGCTTTTGCCTCAGGCGGTAGCATTGGCTATGACCACAAGAAGATGGGCATTACTGCCCGCGGTGCCTGGGAGTCGGTTAAACGTCACTTCCGCGAAATTGGTATCGATTGTCAGACCACTGACTTTACTTGTGTTGGCGTGGGCGACATGGGCGGTGACGTATTTGGTAATGGTATGCTGCTGTCTGAGCATACCCGCCTGATTGTTGCCTTTAACCACCTGCATATTTTCTTCGATCCGGATCCGGACGCAGCGAAAAGTTATAAAGAGCGTCAGCGATTATTTGAAAACCCCAGTCTGACCTGGGATGACTACGACAAATCGCTGATCTCCAAAGGCGGTGGTGTGTTTAGCCGGGCGGCTAAGTCGATTACCTTAACGCCACAAATGAAAACCTGGCTGGGTACCCGTCAGAACTCGATGACACCTACTGAGCTTATTCATAACTGCCTTAAAATGCCGGTCGATCTGATTTGGAACGGTGGTATTGGCACGTATGTTAAGAGCAAAAAAGAAAGCCACAGTGACGTGGGCGACAGAGCCAACGATGCGTTGCGGGTGAATGGGTGCGACATTCAAGCCAAAATTATCGGTGAAGGCGGTAACCTGGGAGCTACCCAACTGGGGCGGATGGAATTCGCAGCGAATGGGGGCCGGGTGAACACCGATTTTATCGATAACGTCGGTGGGGTTGATTGCTCGGATAATGAAGTCAATATCAAAATTCTGCTGAATGCATTAGTAAGCAATGGTGATCTGACCGTTAAGCAAAGAAATAACCTGTTGTATGAAATGACCGATGATGTAGCTAAAATAGTGCTGCAGGATTGTTACCGTCAGACCCAAACTATCTCGGTCACCGAGATGACTGGCGTTTCTTCGCTTAAAGAGCAGTTACGCTTTATCCATGGCCTTGAGCGCGATGGCGCGTTAAATCGCGAACTGGAGTTTATCCCCAACGATGATGAAATCTCCGACCGCGCAGTGCAGAATCGCGGCCTGACCCGACCAGAGCTGAGTGTGGTTACCGCTTACGGTAAAATGGTATTAAAAGACCAGCTTAATATTCCGGCCCTTACCGATAATCCGTATCACGGTAAGTTGCTGATCAGTGCCTTTCCGCCGGTATTGCGCGAGCGCTTTGCTGAGCAAATGCAGCAGCATCCGCTGCGGGCAGAGATTATTGCCACCAAGTTAACTAATAATATGGTTAACGATATGGGCGCGAACTTTGTCTATCGCATGCAGGAAGAAATCGGCGCAGATATTGTGGAAATCACCAATGCTTACAGTATCGTTAAGGGGGTCTTCAGTATCGGCCAATTGTGGAAGGACATTGAAAGCCTCGACAATAAAGTGGATGCCAAGGTACAACTGTCTATGCTGGAATCGGCGCGCCGTTTAATGCGTCGCGGCACTCGCTGGTATATTCGCCACGGTGATAACTGCAATGATATTCAGCAGAGCATCGAGAAGTATCAGCCTGCGGTAAATGACCTGTGTGAGAACCTGTCGAACTATCTGGTAGAACAGGAAATCAGCCAGCTCGAGAAAGCCACTCAAAACTGGATGGAAAAAGGCGTTCCTCAGGATATCGCAGCCCGGGTTGCAGCCTTCAGTAATCTGTTCAGTGCGCTGGACCTTACCCAGGTAGTGGAGCAGGGCTCGCACAGCATCGATGTAGTCGGGCGGTTGTATTATCAGTTAGGCTCAACCCTTGAACTGCACTGGTTCCTTGAGCAAATTAATAATCAACCGGTGGGTAATCACTGGCAGGCACTCGCCCGGGCATCATATCGTGAAGAGCTCGACTGGCAGCAGCGCTCGATTGTGGCCACTTTACTGGCCGGCAACGGTAAATCGAAAGATGCGGATGCGATTTTAGACAACTGGATGCAAAATAATGAAGCTTTGCTAAAACGTTGGTATCATATGATGAGTGAGTTTAAAACCAGCTCGAGCCACGATTTTGCGAAGTTTTCTGTTGCGCTGCGTGAATTGATGCTTTTAAGCATGAAGTCTAACCAGTAAACTACGCAACCATGGGTTGATACCTGCTTTTCGCTGGCGTTTGTCAGTGTAAGGTTGCATACAATATCTTCACAGCCCCGACCGGTATAAGTACCCGCCGGGGCTTTAATTTATGGCGTTATAACACTTCATGTACGAACTTATCCAAAAAGCTTTGCTTAACTGCGACCCCGAAAAGAGTCACGATTTCAGTATTAAATGGTTACACCGCACCCAGCGCACACCGCTGTCGGCACTGTACCGGGTAAACACTCCGGATAAGCCGGTTACGGTTGCTGGTGTTACCTTCAGAAATCCGGTAGGGCTTGCTGCCGGCCTGGATAAAAACGGTGAGTGCATTGATGCGTTTGCCGCTATGGGCTTTGGTTTTATCGAAGTTGGGACAGTCACACCTCGTCCGCAGCCGGGTAACCCCAAGCCGCGCTTGTTCCGTTTACCGGAAAAAAACGCCATCATTAATCGCATGGGGTTTAACAATAAAGGCGTAGATTATCTGGTTGACCAGGTAAAGGCCTGTCGATATGACGGCGCGCTGGGCATTAACATTGGCAAGAACAAAGACACCGAAGAAGCTAACGCGCTGGACGATTACTTAAAATGCCTCAACAAAGTGTATGAACATGCCAGCTATGTAACCATCAATATTTCCTCGCCAAACACGCCGGGTCTACGAAACCTGCAGTATGGCGAGGCGCTGGAAGCTCTGCTGGGTGGTCTGAAAGAAGCCCAGGGCGCACTGGCTCAGGTGCACGGTAAGTATGTACCGCTGTTTATTAAAATTGCGCCGGATTTAAGCCCTGAAGAAGTGAATGGCATTGCCGAGTCGCTGATAAAATCAGAAATGGACGGCGTGATTGCCACCAATACAACGCTGGATCGCGAAGCAGTGAAAGGCCTCGAGCATGCCAATGAAGCAGGTGGTTTAAGCGGTGAGGTGCTGGTGAATCAAAGTCAGCTGATCACCGAACAATTACACACAGCACTTAACGGTAAAATGCCCATTATCGGGGTCGGCGGTATCCATGACGTCGCCAGTGCTAAAGCCCGAATGGCGGCCGGTGCCGAGCTTATTCAGGTATATTCTTCTTTTATTTATCAGGGACCAGCGTTAATTAAACAACTGGTTGAAGGCCTTTAATGTCTGTTTCACAAACTCAGCCCGGATTTTTAGTTACCACCAGTCGCGGTCTCGACGAGCTGCTCAAACAGGAGCTAAGCGAGCTTTGCCCTGATGCAGAGCTGGCCATAGCCCGTGGTGGCGTCAGGGTAAAAGGCAACTTACAGGCGGCCTATAAGGTATGTTTGTGGTCGCGCCTGGCTAACCGGGTTATCTGGATATTAAACGAAGGTAACGCAGGAACGGCTGAAGAGGTGTACGATAGCGCCCGCGACGTCGACTGGTCGCTGCATTTTGCCGTGAATAATACATTTTCAGTACAGTTTAATGGCAGCAGTAAAGCCTTTAATAATACTCAGTTCGGTGCCTTAAAAATCAAAGATGCGATTGTTGATCACTTCTATGAAGAAGACGGTTCGCGCCCTAACGTAGATCGCGACGTTCCGGATATCGTCATCAGCGGCCGTTTGCACCGTGATAAAGTGCTGATTGGTATTGAGCTCTCTGGCGGCAGTCTGCACCAGCGGGCCTATCGTCAGGATGCGGGTCTGGCACCCTTAAAAGAACATGTAGCGGCAGCCATGCTGATGCGTAGTGGTTGGGCAACCAATATGGAGAAGCCGCTACTGGATCCTATGTGTGGTTCCGGCACGCTGGTCATTGAAGCTGCACTGATGGCAATGCATAAAGCACCAGGTCTGGGCCGGCCGCGCTGGGGGTTCAGCAAATGGCTGGGTCACCGGGAAGGTGACTGGCAGGCATTAATTGAAGACGCTAAGTCTGCCCAAATTCAGCCCGACGTTACGTTATTTGCCAGCGATATCGACCGTAAATTAATCGCCATTGCCAAACAGAATGCCAATGAGGCAGGGGTGTTTGAACTCATCGAGTTCAACGTGATTGATGCGACCAAATTTACCCCGCCTGCAGCCATAACTGAACCGGGCTATCTGGTGTCTAACCCGCCATATGGCGAGCGTTTAGGTGAGCTCACCGAACTTATTCCTTTGTTTGCTCAGTGGGGCGAGCAGTTAAAGCAACACTGGCAGGGCTGGCAGGTGTCGTTGTTAAGCAGTAACCGGGAATTATTACGGCTGTTAAAGCTGCGCGGGAATAAAGAATACAGCCTGATGAACGGCAAACTCGAGTGTAAACTGGTTAATTATCAGCTCGACGCCAACAACTGCCAACAGTTTGGTGACAGTCAGGATAACGATTTTGCCAACCGGCTGAAAAAGAATCTTAAAAAGCTTAAGCCCTGGCTCAAAAAACAGGATACCAACTGCTACCGTATTTATGACGCCGACTTGCCCGAATATAACGTAGCCATTGATGTATACGATGATTGCCTGGTAGTGCAGGAATACGCACCGCCTAAAACCATTGATGCCGAGAAAGCCCGTCGCCGTCTGCAGGAAGTACTGCTGTATTTACCGGCAGTCACAGGCGTACCGGCTAAGCAAATCATGCTCAAAGTGCGTGAGCAGAAAAAAGGCAAACAACAGTACGAAAAGGTGAATACCACCGGTAACCGTAAAGTGGTGTGGGAAAACGGCGCCAAACTCTACGTTAACCTCACCGATTACCTGGATACCGGTTTGTTTTTGGATCATCGTATTACCCGTCAGAAAGTCCGACAGATGGCCAATGGTAAAGACGTTCTAAACCTGTTTTCTTATACCGGCAGTGTGTCGGTTGCGGCGGCGCTTGGTGGTGCCCGCTCGGTAACAACAGTCGATATGTCCAACACCTACATCAACTGGGCGAAAGACAATTTTAAACTCAATCAACTCAACGGGGCGTACCACTTTGTACAATCCGATTGTTTGCAGTGGTTAGTCGGTCACAATGGTAAGTACGACCTGATTTTTGTTGATCCGCCGTCATTCTCCAACTCTAAGCGAATGGATACTACCTGGGACGTTCAGCGAGATCACGTGATGTTATTAACTCAGGTTCGACGCTGTCTGAATCCGGGCGGCACGATTGTGTTTTCTAACAATAAACGTGGGTTTAAGCTGGACAACGACGCCATGGCAGAGCTGGGCTTAGCGGTTGATAATATCTCGGCACAAACCATTCCACAGGATTTTGCCCGCCACAGTAATATTCACCAGTGCTATGTGTTGACCTTATCATGAAGATAGCGTTTTTTACCGGGCCACAGTGCTGTTTATGTGACGATGCGGATGAGCTGCTCAGGCAATCATCCGTCTACGAGCAACTGCAAATTACCAAACATAATATCCGTGATAATACCGACCATTATCATTTGTACGCGGTGCGTATACCGGTATTAAAGCGTGAGGATAACGGCGTAGAACTTGGCTGGCCGTTTACGCTCGATGAACTGGAGCTGTTTCTGAAGTGAGTGTGTTACAACTTAAAAATATTTCTGTCCTATTTGGCACGCCGCCTTTGCTCGACGGTGTTGAACTTGTGGTTCAACCGGGCGAGCGGGTATGTATTGTGGGCCGCAACGGCAGTGGTAAATCGACCCTGATGAAAGTGATCAGTGGCGATGTGATCCCCGATGACGGCCAGCGCGTTGTGGAACGGGATACCATTATTGCTCGTCTTGAGCAGGATCCGCCGCAAACCACTGACATTGCCTTATTTGATTACGTGGCCGAAGGACTGGCTGAAGTGGGCGATATTCTTAAAGGCTATTTCAAACAAATTCAGTTGGTCACAGACGATCCCAGCGAAAAAAACCTCAACAAGTTGCAGACGCTACAGGAGCAGCTTGAAATTCAGAATGCCTGGCAATTTGAACAAAAAATTGAACAGACGCTGACCATGTTACAACTGGATGGCAATGCCTCGCTGGCATCGCTGTCGGGTGGTTGGCGACGAAAGGCAGCGCTGGCGCGCTCGCTGGTACGTTCGCCGGATATTCTGTTGCTCGATGAGCCCACCAACCATCTGGACGTGCAAATGATCCGCTGGCTGGAACAAAGCCTGCAGCAGTATCAGGGCGCCATTGTGTTCATCAGTCACGACCGGGCGTTTATCCGAGCCATGGCTACCCGCATCGTGGATTTAGACCGTGGCCAGCTCACCAGCTACCCGGGTAATTACCAGACGTACCTGGATAAAAAAGAGCACGACCTGGAGGTGGAAGCCAGCCAGCAGGCAGAGTTTGACAAAAAGCTGGCTCAGGAAGAAGTCTGGATCCGTCAGGGGATTAAAGCCCGGCGTACCCGTAATGAAGGCCGGGTGCGGGCGCTGAAAAAGCTCCGCGAAGAGCGCGCTGCCCGCCGTGAACTCACTGGAAATGCAGCTATGGCGCAGCAGGCCGCGGCTCGTTCCGGAAAATTGGTGTTTGAAACCCAGGCCTTAAGCTATGCCATTGAAGGCAAGACTATTGTACAAGACCTGGATTTAACCGTATTGCGCGGCGATAAGATTGCCCTGATTGGCCCTAACGGCTGTGGTAAAAGTACTTTAATCAAGTTGCTGTTAGGCGAGCTTGAGCCGGTATCCGGCAGTAGTCGGCAGGGGGCTAACCTGGAAGTGGCGTATTTTGACCAGCACCGTCTGGGCCTGGATTTAGAAAAATCAGTAATTGATGTCGTGGCTGATGGTAAGCGAGACTTAATGGTCAACGGCCATCCTCGTCATGTTATCAGCTATCTGCAGGATTATCTGTTTACCCCGGAGCGAGTCAATGCGCCGGTGAAGTCTTTATCCGGTGGCGAGAAAAACCGTCTGATGATAGCGCGTTTAATGCTTAAACCCAGTAATGTGCTTATTCTGGATGAACCAACCAATGATTTGGACGTGGAAACTCTCGAAATGCTCGAGACGTTATTGATTAATTACACAGGTACGGTGATTTTAGTCAGCCACGATCGCGAATTTGTTGATAATGTTGTAAATTCCAGTTTGCTGTTTACCGAAAACGGCAAAGTAGAGGAATTTGTCGGCGGTTATTCTGATATAGAGAGCTGGTATGCCGGGCAGGGGAAGTCCATTTATATTTCTTCCGCTAAATCGGTAAAAAATGAAACTAAATCAGAAAAAGCCAGTCCGACTGCAAAGGCTTCTCCGCGCAAGGCGAAAAAGTTATCATATAAAGATCAACGCGAACTCGATAACTTACCTGCGCTAATTGAGAAATTAGAAAAACAGGTAGAAGAACAACAGACGCTGGTGAATGTTCCTGAATTTTTTAAACAGGACAGCGAACAGACCAGCGCCGTACTCAATGCGCTAGCTGAGAGTGAAGAACAATTATCCCAGGCTTATGCGCGCTGGGACGAACTAGAAAGTATGCTGGAAGATTGACAGCAGTAAACAGGATTTTGAATGAAACTAAAACAGCTTGCATCTGCAGTAATCCTTGCAACCTCCGC
>CEQU01255442.1_pt1 | contig 10755 bp, 7 predicted proteins | sample 531031 | NCBI WGS metagenome assembly CEQU01 (sample SAMEA2621216, study PRJEB7988) | marine metagenome | isolation source: saline water (ENVO:00002010), including
ACAGACTGCTGCAAAAGTGTACAGCAAAGATCAACAGCCCCTAGTCTAATACAAAAATAATGGTTACGATAAGGCATAGTTGAAAATTGCATCAGAGGTTGTTGGTGGCAGGGCAAAAAGCAAATCAGAATAAGCGTTCGAATTCCCTGGTTTTATGTGAAGGGTTATTAATCGCGTATTGTGGTTACTTGGCACAATTTATTTTAATAAGTTTAGAACTTGCAGACAGTGCCCCACTAGACGTAACCATTATCAATGCCGGAACGATTACTGTCATCATGCTTCTGTGTTCACTTTCGGTCGGTCTATATGAATCCAAATTACGTGAAAGTTTTAGGGGAATTATCAGGCGCATCTTTGTAAGCGCTGGATTTACTTATCTGATACAAGAGTTATTTTTTAATAGTATTCTTACTAGCTACAGTATGAATGCTTACTACCCTGCCACAGTAATTTCGATGGTAATAGTAAGCTTGGTATGTTTTCGATACCTGACTGTTAGGTTGGGTTTGCTGGGGTTAGGGAAACGACGCATTGTTGTGTTGGGAGCGGGTGAACGCGCCTCTATTATTGAAAGAAGAATGAGGCGTAACGTAGACCGTATTGGCTTTGAATTATTGGGATTCATACCAGTTGTTGGTGATAATAGAGAGGACGGGATAAAGAATGAGAAAATCATTCATTTGAGGCTTTCTGATGCTCTTCAACTTTTTCTTACCGACAATAATGTTGAGGAAATTGTCATTGCGTGTGATCAGCGAAGGGGAACACTGCCGATTGATGTTCTTTTCGATAGTCGCTTGAGAGGGATTGAAGTCACAGACCTACTGGATTTTATGGAGCGTGAAACCGGCCAGATAGTAGTGAACTTAATGTATCCAAGTTGGGTCGTATATTCTAACGGATTTCACAGTCAGAATTATCTACGCGACGCATTGGATTATGTCCTAAACGCGTTTATGGCACTGTTTGTTCTGGCTTTTACCTGGCCTTTTATTCTACTGACTGCGCTGGTTATTTATCTGGACGACGGGCATAAGCCTGGATCATCGATATTTTATAAGCAAGAACGCGTTGGATTAAACGGCAAATTGTTCAAAATCGTTAAATTTAGAAGTATGCGATTAGATGCTGAAAAGGATGGCGTGAAATGGGCATCAAAGAATGATGATAGGGTAACTAGAATTGGCCATTTTATTCGAAAATACCGTATCGATGAGCTCCCGCAGCTACTTAATATATTTAAAGGCGAAATGGCGTTTATCGGCCCCAGGCCTGAACGTCCACAGTTTGTTGAACAGTTGGTAAAAGAGATTCCGTATTACAATCAAAGGCACAACGTAAAACCCGGTTTGGCCGGTTGGGCGCAACTTAATTACCCGTATGGCGCCAGTGTTGAAGATTCTATGGAAAAGCTTAAATTTGATCTTTATTACGTAAAACATCAGAGTTTATTGCTGGATCTTACAATTCTTATTCGGACGGTTGAAGTCGTTCTTTTTGGTAAAGGAAGGTAAGTTTTTTTATGACGAACCGTCAGACACCTGTTAACGCGTTAACCGTTGACGTAGAAGATTATTTTCAGGTTTCTGCCTTTGAAAATGTTATCAGCAGAGCTACATGGGATTCGATGACTGTGCGCGTGGGTGACAACACTCACCGGTTACTGGACCTCTTCTTGGAACAAGATGTTAAATGCACTTTTTTTACTCTAGGGTGGGTGGCCAAAAAGTGCCCGGATATCGTAAGGCGTATGGTTGCAGAAGGCCATGAAGTGGCTAGCCATGGTTGGGCGCATCGACGTGCAACACTCATGACAGAAGCCGAGTTTCGGGAAGATGTTGCGTCGAGTAAAAAAACCCTCGAGGATATCTCCGGGCAAGCAATCATTGGTTATCGCGCACCAAGCTTCTCGATAAACGATAGCAACCCTTGGGTATATCCGGTACTAAAAGAACTGGGCTTTAAATATTCTTCCAGCACCTATCCGGTGGTTCATGATATTTATGGCGTACCGGAGTGGCCGCGTTTTAAATACACTCACGAAAGCGGTATCATTGAAATTCCGATCCCCACCATTATCAAAAATGGCCAAAATATCGGCATTGGTGGAGGCGGCTACTTCAGACTGTACCCTTACTGGTTATCTAAACGTCGTATCAACCGGTTTCTGAGTCAAACAAGTGAACCCTATAGTTTTTATTTTCATCCCTGGGAAATAGACGCCGATCAGCCCAAAGTTAGAGGCGCACCGGTGAAATCCAAGTTACGCCACTATATTAATTTGTCGCGCATGGAGGGGAAGGTCAGGCAACTATTACAAGACTATCCTTGGGGAACAATGCGAGAGGCCTACGAGCTGTAATTTGTAATTCGAGAAAGGGTCTGGAGTAATCAGTGGATGGTTAATACGAATGCAAAACACCAAAAAGCGATGCTGCTGTTGGGTGTATCGAGTCTGATATTATGGTTTGTTTTAACATTTGAGGGGCTAACCTCTGCCGTAACGATCTGGTGGGGTAATGAGATATTCAATCATTGTTTTTTGATCCTGCCGCTTTGTATCTATCTCATAAATACTAAGCGAATTCAGTTGTCGCAGACTCCCTTTAAGCCAATCTTGTTGCCTTTGCCACTCATCGCCGTACTTGTGTTTTGTTACGTAGTAGGCGTAGTTGGCAAAATTAACCTGGTACAGCACTTAGCAACCTTTATGTTGTTACCGCTGATAGTGTGGAGCCTCATTGGGCACCAGGCGGCCCGGGTAATCTGGTTTCCCCTGGTTTTCGTGATTTTTTCGGTTCCGGTTGGCGAACAGCTTATTCCTTCACTGCAATCGATTACGGCAGATGGCGCAGCGGCGTTATTGGAGTTTAGTGGCATTCCTTTATTCCGTAACGGGCTTTATCTTGAGATCCCGTCGGGCCGTTTTGTGGTGGCAGAAGCTTGCTCTGGGGTCAGCTTTTTTATTGCCAGTATAGTTATTGGCTTGATGTACACCTATTTGTTTATTGAGGGTCGCAAGCGACAAGCCTTGTTTATTCTTATCGCTTTTGTTTTGCCTGTGCTGGCTAACATTGTGCGTGTTTATGGCATTATCTCTATTGCTCACTATAGTAATATGCAATATGCCGTTGGCGCTGATCACCTTATTTACGGCTGGGTGTTCTTTTCGTTTGTGATTGTTTGCTTATTTATAATCGGTGAAAAAATAAGAGACAAGCAGCTGAGCCCGGACAGAGAGACTCCATTAGTGGCGACGCCTTGCGAATATCGTCCCGGCCCGGTAGTTTTGTTACTTTGTATTTTAGTGGGCGCCAACCTATGGCAGGTGAGTATCAGTTTGGGTAGTACCAAACCATTGGATTCCGGGCTGCCTGCACTGGCTAAGCCGTTATCGAATCAATGTAGTGCCGGATTGACCTGGCAACCTCCTGCCAATAATGCAACTGAGTTCAGTGTTGTCGATGTGCCCTGGCAAGATAAATGCGCTGTGCGGCTGTACCGCGCGTGGTTTAATGAAGTGGGCGATTCTGAACTGGTGAGTGCTCAAAACCGGCTCTATCATCCTACAGACTGGACCTTGCTGGATGAAAGAACCGAGACCATTCAGCTCGCAGGCAGTGTTGTAAAACTGACAGTCTTGCAGATTACCAACTCCGCGGGTGACACTATTTATTTAACGCGTTGGTATCGGATTGGGAACAACACCTTCGTTAGCGCATTTAAAGCAAAACTATATCAGCTACAACTGGCCTTAGTGGGCGAAAGTCCGGCCGGACAGTGGCTTGTTTTGGCCTGGCATGATGATGTGCCATTGCGAGAAGTTTTGGATAGCTATAGTTTATTAGCAGAGTAATTCTGGCGTCGCAGTAGTGCCAAAAGCTATCAATAAAGGGCAGTGATTTATACCAGTGCGCTTGCATAATGCGAGCGGGTTACTGAGATTTAAGGAGTTTATGTGAAGCACGGTAAAGTAAGCGTAAAGAGTTCGATTCAGGCAGTGTTTTGCTCGGTTGCGCTGTTCAGTATTGCGGGTTGTGATGCCTTTTCGTCGGCAACACCAGAGGAGAAGGTGGCGCAAGCGCTGCAGGAAAATAATATTGAGCAGGCCATTTTTTATCAGAAGAAACTGGTTGTAGAAAACCCTGAAGATGCTGCTGTGAGAACCCAATTGGGTGAGCTGTATTTACAGAATAAAATGATTGAACCTGCACGCAAAGAACTCGAAAAAGCTATTCTGCTTGGTAATGAGTCGTTAGCGGTTAAGCGCGAGCTGATTCGTTCTATGTTTATGTTAAGGCAGTATTCACGAATTCTGGCATTGCCTGCCTCCTATTTTGTCGACGATACAGAAGCGCGCTTTTATGTGCTGGCGTCGATGTACAACGAGGGTGAAAAGCTAGACGACTCAATCAAGAGTCACTTTAACGTATGCGATAACACCACAGCAGCCTGTGTATTAGGACGGGCTGTTATTGCCCAGTCTGAAAGCCGCTTTGAAGAGGCAAGAAAGCACGCAATAGAAGTCGTTCAAATGCAGTCTGATATGTCTTACGCGTATTTAGTGTTAGCCAATATCAATACGCAGACAGGCGATTTGTTAACGGCTATCGATGGCCTGCAAGGCTACCTCGACATTGAACCCTGGGACCGCATGGCCCGGGCTTATCTGGCCGATTTATATATAAAATCCTCAGAATTTGCCAAAGCCAATACGATCCTTAAGGATCTCAAAAAAGAATTTCCGGATAACCCGCTTGTGCTTTACCTTGAAAGCTATTTATTGTTTGAACAGGAAAAGTATGATGAAGCGAGTACCGCCGCTGAGCTAACCTATTCCAAAGGCGTAGAGTCTGTTTCATTGCGCTTAGTGGCCGGATTGTCGGCGTATTATACCGGTAATTATGAACGGGCGTTTAAACATTTAAAAGCCATCGAGAATGACTTGTCGCCTACGCATTCGGCTCAGGGGATAATAAATTCACTGGAATTGGCCCTGGGGGGGACTCTCAACGAGGAAGGAAAACCCAGCAAGGTAAGTGTTATTGAAAGCAAGCTTTCTGAGGCCACGGCGCGTTTAGCTAACAATAATGATGTCGATAAAGCGAAGATGTTGCTCCAGGAAGTCATTGCCGATGAGAGTATTCCTTTATCGCAGAAATTTTACGCCGGGTTGCTGGAACAATCGTTTATTAAAGAAAGTGATAACGCAATATTGCGCCAGTTAAGCGCGCAAAACCCCGATTATATTCAGCCAAAGCTTGCTCTGGCGATGAGCGCAATCAACAATCGTAATTTTGCCGAAGCGCATAAATTTGCTGATGAAATTATTGCTTTGTCTGACTCGCCAGCCGATGGCTTAAAGCTTCATGGTATCGCATACAGTCGGGCTGGAGAGTGGGATAAGGCCACCGCGAGCTTTAATGCGTTAATTGACGCCGATCCAGACAATGTATTTGCCTACAAATACTTTATGGAGCGGGCTACCACCAATCAGGATATTGAAGAGGCCCGAAAATATGGCCGCATGTTGTCGAACATTGATACCGCGTATATTGGAAACTGGCGCAGGTTAGAGCAATCTTTCGGGAATGTGACCATTGTTGATGATTACATCAAAAGTCGCTTTAAAGCCAAGCCGGACGATTTCACTTTAGCCGTTTACCGTGCTCAGGTTTATAATGATGCGGAGCAGTACGATTTGGCTGTTACGTTACTTGATCGCTTTGCTCAGGTCTCGCCGTTACCAGCGGCGTATTTTCAGCAACTGGGTTATTCGCATATTAAAGCAGGCCGGCCTGAAGAAGCTGTAGATACATTTGTCGCTTGGCAGCAGCAGTCACCACAAAACACCGACGCCTGGTTAAAGTTAATTATTGCACTGGATCTGGCTAAACAAAACGCTAACGCACTACAAACAGCCAGTAAGGCTATTACTGAATTTCCCAACGCAGATTTATTTAAAACCTTAGTAGTTCACTACAATACGCTGCTGGGAAATTTTGCGGAAGGCGAAAGCTTTATTAGTCAGTTGCCAGCCAATACGCTTAAAAAGTCGTCGGTGCAATTTGTTATTGGTAAATTTTATTACAGAGCAGGCAAATTTAATGATGCCTTAACATGGTTACGGAAAAGTTATGAGCAAGCACCCTCACCATCGGTTGCCATGGGCATTGCTTCGGCTCATATGAGTAAAAACGACAAAGTCAAAGCGGTTGAGTTTCTCCAGCGCTTCCATGGCAAAGAGGGCGGAACAGTGCAAACCCACCAGATGGCCGGGTTAATTTTACTTGGCTATGCGCCGCAGCGGGCGGTTGACGAGTTTAAGTCAGCGTTAGCGAAAGGTGCTACCTCTGATAACCATAATAATTTGGCCTTTGCTTATCTGCAGTTGGCGGACTTTGATAAAGCTATGGAAGAGGTCGATCAGGCGTTGGCACTGGATAGTTCAAATACCTCGGCAAAAAGTACTAAGGTTTCGGTGTTGTATCAGTCGGGTATGAAAGAGAAAGCATTGGGATTGTTGGATGAGTTTCAGCTGGAGCATCCCGACGATCAAGTACTTGCTACACTGCGTCAACAACTGACTCATTAGCAGCTAAGCAAAAAGCCCCATTTGGGGCTTTTTGCTGACAATAGTCTCTCAGTATATTATTAGTTGTACAGGATTAACCATTGCGCGGCTATTGCGGCAGTTAAATAGGTTACGTCAGCTTTGTACAGGATGATGTTTTTATATAGTTAGTGTCAAAATATTTTACAAATTAATTATGCCTCAGTTTTTAATTTTAGCAACCATCTGAAAAATAAAGATTTAATATATTGGCACGTTATTAGCATACTATGAATTGAGTTTGTTCCGCGAATGCATGTACGTTTTGAATTTCAAATCGGTCATGCCAATTCTAATGGCCGCGGGTACATGTATAAGGCACTTCTTTCAGGAGAAACAAAGTGAAAAAATTATCTAAATTAATCGGTGCAAGTGCAGTATTGGTTGCTGGTGTTGCACATGCCGCTCCATCAGGATTGGTAACGGAATGGGCTTATGTGAATGAAGCTGGTTTTGTTTCTTACACTGGTGGTGGTGTTACGACTTCTACGTCGACCAATACTAACCTGTCTACTAGCCCTACTTACGATGAACTGTCCTGGGGTACTGAGATTTTCTTTGACGGTTCTACTAACGGTCAGAGCTCATTAGAAATCGATACGCCTATCAGTGGTACTGCCGTAACGAATGACATGACTGGTAATCAGGGAACTGACATTTTTCACAATAACTTTATTGTAGGGACGGAAAATGGTACGTTAGAGACTGCTTCAATGCTGGACGTTCTGTTGCTGCAGCCTACTGCCATCGATGGCGCTCCAGTAGGTGGCTTCCCAATGTTACCTGCTCCAGAAATTAACTTCTTTGTTGATTTTTACGAGACAGCTAACGGGGTTGATTACGGCTTCGGTTCTAACTACCCTAACGCGACTCAGCAAGTTATAGACACGTCTATAACCTGTCCTGGGGGCGGTCAAAATGGCGCCGTGGGTACTGTTAATGAAAACGGTTGTGGTGATATCTTTGTTATCAGTGCGAGTGCGCCTGGCCTCTCTTTCGGTGTTGACCCAATTACAGGTGACTTACTGTTCTCTACTTTGATTGATTTGTCTGGCTACCCTTCACTTGCTAACTATGCTTACGACGTAACTGTTCGCTTATCAGGCGTTGAAGTGCTGAATGACGCAGGTTGTGCTGCGGTAGGTGAAGCAGCGGGCTGTCGTGGATTCGTGACTAAAGAGCGTGAAGTTAACACCTTACAAGCGTCATTCACTATTGCTTCCGTTTTTGTTCCTGAGCCTGCTCCACTGGCCTTATTAGGTGCGTCATTAGTTGCTTTGGGTTGGACCCGTCGCAAAGCACAAGCCAAATAAGGTAAAACATAAGGCGATGAATTTCGCTTTCTAAAAGTTATAAAACGGCCGAGCTTAGCTTGGCCGTTTTTTTGTATTCTAGGCGATGAAAAAATTGTGCTTTACCCGCTATAGTTAAGAGCAATCTGGGGTAACGTACTCTGTGTATGAGCCACCCGGGAGGGTACTATGGGTCATCTTATTCAATAGTAATAATGTAGGAATTACAGTATCCATGGCTCTGTGAAAGTGTTTGCTTTGCACTGTAGTGGTGGGTAAAGCGTGTTGCTGTCAGTGATTTATTGCCAAAGAAAGGGTATCGTTGTGGTGATACAGAATGACTTTTAGGGGACAATATTGCGAGTTGTTGGCTATATATTAATTATTATTGCAGTATCACTCTTAACGATAATCTTTATGGTCTGACGCAGGACCTGGACCCAGAGAATTTTAGTGAGCAACATTTGCGATTTGGAGCGCAAGACTGGCAACTTGATGCACAAGCCTTTTGGCTGCTGAGTCAACGTAAAAACAATGAAAATGATAGCGACTATGCAGTGCGCTTAACCAAGGCCGTGGCGGGGCGAATAGCCCACGTGCATTGGGGGCGCTTTCCCCCAGAACAGTTTAATCAGCGCGTGCCGGTATGGGGAAATTATCTGCTTTACCTGGCTGGGTTGATTTCGGGTATCGCGGAATTTGAGCGCTATCATTTTGTTTCACGACCAAAGCCGTTGAACGGGGGAGTGGGCTTATGTGGTGACGCATCGATGTTACTATCGCAACTTCTCGATAACGGGGCGTTAATATTGTGTTGGATGGGTTTAAAGCAATGTTCAGTAGTGTGACGGAGTATTCCATTTTATTACACAAAAAATGTTACTTCGAAAAGCTGTCCTATGAAGCAATCTGGACTTCACCTTTCTGTTTATAGCTTGTTGGTTTTTTATGGTTCGCAGAGCAAAGTGACACAAAAATGATAAAACAATTTTTTTTAAAGTTGGTTGATGGCTTTATTTATGGTCTTGGCTTTCTTTTATTCTCCGGGATTATCGGTGGCACGGTGTGGTTATTGCTTCCTGAGTACAAAGCTCAGGTTATTACGCAAAAAGCCGCGAAACTGCCGGTTGTAAATAAAGTGGTGCCAAAAAAGACAGTAAAAGAAGAGGCTCCATCGCATATTGTTAAACGTTTTGAAGCGCCACGAATTGCCGTCCCGGACGACTATACCTCCATTACCGTATCGGATACCCGCACACTGAACCAGGCAATATCAGCAGCGCGTAAAACCGGAGGTCGATACGCCATTGAATTGGCCGACGGCCACTACAATATTGGCAGCACTATCAACATTGATGTTAACCATATTATGCTACTGTCTAAAAGTGGTAACCCCTATGATGTCACTTTAAACCGCGGTGGCCAGGGTAACTTGTTCAGGGTAAGTGCCGATCACTTTTATATTGACGGGGTTACGCTGGCGGGGGCGGGGAATCACTTAATACAGGTTGCTGGTGAGTCAGAAGCAAGTTATACAAAGGTTAACAATTGTATATTCTATGATTCCAAAGAACAGTTTATTAAAGTGAGCTATGACCGCAACAAACCTAATTCCAAATCCTATTCTGGCAATATTTCTAACTCAATTTTTGAGTTTCGGCGCGGTATCGCTTTCCAGTTTTATACGGGGGGCATCGATGCACTTGGCGGTGTGGATTGGTTAGTTGAAAATAATATTTTTAAAGACATTGCAAGTCCATCGAAGAACATATCACAGCATGCTGTGCATTTTTGGGCAAACTCAGAGGGAACTCGTGTAATCAATAACTTGTTTATTGATGTCGATAGGGCCATTGGTTTTGGTATGCCCTTGAGCAAAAATAAGAACATAATTGAATATTCACACAAAAATGGATTGATAGCTGGTAATGTTATTTTTCATTCAGATAATGGTGACCCGTTTGGTGATACTGGTATTGTTTTAGAGTCTAACATCAATACGAAGGTAGAATATAATACGGTTTACTTTGAACATCATTACCCCAATGCTATCGAGTACCGATTTTCAAATACCGAAAGCGTTATGATAAGCGGTAATCAAACCAACAGAGCGATTATGTCCCGTGATGGTGCTTCTGCAGAGTTATCCGAAAACGTTACTACATTGTCACAGGCTGAATTTTTTGACGTATTTAAAAAGATATCTGATCGTTTAGGGGTAGTAAACTTATCGAAATAATTACGTAATATCACTTTCGCTTTATTTATAATCAATGTTCTTGTGTTGATAAGTTAATATGCCCAACCCAATCAATTGCACAAACGAGTTGCTAGTGAATTGAGATGTTCTATAATCCCAAATGCCAATATACCTACAACTGACGGTGTAGGAGCTCTGGGTGATTAGCTATCTCCAAGCTCTAAAATCAGAGAGGATGTTTGACCACATAATGCATGACATTGAACTGTAGATTATCCCCTGATTGTCAATTTGGCTTGACCACGTGAGTTCTGGGGAAGCAAGGTACGGGCGCAATTATCAGCCTGGTAGAGGGAAAAGTAAGCTGTACCTGATCGCAAAGTACCAGCAAAAAGCGCACCTGATGTGGCTCGGGCATTGGTTGGGATGCTGTGGAAATATCGAGTAGATGTCCGTACTGGCTGAGCCATTGAAGAAATTGTTATCGAATTCTCCTTGGCTAACCCACATTTGGGACAATCTGAGACTGTAAGATACTCTGTGTAAGTGGCTATTAATCAAGTGATACACGGTCACTGTACATAATCATAAACTGACTCATGGCTGCTTTCCAATCTCTTATTGGCATTGTCCACTTCTTCGATATC
>CEQU01032951.1_pt1 | contig 10699 bp, 22 predicted proteins | sample 531031 | NCBI WGS metagenome assembly CEQU01 (sample SAMEA2621216, study PRJEB7988) | marine metagenome | isolation source: saline water (ENVO:00002010), including
GGATGGGTTATTCGACAATGTTTGGCCTCAAGATATTTTAGAATATCTCAACGAGGAACGGCCTCATCCAAAATCCCTTGCGAGAGGGTTAGCCGAAATCGCTTACGAAGAATCTCAAAGGAAGGACAATTCTGTTCCCTTCTTCCACCGAGCGAAAATGGCAAAAGAACCTTACGGAGATTATCAAGGTGGCAAAGAAGATGATATTTCAGTAATTGTTTCCTATGTGGACTAAAACCGTAATTTTGCATCTGCGACTATCCGGGTGGACGGATTTTTACCTCGAATCCGAGATGAAAAACAGGGCAGTTTATCTTAGATAGTCGGGGCAACAAGATATTTTCATGTTGGACATACCGAAAAAATACTACGACCAAGAAGGATTCCTTTCGCTAATGGGAATTGGCTATACTGCCGCACTTGCGGTGACAGGTCTTGGACTCGTTAATTTGGTTAGCAAGAGGGATATGTCGGCTATTGCCATCGTTGGTGGCGGTGCGCTTGCTACTTTCGGCTACTTGAAATCATCGGGCGTTGTTTATTGAGGGTGAAATAGATGAGTTTTCCGAAAGGCATGGATTGGGAATCATTTCACAATGAATACTACGAAAACATTTACGATGAAGAATGGCCTTTTGTCTTTGAAAATCTCGGCAGACGGGCTTACAAGGCTATGTATCGGGCGGCACGAAAAATCGGTATGAACCCCGAACAAGCAAAGACATTTTGCACAAGCAAGTTCGCTCGCCATAGTGAGGATGAAATAGATGAAGCCTTTTACAAAGCCATGCTACCCCTTGTGAAAAAATATAATCAACATCTCATCAAAGACGATGATTTTTCCGAATGGAATGACTCAAGTGTTGGTGCGATAGGAAAGAAGAAGGGTCGCAGATTGGGAATCGTTTGGAAGTTCGATGAAGTCAATCACCACCAATATGTCGAACCCCTTTGGGAATTACAGGAAGAACCCGACAAAAACGGATATTATCTCATTGATACGGATAAGCCCATCAATAGACCTGTGGACGGCTACGATGATATTTGGACAGATTGGGGGAAAAGATACACCCCGTATAAACAGGACGAGGAAGAAGGCACAAGCAAGGCTAAACTCGGTGTTGTGGCTTTGATAGGTGCAGTAGTCGGTGCATTATTCACTAAGGCTTCTTGACTTCCCACGACCACACCAAACGCTTTCCTGTCGTTATTTCGATGTAGTGTTTAGCGCAAGGCCACCCACCATCAATTTGTGTTCGTTCATCGGTGTAGCCTTTCTTTTGGCAAACGGGACAAGATACTAATTGAGGCATTACTCTCCCACCGAGTAGTTAGCGAGGGCTTCGTCAATCGTCAAGACCCCATCTTCAACATCAATGGTGAAAATCCCTTGCGGGTAGCACACACCCTTCCAATCACAATAACTGCAATTCCAATCACCAATTTCAGCCAATGGCTTCTTTTGATGCTCATTATATTTGGTCTTGGACAATTCACCCATGTTGAATAGGCGTTCTGCCTTATCATCGGAGTATCGCAAGTCAAAATCTCTTGGGGGCGGTGTATCAACCTTCATATTCTCAAGGTGTTGATAGTATCGCTCACGCATCATGTCAATAGTCAATTCAATTTGCTGTGCTTGGACTCCCCAATCAAGGGACTTTTCGACTTTGGGCTTCAATTCGTTGCCGTTCATATCCTTAACAATGATTCGGCCATCGTAGCCATCGCTCAATTCCACACGGAAGGACTTGTGAAGGCCATTATCACGGCTGATGTAGCATATTACAAAGTATGGGATTTCAACATCGTGAAACTCTTCAAAGGTTTTTCTTGTGTGAAGGTAAAGTGCCGTCTGCATCAAGTGTTCAATTTGAGGGAATCCATGCTCATAAGTGGAGGACTTGTTGCCCTGCATAACTGCTTTCGCACCATAGCCCCACTTTGACTTCACTTCAATACCGATAGCCTTCGTTGGGTCAATGTGCATTCGTGGGACTCCATCATCACCTGTTCGCATTTCCGACCATCGGACGATAGCATCCACTTCACCACTTAGTATGATTTCATCATCGGTGTCGGGATTCTTAGCGATATTCTTACGAATCTTGGCGTTTTCCTCAAGCAATACCCCTGCCTTACGCCATGCGTCTTGCAGACCTTCTTCGGCCATATTGCCCAACATGAAAATGAATTGGGAGTTATCACCCGCAGGGTTAGTGCGAGGGACACGCTTCTTAGAATACCAAACTTGACGAAGGCACTTTCCAACAAGGACTTCTTCGCCTCTTTCGTTAATCATCTTTGCGGAAGCACCTGTTGGATTTACACCACCAAGCGATTCACGATACTTGCCCTGTCGTAGTGTATCAACGGCTACTGTAAAGGGGTCAAGTGCTTGCGTTTCATCATCTGTCGTATTGTTGTTTTCAAAGGCCATCGGCCAATCACCAATACACTTATTGAAAAAACAAGTTATTAAACCTTCGCATTGACCTTTATGCGTTTCCAATAATCCATGTAGCGACTTGTTTCTGCTGATTGATAGCCCCTATCATCATAAATCGTGGTAAAATCGAGAGGGGATTCAAAAACATGAGGGTCGAAAATGACGGCTGAACCATCTTTGCGGAAACCGTAGTTAGGAGGGCGCAAATCTTTCAAAATAAATTGAGTTCTCACCGTAATTTCGGTAGCGGCTCTTGCCACTCTCCGAATCATTTCTTTTCTTGTCAATGATGGATGCGTCAATCCAATGTAAGGCACTTTTTCCATCATCCACATACCCAATTCATCGCCCACTTCTAAGTCAAGAACCTCCGAGCCAAGTTCCAACCACGATGCCCCGCCTTCTTGTGCTTTCACTTTCAATTGATTATTGATTCCATCTTGTGCTTCGCACCTTATGATACTGATTATCTGCGGTAATCCTGATATGTCTTTGTCGGCATTATCCATGAAAAACTCGGTTATTTTATCATTCATTCCATCATCGTCAGTAATGTCGCAGTTCACGACTTTAATGAGAAATTGAGGGTAGCCCTGCGCTTGATAAATGATGCCATGCTCACCATGAGATTGATAGATGCCTAACCAATCCCAAAAGTCGCCCCAATTTGCAGGGATTTCGGAGTTAGGGATAGGAGGCATTGTCCTATCATCATCAGCGTCCTTATCAGCGTCCACATTTTATTTTACCCCAAACGACTATTTCAATGCTACCATTACAATTAGATACTTCAAACCATAACCCATAGGTTATGAAGGTCATTCTTGACACAGGTGGTGGAAGGAAGATGGTCGTTGAAGATTATGGCGAGGCTGATTCTAAATTAGTCAAAGTTTCCATCCTTGAAGGTGGCGATATATTCGTAGTGGGAACAATCCCTGTGGGAGAAATCCGTAGGCTCGGTAAGTCGTTTTGAGGAATTGGAATGAGAGATTTTAGCCGTGAGATTGAACCGCAAGTCCAATCCGCAATTGATGTTGTGGAATATCGGTTTGATAAAGGCGAAGGGTTAATCCAAAATGAAGAATCTATTTCCCTTGAAGCGGCACAAGAATACAATCCTTTGCTATTGTTCCGATGGAAAATCCGACAATGTTCGGTTTGTGGAACGAGTTTCGACATTAGCACGAATGGTTTTCTGTATAAATGTGGAGAGTGTATTTGATGAGAGAAATTAAGAATGTAAAATTAGGATTCAACAAAAAGGCCCAAGTAATTGTAAAGGCCGATGTTGTTATGAAAGGTGAAGATGATGTGGACTCATTATTCCTGTGCTTTTTCACAATTATGACTGAACCGCTAAGGTTGGCTGTGTTCACATCAGGGTGTCTAAACGAACAATTAGCATCCATAATCGGCCAAAGTGAAGAAAACATCACTCGTATGATGGTTGAAAATGGACAATTGTATGCTTCCCTCATTCAGCAACATTCCGAATCCATGTTGGGTAATGGAATCGAACAAAACAAAATCGTTTTGGATAGCGATACCAATTCCAAGAATGCAAGTGGCATCCTTGCCTCCCTCATTCAAAACAAGCATTACATTCAAAAGACCACTTACATTTTCCCCGATGGCACGACTCATAAACAGGAACAAGAGGTTGATGTATCACCCCTCACTCAACCTTTCACCGTCATGTTGGAAATCTGCAAGCGGTGGAACGACCCCAAATTGATGGAGGAAATACAATGAGCATTAGCAAAGACAACGAAGCGACAGACGAACAACCACCTGCAAGTGTGGATTTAGGAACGGCAATTGAACAAATGGTGGAAGATGGTATGCCTCCGAATGGTTTCCACATGATGTTTTTCTCCGAAGATTTCCAATTAACAGAATCTTGTCCTACGAATCAATTGTTGAAAATGCTCGGAATGCAACATGGTTTTGCTGATACTATCAAAAGGCAAGTTTTCCAAATGCCAAAGGGTAAAATCATCACTTACGAGTTTGCTTGGCTTGGCCCTGTTGAGGACTTACAACAAACCTTAGAAAGCATTGACGGCATCATTCAAGACAGTTTCAATCGCATGGTGCAAGACAAGGAATTACGCAGACACCCACAAGGGAGAGTATCATTCCTCGCTACACCACCTGCTAACGACTGTTGTGATGATGTTTGCGATGATACTTGCGAAACCACAGGAGGCGACTCCGATGAGTTTTGACTTTCGTGAAATTGAAACCTTTGTCTTGAACCTTGAACCGCATCCATTGGAAGTGGAAAAAGGAAACTTTGCTTATTGGAACGACCTTGCGATTCTCGCAGGTATTAACCTTCTTGAAGAATCAATTATCGCTTCTCAATAGGAATATATTCAATGTTGCGTGGGCGATTGCCCGATACGCTGAAAATGTGCCTTCCCTTTGCATCTTTGATACATCGGCAAAAGAAGGTAATCTTCCCTCTATCTGTGCCATCACGACCCCACTTTTCCCTCAAGTGGCTCATAATTTGCGATTCTTTCCAAACACCACTACGAGAGGACATAAACTCGATAACCAACCGAGCCTGTCGTGGCAGTAGTCCGTTAATCTTCTTGCGACCTTTCACAGCATGAGCATCTTCTTCAAACATAGTGTTCCCCTATCCCTTCCTTATCAGTCGTAGTATTTAATCTTTGTGCTAAATCAATCTCATTTGCGAGCAGAACGACCCCACCCTCGATACGGTTCACCGACTCCATTACGCCCTGCACGGATGCCTTTTTCACCCAACATTTCGTTGAAAATCGCCAATCTTTCTTCCTGTTCTTGCATAAAGTCCCGAATCTGCTTCATTTGGGCTTGGATTTTTGGCATCGGAATCCCATTAGGGAAATTGATGAAACAATGTGGAAGGGCTTTGAAGCGTTCTAAAGAGGTCAATTTTTGCTCGACTTCTTGGACGGCTTCTTCGTTAGCCTTACCCATCCAAGGGTTCTTGTCCACCCATTCATCGGAAAACACTTTGGCTTTATCCTTATCAATCGGTGTGAGAATCCGCCTTCGCATATTTCAATTATGCAAACTACTGTTAATAAAGGTTTTCATGGAGAAAAATGTCCGAAAAATCATACTTTGTGAACAACAATTTGGCAATTGAAAAATACATTCTGCAATTGGGAAATTGAATACTTTGAACCATCATCTGCTTGAGCCATCACAATGTCCGTTCCACGCTCTCCACAATGGGTGCAAAACATCAAACGGAAAAACCATTCCATGACCTTTTTTGGGTCGTCAATTAGCCACTTCCACACATACTGTCCTTCTAACTGTTCGACAGTCGCAAAGGGCGCATTATTGTGCATATTGAACCAATACAAAGTAGCCGTCAAGGGGCATCCCCTCAATTGCCATATCGGGTCATGTATTCTGCAAAGAGAGCATCGGTGAGGTTGAACACTTCTTCCATAACTTCTGCATCATCCATAGCATGATAAGCAGGGTTGTTAGCAATCAATTGCACGGCATTATTGAAGCACATACCACGCTTAATGTCCCTATCACGGTTGTTGTTATTTCCGCCATAGGATTTGTTGCCACCCCATGACTTTGCAGGTGCAGATGAGGCAGACGATTTGCCAACAAAGATTTGCTTTGAATCGCCAATAACAATGAGGGCTTGAGGGTTGTCGTCCTTTTCAACGATGTTCCAAACAACCGTTGCATTACGAGCAGGGAAATAACGACCTTCAACAATGTCATAATTGCCGACTTCAAGAGGTCTTGCGCCTCCATTGTTCACCGTAAAATAAATGCGGTGCTTGCCGTTCTTCTTGTATTCTTTGTATTCAACGCCTTTTTCGGGGATAACTTTTACTGATACCATTTGGTTCACTTCCGTAATAATCCATTTGTCCCAACGGGTATTTATACCCTAACATTCATCAGCCTTTTTGTAAGACAATCCACAGGATTTGCACACAAGGGTTTCCTTATCCACATCACATTGTCTGCGACATGGCCCACCCACAGGCACATACTTCACTCTAACCGAATCGTCTTCCATTCAACCTTACCTGCCTGTATCAAATCACGAATCCTTCTTTGCTTCGTAGTCAATTGGCTTTTACCCGATTTCACATCGAGCATTACTACCTTTCCATCAGCGAGGTTGATTGTCTTATCATTTCGCCAATCAAAAACGATGTAATCAATAGGGTTTCCCATGAACGACCAATTCTTCGCCTCCCAATCGGGGTCAATGTCGGGATGCTCAAGGAATGGACACCACTTCTCAAGGATTTGACCTTTCGTAGTATGTGCTGATGCGGCCCGACTCTTTTGTTTCTTGATTTCTTCGGACTTTTGGGCATTTTGCGAGGTTATTTCCTCAATTTGGTTAATCAGGTCACTCGCTTCTCTCACTTTCAAACGGTTTTCCTCTTGAAGATAAAGGACATGGGTTTGGAGATTTTCTATCGTGGAGGAAATTGATTCACGCTCACGCTCAACCGAGAACAAAAGATTCTCATAGGCTTCTTGAGATTCCACCCTTTCTAACGACTCTCGGTATTGAAGATTCTTGAGAGCAGACATTCTTTGGTATAGCCAAAAACAAACTCCGACTGAACCTGCAAGGCTTACGCCAAGAATAACATCAAGCATAAGCAACCATTCACCGATTACCTATTCAAAGGTTCTTGGAAGGGTCTTGGGTATCTAACTGTAAATGTGAACACAATTCTTTGTAGCGATTCCGAATCGTCACTTCCGTCACACCCGCTACTTGGGCTACTTCACTTTGAGTCCTGTCCATCTTTTGCCTCTTTGCGGCAAGGTAAATAGCGGCAGCGGCAATCCCTGTTGGCCCACGACTAATCATCGCTTCCGAGCCGACTGATGCAAGGATTCTTTGAGCCTCTAACTCAATTTCCTTTTGCACTTTCAATTCCGAACAAAATCTTGGAATATAATCGGTTGGATTAGAGAGTCCAATAGTCAAAACCAATTGTCGCTTCAAAAAGCGGAAGGTTCTGCCAATTTCCTTTCGTCCTGTGCGAGAATGTCTTCCCACATCATCAAGGGTTCTTGGGTTTTGGTGCATTCGGCAAGCGGCATAGATAGATGCGGCCACCACACCTTCAATAGAACGGCCACGAATGAGTTTCTTTTCCACCGCTTTTCGGTAAATGTAGGCCGCTTCCTTTTGCGTGGTCTTTGGTAGTGCCATACGAGAAGCAATTCTCCGCAATTCAGTTAGTGCCGTAGCAAGATTTCTTTCGGTGGAGTTTCGGATTCTTCCTCGATTATCAATATGACGCAAACGACCCCATTTTCCTCTTTGCTTACTGTTCATGTCCCCGCCAATCGGAGATATTTCGGTTGTAATACCGTAGTCGTGTTGCAGAATGTCCTTTGCCGCACCTGTTCGCTCATTTTGTTTGCCCGAACCGTCTTCATAGGAACGCCAATCTTGGCCGTAATCAATTACCATCGTATCTTGAACGATGCCACAATCTCGACAATAGCGGTGTCCATCGGACGAATCTTCAAAGACGGTGCAACCACATTCAACACATTTTTCCGTTTCAACCTTTTCAACCATAATATCACATCTTCTGTCTTACGGGTATTTATACCTTCACATAGGGGTATCTAAACCTATGCCTTCCCACACCCTCTTCAAAAGGTTGAGAGTATAAAAACCCAATGTTTAACGCATTCTTTTGAAATTGAATGGGGGCGCATCATCATATTCTCGGTCAGCACGACCAAAAAGGATAACACGATGGCTTTTCGCACCACTTAGTCCGTAGCAATATGGCTTCTCTAACTTGACAAATCGTTCATCACGACATAACACGGCTGAAATCTTCACCGCAGAAGGCACATTACGATACAATCCATTGAGAATGGATGGCATTTCACTTGACAAAATTGCTCGTTCTTTCATAGCCTCAAACAAAGGCTCTTTCCATAGATTTTTTCTTGACACTTCTCATCACCGCTTATGCAAGGTTTGATACACCTTTGCCGCCATGATGTGCTTACAGTCAATTTTCTGCTTTCTGCATCTTGTCTTGTAATCCATACACTCGCAAGCCCAATACTCTCGACCATCTGCTCTAAGCATTTCGGGGCCGTGAGTATGGACTCGGTATGCCGTCTTGGATTGACCTTTCACCACAAAGGCGAAAGGGGATTTTTGTTCCACTTCCAAGTTTTTCACAATATCAAGGGCTTTCGTTTGGCGACTCATGTTCAAACCTCTATCTATACGATAGGTTTTACAGGTATTTATACCTCAACATCTTCGGGGTGGCTTGCCCATACGGAATGGCCTTCGTATTGCCCTCTTAGTGCCGCCATTACGACTTCCGTAAAGCCAAACTCTTGAGCCTCATTTTGTAAGTATTCGTCTATTACTGCCGCCCTATTGTGGTAAAGCAGTAATTCTGTTTCACTATCCCATGTATCAAACGATTCAAACTCATAAACATAATCAATAAACTCATTAAAATAATCCACTTCGTAGTCAAAAAATAATCCTCCAAACTCTTTTGACATAGTTTGCCAAATAGGAACAATCACGAAGCCGACAAGCATAGCCTCATCCACCACCTTTTTGTCAAAGGCGAAGACAGGATAAATAGGGTCGGTGTCGGCACTATCCATCCCATTATCTTTTGCTAAATTGCGAATATATTCTTCCCATGAACAGTATTCCATAGATTCAGCACAAGGGGAGTCGAGAATCTGCTCAATCATACTCATGCGATTACCCTACACTTATTTCAAGATACCGCCCAAACAGGGACTTGACGGATAACACCTTGTTCGTCCTCATATTCCCAAACTCCCGAATTGCCCTTCTTGAAAGTAAAGGATTTTCCATTATTCGCCACCATAGAAGCCAAATCCTCAATTGTAATTTGGTCTGTTTTCTCACGGAAGACAGGACTCGAAGTAAGGTTTTGCTTCAATTTGTTGAAATCCCTTTCATTTTCATAAACGGTAGCAATAAAAGCGTAATTTTGGTCTTTGCTAACATCAATTGTCATTTGATTCTTAGAAGTCGTTCCTCGTTTGTATTCACCATAAGGCTTCAACATCTCCGTCAAAATTGGCGGGAATCCCATATCCCACCCATACCAATAAGCATTAACGATAAACTCACAGGATTTTTCATTCATTTGTCCTAAAAGTCCCGCATCTATCATCTTTCCCGTTGAGGGGTCTTTTACATTGATTCCCGCTTTCTTAGGTTGTTTAGAAACCACATTTGCAGGTTTCACAGCATGACGGCTTTTAGGATTCAAGAGAGGCTTTCCACCAATAGCACAGGATTTACACGGTTGGCCTTCGACATCAGTAGCCCTAAGACAACCATTCACTCCGCATACATAAGGCATAATTTAATCTTCATCTTCCCGCTATCTAAACTCAACGCTCAAATACTCCTTCGGATAATTACCTGTTATGGTGGACTTTATCACCGTTCCCTTTGGTAAAAAATCTTCGGGAATGGAAGTTTTTGAGGCTGATGAAGAAGAGTTAGTCCGAGAACATACTTATCGTAATGGTAATTCCACATGGAAATCATCGGCTTTGTATTGCCCTCGTTGTTCCAAAGTTCGAGAGAAAGATACGAGAAATGGCGGATTTAAGGATAAATGGGTAGTAAAAAGGGAAGATTACAATTTCTCACTCCAATATCACCAAGATGAATCGGGAACATACGCTAAATGTTCTAAGTGTGGACATGATGTGCGAGCGCATACGCCCGAAATGGATTCTTATGTTTCTATTATCGTCCGTGAAGATGGTGATGGCCCACCACTTCCCTTACTTCACCTTGCCGACCCTCACTACGAACAAGGGTTCTTCATCTTTGATTTTACAGAATATGAACGAGTTAGGTCGGACGGAACAAAACAAGGCGGGAATGTCCTCTTATGTGCCGAAGTGGAAGGGGTGCGATATGTCATTTCATGGAATAATTTCCTCACAAAGATGCGAGCCATTCCCAATGTATCTGTCGTAGGCATCCCGAAAACCTATTGGCAAAGCCTTTAGATAACAAGCGAGTCAATCATTTAACATGGCTCGACCTCGTTTCAATGGGCAAGGATTTACAAATCCCATTAACCCTCTTGGACTCAATGCTGAAAGCCGTCATAGAGTCAATCCCAATCTAAGCGGGGCATTCATGTCAAACGAAACTCATTTCGCTGAAACTGTCAATGGAAATCAAGTTTT
>CEQU01064249.1_pt1 | contig 10698 bp, 7 predicted proteins | sample 531031 | NCBI WGS metagenome assembly CEQU01 (sample SAMEA2621216, study PRJEB7988) | marine metagenome | isolation source: saline water (ENVO:00002010), including
TGGGTATGTGGTGGGTATGTGGTGGGTGTGGTAGGCGTATGATTGAAAAAAACAGTTGGCACCCTCACGCACGCAACACTCATACATTGCACAGCTAAACGCCCAATCTTTGGATTGCAGCAGCGATCACCTCGTCAAGACCTACACCCCATGCTCTTCTACCACCGTTTACCAATTCGTCAGTGACTATGGTCTGGTTGGTGTTACCATTTTCGTCGTTTTCCATCCAAACCGTGTCTTTCATGGGTGTTCCAAAACACACCCTTTTGACGCCACCAACGTTGCCACGTCGCACTTTGATGGTTCCGACAATACGACGTGTATTGGTAGGTAGCCCGTCCAAGTTTTGTATTTGGTAGCACTCGATGCACAACGCCCCTTCCTTTACCAGCTTTCCTGGCTGAAAAAGACGAAGTTCATCAACGCGCATATATTCGTTGTAGTCAACGGTCGCCTTATCACGGCTAATTGGAAGCAACACCCCGAGCATACCCGAGCCGAGGTCGCGCCCGCAATTAACCACAAGACAACCAAAGTTGTTTCTCCAGACCATCTTAACCTTGCTCTTCGTGACGGGATAATCTTTGGATAAGTCAAAGAGCTGCCAGTTTTTGTATTCGGTTGTGGTTTTTAGTGTTGATTCGCTTTCCATTTTAACATCTGTCGTCTCGGTGGCACTGATACCAACCGATCGAATCGCCTCGCTCAATGCATCGATGTTGTTCTCTTTCTTTTTGTCTGATGGTTTCAAACACGTTTGTTTGGTGTCAAATACGGCATTTAGAAAGTCTTCGGGTCTGTCCAATGTACCATCCGTGTGCATCAACGAGAGAAAGAGATCCATTGTATCGACAACGCTGTAAAACGGTCTAGTTTTTTACAGAATGCCAACGCTTATCTTCCCTCCCTAAGGTGTCCAAAAGACGCAAGATATGTTGTTCACCTCTCCTCTTCCTCTCCTCTTCCTCTCCTCTTCCTCTCCGCTTCTTCTTCTTCTTCTCCTCTCTTTTCTCTCCGCCCTCTTCGCCCTCTCTCTCTTCACCCTCTCTCTCTTCACCCTCTCTCTCTTCACCCTTTCTTCTCATCCTCCCCCGGAGCCACTCTTATTCATCCCCGTGGCCTTTTCGTTGCGCTTGTCATCTTCTCTTTACGCTTGCTTCTTGCCCACTGCAACCACGTACACTGCACAATGAGTAATCAGAAAGGGCAGACACTTACCCTTCTTGTCCAGAGCATCAGGAGTCGATTGGTCAGCATGAGACGCATTCGCGGCATCCATGACCATCTTCTCGCCCATCTCCGTATCGGTTTGGCCAGTGTATTTCACGGAGGTGTCGTCATACTGATCCGCAATCTTCTGTGGTGCGCCTGGAAACCACACTCTGTATTCCTTTGCCGTGTACGATGTCGGCGTAATGGCGCTGGCGATCTTGAACGTCTGAGATGTGATCTCTTGGTAGCCGTCCCGCTCAAGACGGAGGGCTGGGGGACTGACGACTCTCTCAACACCGTCGGTGCTCTTCTCGTGGATCTTAGAAAAAGCGTCAAAGCACTGAGGGTCGTAGGCATACATATCCTTACCATCACACAGATGCTCATTGATGAACGCCTCCGAGACGACAACACCGATGTTCTGAATGGTCGGGATCATATCGACAACAAATCCATTGCGATAAGGCGTGTTGATGCTAGAGTTGTCCGACGCTTCCTTTGGCACGATGGGTGCAAATGTCACCCAGCGACCAAACTTGATAATGTCTGGCACAATCCCAATCGCCTTATTGTACAGGACGATGCCAGTGTACTTTGGGAGATCAGAACGCATGTCGATCTTGATCCCCATGGCAGTGCCTTTCGAGTCGAGGCACCAGTCATCTCCCTTTTCGCCTTCCTCCTTGAGATTATTGAACGCATCCGATGGGTTCGTGATGAACTGGAGACGAATGTGTGCCTCGATAACAGCATATTTCGGCGTAAACTCGGTCTTAAGGACGTGAGCCGCAGCAAAGACGGGTGGGGCAATCTTGCGCTTGTCCTCTGTCACCATCACATACGTCTCCACTATCTTCTGCAATTGGGGAAGCGCCATCGATGATACCTCGTGCACGACCGCAGTATTGTAAAGTGGGTAAGAGGAGTCCACGTCACGGTTATTGAAGAAGAACTCTTGGCCAAGTGCATAGCTTGCTGGGACACCAGATTTGATGCGGTCTGCGTTACACTGGAAGCTGTCCGCAACCTCCCCTGGCGTCATAGAATCGACACAGGGCAGCTTTCCATCTTCCTTCCAAAGCTTGGCCTTCTCCTCGCATTGTTTGATCAATGCCTCCTTGGTGTCCTTAAAGCGGTCTTGAAAGAACTTTGCAGACTTATTCAACCATTCGGGTAGGTGGCAGCCATACCACGCGCGCTGAGTCATCGACATCAGCACGGCGGATGCCTCCAATGCATCGGGGCTGGTCACACGCGCGATGATTTGCGAAGGGCGTTCGTAGTTGTTACCCGCTTTGGAGATAATGTTCACGTTCTCGGAATTAAGGTATGGACCCTTTCCATCCCTTAATACGGCGATAACATCGGTTACCTGGATTTCTGCACCAGGCTCTAGATCCTTGACAAAGGCCTTCTCGGACGCCCCACCATCTTTCCCTTCTTGGGTAAACACCGACATTTTGACCAGGCCTTGGACTTGGATCGTCTTAAAATCGCTTGGTAGGTTTAGCACACGCGGGCCCGTATTGGCCTTCTTCACGGGGTCGTACGATTTCTCCACTGGCAATAGCCAGGGCCCCACACCGCGCAAGACTTTTGCAGCGCCACCACTCTCGTCTTGCGATGCATCGGTCAGGGGTGAAATCTGATCAAACGCCTCGAGGTGGTGGTGAATGTTTGTAACATACACACTCATCTCGACCATAGGGATCTTCTTGCCGTCCTTGATGATAGCTTTGTGCGTTCTGTCGACCAGCACCCCAGCCACCTTGAGAGCTCGGTTTGGGTCGCTCGAAGCGCGATTCGAGTGCGATTCTGGCGCCTCGGCGTTAACCTTCTGCTCGCGCTTGCGCAGCTTCTGCTTCATGTCACACAAGTATTTTGAATCGTCCTCTTCGACAGAGATGGGCGCGTCGTCGGATAATGGCGATACATCGCCATTATCGATTTTCGCATCGAGCGTCTCGGATGCGACTCGCTTCTTTGCATTTTTGGACTCCTTTGACATATTTTCGATTTGCCGCGTTCACCAAAAGACCGCCGGCCTTTGGACAATCGGTCTGTCGCGTTGACAGACGAAGATTGGAGGGTGGTTAACGAGTGCGAACTAGCCTTTTTAGGTATGCTCTTTTCGTTTTTTCTCTTTGGTCGCAAAAGTAGCGGCGAAGTCGCGCCAACAAAAATACAGTCGTTGTAGGCGTATGGGGGGGGCCACAACGGAGAATCTAGACGGAATCTAGGGTTTTTACGCGATCCTCGTCTTCTTCCCATATATGGTATCTGTATTTGTACCCAAATACGGCATCCAAAGTTCGCAACTTTCTGTCCCAACAAAAAACGTGGCGGTTTTACCGACGTACCCAAAGTCGACTCGCTAGCTGTTTGTCGTGCTGCGCCAGTGACCGGAGCGCCAACTCGAAAATTGCCATTGTGGTTTTGGGGGTGCATACACCAAGAGATGGAACCCTTTGACGAGGAAGAGGACAATGACGCTTTCATGATGGTAGAACGTGACATGATGGAAGACCAAGCCATGATGGAAGAAGCACAACAATTAACAGCAGATATGGCAGCGGCATGGGAAGGGGAGATGGCTCTTGTTGGGGACGGCGGGGACGGCGGGGACGGCGGGGACGGCGGGGACGACGGGGACGACGGGGACGGTGGGGACGAATTTCGCGAGGAGGCGATGGCTGCAGCGGCGAATGCTCCTCGTCGGCGATCTGTGCGTGGAAGCAAGTCGAAGAGCAGTCGGAAGGCGCCAGCCTCTGCGCGATCAAGTAAGAATACCTCGAGGGCATCGGCAGAAGGCTTGGGCAGTTCTTCTTCGAATGTGCCGCGTGGTAGCATGTCATCCCCATCAAGGGGTTCCTCGGTGTCCGAAACGGACTACATGGGTTTCAACAAAAAGCTCCACGATGCTATGCAGCAGAAGGACAGAGAAAGCAGTCTTGGCGATGCACATGCGCCGACCATCGTCGATCAAAGCAACAATGGCAATGACGACTCGGTGGAAAGATACCCTGGCTTTGACAGGGAGCTTCTTACCCACGGCTACAACCCACAGCCATATCTTGAACACAGCACCGATCGCTGGACGGCATTGACTGAGTTACCAGATGTGATGAAGGCGGATGGAACAATGCACCCGCAAATCCGTCCTATGCGAGCAATGGTTGTCAACGTGCCAGTGGACTTTTTCAAGCGTGATGCGCAGATGTTTCATTCTTGGTCTCTTGTGCAAGGAGCGGAAGCGCGTTGTCGCGCAGCCGCTGCCATGGTATCGATGCTCTTTGCAGGCACCGCCATGGGCATACCACAAGGTGATCACGAAGAAGCGCGGCGAATGAACTTGCAGGCGCAAGGTCAGTCACCAGACGCTACTCCGAACGGAGGCAAGAAAACCTCCGATCCTATCCGACACGTCAACCGATACACATGGATACCAGACTCCGCTCCACAAGACTCATGGCCCATGTTCCAGATGGCAATCGAAGACGTGTGGGACAGAGGAGAGACTCAAGTCCTTATGATTCGGGTTTGGTTGTTCATCTACGACGGAACACATTCGACGTCCGACCTCTTCAAACACGTCATACAGAATGCGGTTGCTTTTCAAGACAGCCAGCGTGCTGGTACTGCGACTGCCGCCGCAAGAAACAAGAATTCCTTGGCAGAAGCATCGCGTTTGGCGAAAGCGGGGTATGGAATGGCAGACCTTGTCACGAAATTTGAAGAGACCGTTGGATTTCAATACATGACCATCACCAACAAAGATCAATGGCGAAACACATTAGATCTACACGCTGGAAAGACGACCAAAGGCCCTGGTCGTCCTTGTGTCAGGAATCTTGCCAGTCATGTCAATTGTCCTGCTGGCAGGCACGAGATTTATGGCGATAAAACGTCATCGGCACTCGGAGGTCTTCATCCGCTCGCCCCCGAGTTTGTTCTCAACGCCAAGCGCGCGGACAGTCTAAGCTTTGGCGCTGTTCACCCCGATGGCACGCTGATGGACATTTGCCCACATCAATTGGACCCGACATCTTACTGGAGAGACGACACGAGCATCTTTCAACTTCCAGACATGAAACGCCCATCGTTTTGGATCTGCACGTCGTATGAAGAGAAGACCATCCTACACATGCCACTTCCACGACCATTGGAAGGCTCGGTCGTCCCTGGCAGTTATCTTATGCGCCTCTTTGTGGAGTACGAGCAATACGAGAAAAATTTACAGGCGGGGCATCCAGACAAGCATATCGATACTAACGGGCTTCTCATTGATCAACAAGCCGTAAGTCGTCTTAGATCACTTGCTACGCGCACCGACGAATACCAGCGTCAACAAAACGCAAAGTTACTTCAGGCCATACACGCATACGATCTCATAACTCCTCACCCAGCAATGACCGCTGCGCTTGAAAGTGGAGCGCACATCGGGTCCCAGAACGGTGAGAAAGGCACCGAATTTACCATTCGGACAAAGTCTGTACTGGAAAAGGTTGCTGAAGAGACGAATCGCATTAATGCGGTTGTTCTCCAACCGTGGAAGGATAGACAAGAGAAGAGACTTCAAGATCTTGCGACGGCGCTTACAGAAGACGATTGCTCAGACGATGATGACAAATGGACGTCATATTTCGACGAGAGGCAAAAGTACCAAGAGAGGTTGTACTGTGTGAAGGAAGACCTGGTGCACTATCATCTCAAAATGCTCAAGTCGTGCTTTTTGTCAACCAAGGAAGCGACCACCATTCCAGCAGGGTACAAAGCCATGTTCAAAGGCCTCGAAGATGGTGTGAAGGCGCATATGGGGTCTGCGAGCATAGCATTCAACGGCGGCAAGAATCATACGGGCAGGTCTATCAACAACTGCGACCGTCAGGTGTACGGCACGACACAGGAATGGCTGCGCAATATGTTTGTCGATACCTGCAAAATTGAAGGCAGGGATCGGAGGATTCTGGACGAGATCTACCTTACTTCTTTTGAGACGTACACCAAGACAACGTTTGTGTTGTTGATTGCATCCGAGATGGGCAAGGGCAAATCCGTGCGCGCCATGCGTGCAAAGGAGATATTCCCCGAGGGGTGGTTTACGATGAACTCTGGCAACACGGAGCGGTCGGGCATGAATGGCAACAACTCTCCAAGCAACGGCACGGTCGTGGTGTGCGATGAGATTATCCAAGATCTGACGCCAGCTGACCCTGGACCGCGCATGGAGTTCTGGAAGACCATTTTGACTAAGCGGGAGTACGAAATTGAGCGTACGGTTGCATGCAAACAGACTGACGGGACGGAGGCGCATACCACTTTCAAGGTTGTCACTGATCATCACGAAGCGTTTATCATATGTCACAATATGGGTCATTGCTTCACCATTGGAGACATGGAGCCAGTGGATGGAAAGAAGGCGATGATTCAGCGGACCATCACTGTTGTTGCGCGAGCGGAAGCCGACAACCCGTCGTCAGACTCCCAGTTCCGCAGTGGGTTGAATCAACCCGAGACAGCCGCAATGGTTGAGGACTTTCGTCTTTTTACCTCTCTTGTCGGATTCGTGCGGTTGTCGATTATGAACATGGATTGGCTGCAACCCGACCTAAGCTTTGCAAAGATGGTGTTCAAAGAGGCGGATGATATGCTCGAAAAGGAACACAACCAGCCTCGCCCAGAACCCCGTAAGCAGCAGAAGCGCGAAGAGAACCTTATCACTATGTGCTGCATAGAAGCTGTTGCTAGGGTTTATCTATGGAAGCAGACGGCAGTTGCATACAACGCAGGCAAGCCCGACGAGAATGCCAGAGGCAAACCGTTCAAGATTGAGGATCTGTGGGATGTTATACGCACTCTACGGCCCACACGCGAGATGATAGTATGTGCGTGGTCACACTCACTCGAATACTCTATCGGAACGTCATCTTATGGCGTCAATACATTTACTGCTGCTTGCGAGAAGGTGGGGCTTCACCTGGACCACTTCTTGCGCAAGCACAACCAAGAGAAGATGGACGAGCTAAAGAGGAAGCAGGACAACTACGAGACCGCTGCGTTGATGCGGTCACACACTTCAAAACCCGCTGGCGGCTCCGACCTCGCAACTGCTTCCGACGGAGACGGAGCGACTGTTGAGACTCTGCGCGATTATTCCGCAGAAATGCGCAAGCGTCGAATTATTCGTAACGAGTATCTTCGCACGGCATTCGAATCTAACTACAACAACCAGAAGTCGCCTTTGGAAGCGATGAGGTATGTGCTCGGGGCGAAGGATGTTAAGGATTCCAAGGTTCTTGCGGTTGCCGACTCGATGTTTCCGACGGTTATCCAGGCGATGGCAGTGCACAAACCATCAGCTCTTATAAAATGGTCCTGTGACGAAAAAGTGGACCACGATTCGAGGTTCCGAAATCCCGACCTTAAATTCAGATCGAGAACGACGGCTGGAAGAGCGGAGGTGAACGATTTTGCATGGGCAGTGCTGCACTCGGGTACTAATGACAAGACCGCAACCTGGGACGTCCTCGCCAAGGCAACCAAAACTCAGGAGACTCCTACGCTTTTTGATATGCACACCGCGGGGCTTAGAGATTCGCTGTTCCTGCTGTCGACCCCAGAGAACAATCGATACATACCAGAGCAACAACTGTTACCATATCAGCTTCGTCCCGAAGGGGCTTATGCCTCGGCGGGTGGTAGGGACAAAGACGATGCGACGTTTTTCGAGATCAACCACCACATTAATGGAAAGAAAGCGTACGATGTTACTTGGGCATCCAACTTCAGCGCACCAGCGAACACGCGACCTGCAGGGAGCAGGTATGCTCACGACAAGGTCGAGCTACAGAAGACGCTGGACACGCTCATGGAAAATGGGCGCGTGCCAGCGCTTCAACCCTACTGCTCCTCTAAGATTGTGAAGACGGCGCCCATACGACGAATGTATCACGATAACACTATAGAAATCAACCTGGTCGCGGCGATGGATCATTTATCTATGATTGCCGAAGCGGTTATGAAGTTGAGCAGTATCCCTGGTCTCAAAAACATGCAAGAGCGATTCCAAAGCGGGGGTAAGGCGCCAGATGGTCTGAAAGCTCCAAGTTCACTGGACAGAAGAAACCGCGATGAGGCTAAGCAGAAACAAGACGATCGATTCGTGAGGAGGAAGATGACCAATCGCATGGCATCTCTTTCGCTATATACGGCGGAAGAGGGCGATGTGGGTTCCTCGTCGGTGGACAATCCAGCGCCCGCCAAAGAGACGGATGAGGTCATATACACGCTTCCATGGTCTATTGACATCATGCCAATAGCCTGGACGATGGAACTCATCGAAAAGTTCTACTCTTCGAATAGCACCAAAGTGCTATCTTCTATGAACCAAATCATCAAAGCAGAGAGTCTTGGCAAGACCATCGACATTAGTGAATTGCCCGAGATGACAACACGTTACCCAGGGTACCCATCGAGTGCTGGTGATCGGACAGAGGCATTGCGTTTGATCTCGAAACAGGTATCTACTATGCGCCCTGCAGGACAGCCCGAAGTCGATATCTCAGCGTCCGACCCGCGCCAGACTCTTGATGCTGCGCTGTTTCGATACGAGACGCAACTAGCCACTGGAGACATGATGAGCACCGACGCCGACATCGAAGAGCACAGGAAGAATCTGATTGGAGACGGATTTGTTTGGGGGACACAGGGAGACATTTACGATCTAGAAACGTGGGTCAAGCACACATACAATTCTATGTGTGGTCGAGGCAATACCGCAGCTATGATTGATGAATCAACTGGTGCGTATACAGACACCGCGCTTTCCAATACCCTTGACGCGGAGTATATGTTTCAAGCTCGGCTTTTTGAGCGGCGGGTCAATAAAAGAGCCGAGGGCTTCAAGCATTATGGTAATGTTGGTATACCATGTGGTTCAACATATACTTACTTGGAGAAGCACCCGATACTTCGCAACGAGAACAAGCTTACAAAACGCAACTTTATGGATGCTCCTCTACACAGGAATCACATTAATACATGCTTGATGAGAGGGCTTGCAGCCAATAGCAATGCAGCTATGCCACAAACGCTGAACCATGGAGGCTTCCCCAGATCACAGTCTCAAATGGAGGTCGAGGTGCGGAATTACATGGACAAGAATGGCGTTGTAGAAAGTGATTGCGATGGCAGATTCGACCGTCTTGGTATTGGGAATTCGGTCAATTCACTTGACAGTTTACGCTAGATGGTGAACGGAAGCGAATGGGAAATGAATCGGTGGGTGTTGAGTGCGGTGTAGCTGGTAATGAGTGGGCGACGAATGGCGACGGTTATGGAGTGGGTGGTAGTGGGTGGTAGTGGGTGGTGCGTTTCTGTATGTAAAACGAATCAATTCCCAATCTCCGCAATGTCCATCTCTCCCTCTCTCTCTCCCTCTCTCTCTCTACCAGACCTCATCACCACCGCCACCATTCTCTTACACGCGTTTGTGTTCCTACATGGCAAGACCATTGTCGAGTGCATACCGAAGGCAGTCCATGCGGCCGTTGGACTGGGCCAAATAAACCACGTCGGTGTTCCATGGACAGCTCATCTCGTGTGCATACTGCAGGCATGGCAGGTGGCCGTTGATCGCCGCAGCGTAACACGTATGCTCGTCCATACGACAGCCGTTTTCTTGTGCGTATTGCAGGCATGCAAGCTGCCCATATTCTGCAGCCATGGCGCATACCTCAGAGTCCCATGGACAGCCCATCTCGTGTGCATACTGCAGGCATAACAGATGGCCACTCCCCGCCGCTTCGGCACACGTCCACTCATTCCATGGGCAGCCGTTCTCGTGTGCATACCTTAGGCACTCAAAGTTGCCCAGTTCAGCCGCTTTGGAACACACCCACTCATCCCATGGGCAACCGCTCATGTGCAGGTATTGAAGGCATTCCACATAGCCACCTTCTGCCGCTTTAACACACGTCTTCTCGTTCCACGGACAGCCGTTTTCGTGTGCGTACTTCAGGCACGCCAGATTGCCGTGTTCTGCCGCTTTGGCACACGTCTTCTGGTCCCACGGGCAACCGTTCATGTGCAGGTAGTGAAGGCAATCGACGCTGCCATATCCAGCCGCTTTGGCACACGTCCACTCGTCCCACGGGCAACCGTTCATGTGCAGGTAATGAAGGCATTCCAGATGGCCACCTTCTGCCGCTTTATCACAAGTTCTCTGGTCAAACTTGCAACCGTTCTTGTGTGCATTCTTAAGGTGCTCCAAAGGGTCGTTTCCCGAAAAAATCTGATATGTAACAGACATCTTGCGTGCGTCGAGTGTCGGTCTTTACAAGGTCGGTTGGATCGTTGGATCGTTGGCTCGCCAAGTCGCCGCGTTGCCAAGGCGTGTGGTCTAGATGTATAGATGACGTGTTCAATGTGCCGTATGCGACAGTTTCGCGGCAAAGCCGCGCCGATGACCCACCCTCACAAAAGCCC
>CEQU01109746.1_pt1 | contig 10632 bp, 10 predicted proteins | sample 531031 | NCBI WGS metagenome assembly CEQU01 (sample SAMEA2621216, study PRJEB7988) | marine metagenome | isolation source: saline water (ENVO:00002010), including
CCTTTACTTCTTCCTTTACTTCTTCCTTTACTTCTTCCTTTACTTGTTCTTCTGTAGCATCTTTCATTTTTTCAACAAGTGTTTTTGTATTCCCTTCTTTAAATTCTTCAACCTCTTGAACGACTTCTTTAACTGTTGAAACAACTAATGTTTTTTCTTCTTCCAAGCATTCAATCTTTTTTTGAAGTCTTTTAATTTCTTCATCGCGGTCAAAAATCTCTCTGTCTTGGGCTCGTAACATATCGTGTTTTGTTTTTTCATCCATTTCCTTCAATGCTTCATCCTGAACCTTATTAATTATAACTTCATAATCAAGAAATTTCTTTTCATTATGAAAGAGTAACTTATCTTTTTCAGCGACTTCTTGAATGAGTCTATGGTTTGCTTGATTCATAATTTCCTTTTCTTTGATCCATTCTTTCTCTTTGGAATTATGTTCTTCAATACGATTTTGATATTCAATAAAGATAGAATTTATTTCATCGGTGATTAGTTTTTTAGATTCAAGTATGTTCTCCATATCTATTTATTGTTTCTACATGGAATAATTTTAAATATTTTATAGTATATATATAATGTTTGTAGAGGGACATTGTTCTCCTCGAAAAGAGGAGATAAATATATCTTGTTTATCAAAGAAATTACTTCTTTCGATCGCAAAAATCCTCAATAAGAAAGATAATGCAAAGATAAAATTAAAAAAAGCATCTAAAAAAAAACTCTATTCTGAAATCAAAAAACATCTAATAAATACAAAATGTAATACAGAAGTATGTTGGGGTTCATTAACGATAATTATGGAGAACTTATCTGGAAAAGAAAAAGAAGAATTTAACAAAAGTTTTAGACCCTTACAACCTAAATCATGGAAAGAAAAACCAAATACATGGTTAAATACAACTGATATTAATAATGTTATGAAGCAATACGAAAGAAAATATCCTCATTTTAAATATTTCGAAGCAACACCTATTGACTTCCATCTAAAAAACGATGAAAATAAATGTCTTGTAAGTCGTCTATGTAATATCAATATTCAGGAATTAAAAAAGAAAAAAGAATCAATTGGACTTGTTTTCAATACAGACAAACATGATCAACCTGGTCAACATTGGTTTTCAATGTACATTGACCTTGTCGGTAAAAACCGTAATCATCCAAGTATTTATTATTTTGATTCAGCAGATGCAATACATGATATCAAGGATTTACCACTTCAAATCCTTGACCTGATTGAAAACATTCAGAAACAAAATAATTATAATTATGATGTCTTATATAATGATAAGAAACATCAATATGGTGATACAGAATGTGGTGTCTATTGTCTTCACTTTTTAGTTGAAATGTTAAAAGGGAAGGATTTTAATGATTACGTTCACAGAAAAATTCCTGATAGTACTATTCAAAGGTTTCGTAATAAATTCTTCATTCAGAGTAAATAAATAATATTCAATTATAGTATAATGAAGAAGATAAAAATAAAAAAACCTATGTTACTTGGAATTATCGGATTATTACTCTTATCCGGTATCATTCACTATTTCATCTACAATTCTAACCTTCAGAAAGCAACCAAATTAGAAATAAAGGCGATAGAGATTGAAGAACATGTACTTGACATAAGTAAAAAAATTAATGCTTTAGACTTAGAGAAGGAATGTCCTGAACAAATCGAATGTCCTTCATGTATTTGCCCCAAATGCCCTCCGTCTCCTTAACTTCATACGTTTATCTACTCTTTTTATAAACTTGTTCTACAATATTAGAATGTCATTATATGAACAATTTCATTCCGATATTAATAAGAAATTCATGTTTGATATGATTAAAAATATCATTCAAAAAGAAATAAATACGGATATCTCACTTGATCCAGATAATTACAATCAATTTATTTCCACTTTCGAAAAAATCTTCAATGAGAATAACGCAGATGAAATTGAAGAAATGAATAAATTTTTATTAGATCATAATATTGAATATTTTTTTGAAAAATTTAAAAAACCAGATCCCCAAATGCAAAATGATTTTGAAAGAATGCTAAAAGAAAGAGAAATAGAAACACAACAACCACAATCTCCACAACCACAATCTCCACAACCACAATCTCCACAACCATCGGAAGATATCCCTATAGACATACAAACAATCATTGAGGAGGATGAGGATCATATGAAGGTAAAGAAACTAAAGAAAGTTAAAAAAAAAGAAGAAGAGGAGAAACCTATAAATATTAATTCTAATCAAAGGACAAATATTAATTCTTCACGATACAACTACAAGATCAATCTTATGAAAGAATCTATTTCATCAAAAGATCTTAAATCAATTTCAAGGTTAATTATACCTATTGAAGATAATTATCTATTTACTATCCCTGTATTAAAAATAATTATCCCGGAACTAAACTGTGATATTCACATGCAACAAGAAGAAATAATTCAAGGTAACCACCGTAATTATGGTGTTTATAAATGTATTGAAAATCATAAATTATCAAAAGAGTTTATAGAACGTATTACAATTCAGATTCAAGATGTAAGTGGAAAAAAGTACCATGGTTCCGATATTCTAAAAGTCAATATTATGGAGGTTAAGAAGAATAGAATCTATTTTACATGTTCTTCGATGAACCACCTTGATTATCAAATATCAGATTATATTAAAATTATTAACAATAATACATCAACACTATTTCAAGTACTCCAAGATCCACTTAAAATAAAGAAGATTCAAAATAATATCATTATTTGTGAGTATACTGGTTTAGATCATTTAGATAACCGTATTTACACTGATATTGATATGAAGATTATGAATATGAGTAATCAAAATATATTTTATTTCAATTAAAAAAGTTTATGTGTTTTGAATAATTTCTGATTTCGAAGTATCAACGCTTCACTTCCCTCAACCGAAGAATTATTCTTTTTATAGTCAATATAATCATATAATTTAATAACCGAGGAAGGCGTAGCAGGAGAATAGAATAATCTTTCTGTGATATTATACTTAATAATATACGCCTCTAAGTTATCCTTTTCAACGATTTCTTCATAATGAGGAAAGATTGATTTCTCAATTTTATCCTGAATAATGTAATCAGGTACACGATAGATACTTTGAAATACAGAAAATTGAAGACCCAATTGTTTATTCAATGGATGATCTTTCTTTTCATAAACAATCATTTTTTGTTGGAATGGTTCATAATCACAGATACGTATTCCATTTTCTCGAATATATCTCATATCAATATCTCCCACAATATCTTGGACCCGGTAATAAACAAATAAATCACTCGAATCCCTTTTTGCAATAACAACATAAATATCCGGTTCAATGAAGAACGTAAAGTTTGATTTGAATTGCTTTTGATCAATTTCATTCAATTGTGAAGAAGTTATCCCTGGAAAATGTGATTCTTCTTCTGTTAACTTCTTTGAAAAACGAAGGCATTTTTCATTCAATTGAATATCATCTCTAGTAGTTTGAATACAATCAACGGAAGATTCTTTAATAATATCCGTTATTTTTGAACTAACAGTATGTTTCTTTTCCATAATATCAAATAATATTTGATCGACTGAACGATCACCCGTTGCTTTTTTCACTGAAATTATCTTTGTAATAACTTTGTAAATATCTTTGTGGTTCTTGACTAAATAATCTTTTGTTGAACCATCATCAACCATCGGAATATCACTAACTTCACTCCATTGAAGTGATTTTAAAGAATGAAATACTTCATCAATACTATTCCCTTCTGGTAACATAGTTAAATATAAGTATTGTTCAACATTTCTTTCTTCTTTGGGTAAATCTACATGGGATTCCATACGAATCGCTCTTCCGAGTACTTGATTCACTCGAATATAATTCCAGAAAGGTTCCATAATATGAACTTGTCTTACACATTTTAAACTAATACCTTCTGCGCCTGAACTTGAAATAAGTATAATATGAATATATTCTCCACGTGTATTATTACTATGATTAAATGCTTCTTTGTTTATTTTCCTTTGTTCTTGTGATTCTTTTCCAGTGATAAATGTATACCTTTTCTTTATTGAATTCTTTGAGATTAAATCTTCTATGTTCTCATTTTCAGAGTCAAACTTCTCATATCCATTTTCAATCAGAATACGTTCAAAGACTTCTGATCCAGCATCGTGTCTAAAATCACTGTAATACAGTATTTTCCCAGTTGGAATACCACGATTTATGAACCGTTGCATATTTTCCAAAATATGAAAGAATTTTGGAGAATATTCAGATAATGTACGGTCATAGGAGAAATGACCATTCTTTGCCATCGTTTCATAGGCAAATATCTTTTTTTCTTCATCTTGTCCTTTTCGGAAGGAATCATCTTCATACACAATATTACAATTTTGTCGTGTTCGAATATTATAATCAAAGGTACCTTCACTGTAGATATCTTTCTTTCCTAATTGTTGAAGTCTCCTTGTTTTTTCTCTTGTATATTCTTCCTCATATTTAATCCATTGTTTTGAAGTCATGTAGCAAGGTATAATATTAATATTCTCGACAATATGATAATCTTGATATCTTTCCAAGATAGTAGGTTCAATTACTTCAGGCATATCTATAATCGAAGAACGATCAATTGGATTGTATGAAGTTAGACCAAGTAACATTCTCCGTAGAATAACTTGTTTTCTCTCAGGTATATTGTAATTATCATCTAAAAAGTATTCCAGAAAATTCTCGTTCTTTGTTAAATCAATGATCATATCATTTTCATAAATATCAAATAATCTCTGTTTACGATTAAATATTAGATCTAAATCTTCGTCGAATACTTTTGGTATTCCTTTCTTAAGATCAATAATAGAAACTGTTTTGAGTTGTTCTCTTGATGGAATAAATGTTCCTTTAGTAAACATATTTTCTAATCCTTCAATAATTTCATCAAAAAATTCTTCGAAGGTGTGATTGTTAAATCGTATTGTTTTAATGGTTTTTTCTTCGAGTATTGATTCAAAATTAGTTTTATTCTTTATGAATGAAATGATTAATTTACCTCTTCTTTTTGTAACATGAAGTTGTTCAATGGATGATTTTTTCTGATAAAAATATTCCCTTAACTCTTGTTGAACTTCATAATCATCGCGATCAGAAATCACACTAAATTCAAATACATTTAGTATTCCTCTTAACATATTATAAAGGATTGCTATTTCTGCTGGTTTATTAATAATCGGTGTTCCAGATAGAAAAACTAATTTAACATCTTCACTATTAATAATCCAATCATAGAATACATTCGCAGGAGCACTACCATTCATAATTTCATTGACAAAGTTATGGACTTCATCAATAATAATTACATTTTCTCGGAAAGGAGATAATACACCATGTTCTTTCATATTTTCTTGGTATTGTTGCACAAAATACTTTACTTTCTTCTGATTTTCAGTCCCCCCTTCTTCTTCCTCAAAAATATTTGTATCTATGTTTTCACGAAAGTTAACTTTATGGACTGCAGGGAATCCATTGTAATGGATAAAATTATACTTTAATTGAATTAAAAAATTAATTTCTTCATTAATAAATAGTTTTTGTTCCGGTGATAGCCGAATACATTCTCCTGAAAATGTTTCTCCTTCCACTAATATTGGACTTCCTGAAGTCGTATAAACTGTACGATTCTCTTCACTAATAGAGGATGATTGTAAATAAATTCCTTTAATTGAATTTAAGGTTTTTATTTTTTCTTTAAAGTCTGCTTCTTCTTCATTTTTTCTAAGTTTTGCTTTGGTTGAATTAAAGATTTGATTAATTTTTTGTTCAGTAATGCCATATGTATCGTTTAACATTTTACGAAGTTTTAAATCACCTTTAATTTCCTGGAGAGAAAAAAAGATCCAATTATTCTTGTCTACATTGAATAAAGTATCCCCCCATCTCCGTACTTCTTTAATGAATTCCGTTTCCAATGATGCAGGCAAAAAGGTAAATATTCGCATCGTTTTAGATAACCCTTCAGCAGTTACAACAGATGTTGCTGTTTTTCCTCTACCTAATCCATGATAAACTAATAATCCACGAAAAGGGGTTTCAATTGATAAATATTTTTTTACGAAGTATTGATAGATCTTAATTTTTTCTTCCTCTTCTTTATTCATATTATAATTCTTAAGGGTTTTGAGTTGTTCTTTATAAAATACATCATTCATCCAATCAATAAATGCTTTCCTCTGAGGTAATATACCATTAAATATCTCATCACTTACTTCTTCAATAACCATTTTTTCTCCAATCCACAACGGGTTTGTACCATATTTATCCTCTAATTTTTTACATATTTCTAACCAAGGTTTACTTGGTATCCTTGTTCCTTTGGGGTCTCCTTCATTTCTACGACGATCAATAATACCAATTACTTCTTTTTCTGTTTTATCAGGATCATGGATCTTATAAAATTTTTTCATTATTTCAATTTGTTCTTCATATGTGAAGTGTTCTCCATTTTGAGGTTGAATAAAATTACCTTGAAAAGTATCACCTTCCTCTGCTTCCTCTTCCTCTACTTCTTCATCATCATAGTCCTCTGGAAAAGCGTCTCTTAACCTTTTTTCTTTTTCTTCTTCATCCCAATCCGGGTATTTCCACTTCATACTTGCATACTTTTTAGGATCTGTTTTCTTTATTTTTAGGATCTTCACAAAATACTTTAGTACTGTTCGACTAACTTCTTTAATCGGTTGTCCATCAAATGTCATATTCTTAATATTGAGTACCTTCTCACGTGTTATATTCATTATATCCCCTTGAAAATACTTTAAAAGTATTATATAGACATCTTCTTTAATAACATCTTCCATAAATTATATAATTATTGAAATATATTATTTATGTTATTACATTAAAATAGATAAGTGCTTTTTTCGATACATCTTGTTCTGATTTCTTCTTACTTATTCCTTCTCCTTGAATTAATAATTTATCCTTATGATATAATTCACAATAGAATGTATCATTTTCCTTAGTATGTTTATAGATTGGTCTTGATCCGTCATTAAAATTACGCTGGAAGTAACGAGATATTTGGTCTTTGTAATTGTTATCAATTAATAATACTTCTGTAAAATCAACAAAACTTTCAATAACCTGAATAATAAATTTTTCAGCAGTGGGATAATCAGTATCTAAATAGATCGCGCCAATAAATGCTTCAAGAACATCTTCCAAAATATTACTATTCTTCCTACCTTCGCAATTATCTTCAATATGTTTTGAAATCACAAGATATTTTTGAAAGGATAAATGTTTTGATAATTTACATAAGTTTTCACCACAAATAATACGAATTTTTAATTTCGTTAAAAATCCCTCATTTTGTTTGTGTATTTTGTAAAAGCGTTCATACAAATAAGAAGATACAACACTCCCTAGAATTGCATCTCCAAGGAACTCCATTGTTTCATAAGAAATGTCTTGAAGTGGAACACAACCTTTGCCTGGGTAATCATATTCTTCATAATCCTTTAATTTACAATATGATTTATGAATAAATGCCGTCTTATAAAAATCAAGGTTAGTTAATTGAAAATCAGTAATATTAAGAGAGTTCATAATATTAGTGATTTGCTGTTCAGAAATAAGTACATTATTAAAATTATAAGGGTTTGCTTTAAACTTAGTATCTTCTTTATGATTCATTTATATTTAGTATTCATTATATTTTTATATATCTTTATCAAATTTTAAATTGATCCAATTTTTGAAAACAAATATTAACTAATGAATTCCATAAAGAGGTATAAACATCTTTATTAAAAACTTCAGGACATTCGTATGCGACTTGTAATAAATATTGTTGACATACTTCACTACAGTCATTCCATGAACAAGTATACAATGTTTCTCTCAATACATCAACAAACATACATGATAATCCAGTAGTTTCTATCATCTTTTAGTATATTCAACAATTTAATAATTAATTCGCAACTTGACCCGGTGTAAGGTTACAATCTCCATCTGCCAATGGTTTTCTTGCAAGATCAACATCAATGGTGGAGTTCATCCATGGACTTACTTGAGTCCGTGGGTTTGGTGGTTCCGCACGTAAGTTAAGGTTCGCGTTTCTTAAACTCTGTCCAACCGTATTTACACCAACGTGGAATCCAGCATCAAGGAAATTAACACCCTTCAAGATACCTTCACCATCTTCAGCAAGACCTTCATTAAAATCTTTAATTTGTCCTTCTTCACCTTCTGGTAAAAGGTCCTGTGGAGTTAATGTGTTCTGAGGATAACAGTTCGCAGGAGCGGTTTGAATTCCCTGAATAGGCATACTAAATGAATTCGAACCAGGTTCCGCAGCACCCCATTGACCATCTTTAACATCCGAAGCAGAACCGGCATCAGTTGCTGGAGCAGTGTTTCCAGTAGGAACAGTAGGGAGACCAGCACTTGGTTGAGCGGTATCGCCAACAAGGGCGGCAGCGCCTGGTCCAGCAGCACCATTCGCACCAGCACCAGCGCCCGCTTCGACATTAGCAGGATTTTCAAATCCTTCAATAAAGGGTAATTTTACACCACACACATCCTTAAGAATATAAATACCGACTAATACGAGAATTCCATAAACAATTAATTTCTGACAATCCATTTTATAATATATTACATAAAAAAATTTTAGAAAGATTTAATTATTTAATAGTTGTTCCATTTCTTCACTCTTCTTTTTTATATCTTCTTGAAGTTGTTGAATCTTATCTTCCTTTTCTTTTTTCAATCGAATCTCTTCTTCTTCCTTTTCCTTTTTTAATCGTTTTTCTTCTTCAAATGTACCTAATATTTCTTCATCAAAAATATCGTCATAATCGGGTCCATCATCCCCTTCATCAATTAATGCATACTCTTTTATTATATTGAATTTTGATTCATTACTGTCTTGGAATAGTTTAATTTGTGAAACATAGCAGTCACAATAAAAATATTGTTTCAATATTTTCAATCCTCTTACATGTAATATTAGAATAACTTCTGAGTCTTCCTTTACTTCATTCAAATCAACAAACACTTTTTGTTGATTGTAAATACTACATTGAACTTCATTCTTAATTACAGGCAAACGGAACTTAAGACTTGGATTTGAATCTTTCTTGAATGGTTTTGTAGTGCGTTTGTACATATCATCAATCGCTTCCAAGGGTAGATCTTTTTTAAACCATTCTTCAGAATTTTTTACTGTTGTCTTAATATTTTGATCATCCAAGGATAGAAATAGATCATACATATCAAACTTTCCCTTAGGAATCTCCACTTCTAAGTACTTATTTTTCTTATCTTTCATATCCTCAATACTTGTTAAACATTTTAACTTTGGTGTTTGAATTAGAAATGGTTTTAAATTATCTCCATAACTAATTGATGCAAAATAAGAAGGACCGATCTTTTCAGGTTTTGAGTAATTAACCTTTGAAATATCAACATTATCGTACTTAAGGATACTCATTTTTTTTTAACTAATAAGTAGAAAGTATCTATTTTATATTAACGCGATTAAAACAATTGAATTTTTTTAACCTTCCATTTACAAACATACTTCTCATTAAATTTCCAGATATTATCAATGTAAATATCACATTGCATTTTGCTAAAATTATAAAGATTCGATATACTACATTCTCCTTCTTTATTTCTTATGTCAACATCATACTTATTCTTTGAAAAGGGGATTTTGACAATTAAATTAGGATCATATTTACCATTCTTATCATGTCTTATTTGAGAAAGATATTGATCAGCATCATCTTCATCTAAACCTAAATATTCCATCTGTTTCATTTCTAAGTTTTGAATAAAATTATAAAAACTATTCATTTCAGCATCGGTCCTTACATTTGTAAATTGAAGATACATCTGATTATTTCCTTTATTAAATCCAAATGGAGCAACCATACGTGGTGTTGTTACAAAAATCGGGTATTTACCCATTGATACATTCACATATCCAAGGTTTTGAATATTCTTTGGAGGTATTCCTTGTTCTTCTTGATATTCATATTCTTTCTTCTTTTGAGTGCAGTCTTTGCAAATAAAGTTATTGAATTGCAAAGGTTTTCCTTCAAATAAATTATGATGTAGATTTTTTAGAAAAGGCATTTTAATTATTCTAAGTTAATAATCTTTAATTAGTGTCTTTCTCCTCGTCATATTATTCCATAATGAATTACATTGTTCTTCCGGTGGAACCATCCCTCCAGTAATCGTAGCACATTGTTCTTTCAATGGTTTCTGATAACCATACATAGGATCAGGAGTACACTCTTCTTTGTATTCTTGTGTCTGGAAACAATTTTTTTCTTTGGATGTTTTTACTTGGTAATCTTTATTGAAGAAAGAGTTTGCATTATTAATAGGATATTCCGCATATGTATTCATAATAATATATACTATATTATTTATTTTCTTTTTGACCCTTTCCTCCTCTTTGTCATATTTCTCTTCTTTCTCAAACTCTTTACTTTCTTTAAACCTCTTGGCTTGTACTCCTTCGCTTTTTGATAATAAGTTTTTGCCCATAATTCAGTAAAATCCTTTAACCCTGATTCTTCTGTAAAGATAGCACACCCCGCAAACTCAACTTCA
>CEQU01063491.1_pt1 | contig 10628 bp, 3 predicted proteins | sample 531031 | NCBI WGS metagenome assembly CEQU01 (sample SAMEA2621216, study PRJEB7988) | marine metagenome | isolation source: saline water (ENVO:00002010), including
CGCCCTCCTCCTCGCCCTCCTCCTCGCCCTCCTCCTCGCCCTCCTTCTCGCCCTCCTTCTCGCCCTCCTTCTCACTCTCCTCCATATACTTCTCGCCCACAAACGCAGTCGTACATGCTTCCAAAATGAATAGCAAATTTCTGTAAACGTTATTGATGGTCTTTTGATGTCGACCAAGGACCTCGTCCTTACGATCCACCGCCAAACTTGACAGGCACCTAATAAACAGAACTGTTGCTTCAACCAAGTCCTCATATTCGCCTTTCAGATCGGTGATGGCCATATGTGCCCTCATACCATCAAGCTGATGCGAACCGATGCCAATCGTTTGTTGTTTATTGTCGTGATCTGTAACAATAAAATGGTATTCCAGACGCGTGGTGGTGCGGTAGCGATTCACAACATCAATATTGTAGTCGTACACGATAGGTTTCTCTGCCTTCCCATCAACGTATTCGGTAAGCGCGTCATAAAACCAAAGCTCTTCAAAGTGGCCTTTATAAGCAAGCCATTTTCTGAATTGTGCTATACGCTCGGCCGCCGGCGCGGACTCTTCCTCACCGCCCTCGCCTTTCTCCTTGGCCTTCGTTCCCTTTTCTTTGGCCCGTTTCTGTATGTCTTCGAACCGTTTGTGTGCGGCTTCGCCCAGTTTTTTCTCTCCATCAACTGCGTTTTCCGTTGAGCCATTCATGCTCCTACACGTGTCTGTGAGAGTCTTTAAAGCATCTGTGATATTCCGTATTGCCGATTGCCTCTTCGATCCCAAGACGTATGACATTGTAGGAGATTTGGGCTCTTCCATAGCTTTGACTGCGTCCACCGCCCGCTTTCCAGTCAATTCCGAAACTTCCTTGTACAAGCCCTTTGCAAAATGCACCGCTTGGGTTATTGGCCGTTTCTTATCCTTGGCCGTTTCCCTCGTCACCGATTTGGTTGTTGGCTGGTTCTTATTCGCTTCGTCAACTTTCTTCTGTGCTACAATGACAACGCTTGATTGGCAAGGTGCCCAAAACGGATATGAAGCGATTACGACTGGTGCGTGTGCATCCGAAGCGCGATATGCATCAATGTCGATTGTACTTACGTCAAGCCGGTTGTATCGCTCTTGTCTGAAGGCGCGCTCGAGTTCGGTGCACTCGACCACCTGACGCATCACAATCTGCACTTTTGCTGGTGATTTTGCCTCGCTTTCGAGCCGCACGCCAAACGCAAGGCGACGAGCATCACCGATTTTCAGCAGATTATCAACCGGTTTGAACGGAGGCGGGGTGGTGGCTAAAGGCTCGTTGAAACTGTCCCCGCTTTCCATGCTTCTCATTTCCAAACCGCTTCGTATTCCATCGACGAGTAGATACCATTCGTCGTTGTCGTCACGCACAAGCTCAACCGGAATTGGCATGCTCCAATCCTCGGGTTCGGGCCACTTGAAGGTGTCGGGTTTGCCGACAGCTGGTGTGGTCTTAACCGGTTCCATATGCTCGTTAAACTTGTGCAAGGTGGCTAAGAACCCGTCCTGTTCATCATCTGTAACGCTGGTCTTTTTATCATACCACGTGAAATACGCGTCGCCGTCCCGTGTTGCTAAATCTGTAACGATTGGTAAAGACTGCGTCATTCGGAGTCCTTTGATACCCTATACGGTCTAAAATTGTCTTATCATACCATGGGTCGCATAAGGTGCAGTGGTCAGATTTATAGCAACGAGCAAAGATTAGCGGCTGTGTAGAATGAAGAAGCGAAGCCTCGAGACTGCTCTACCAGAGATAGAACATCCCGAGTCATTTACGCAAAGCCTCATATCGAGTCTGCAAAAAAGTGTCTCTGTGGACACTGGGAAGACAGATTTAGAACTCGAAAATATCGATCGTGCAGACGACGTGGCCGCGTTGCATGCAAGATACGCTCTTGGGCTGGATTGTGGCAATTATCTCCGTTCTGATGTGATGCCGCTTTACTCAACGCAGACGGGACGTCGGCTTTCGACTACGATATTGCTCCCAAGCATGGAGCGCGCAAGTCGCTCCGGAGTCCTTGCGTCATACCAAAAAGAGCTTGATATTCAATCGAAGAACGCAGGAACCGAGTTGAATAAGATCGCACATGGGGTTGAGTGGTTGCTTTCTATGAGAGAAATCGCCGACTTTGTGGATTGGTATCTGCGTGAGAACGGCGAGAGCGAGAAGGAGACGATGTTCGAGAGTACGTCGATTGCCGAATCAACTTTGAAAACAAAAGATGGAAGAGAAAGGGCTTGTCTAATTATGAAGGCATTGCTGACGGCTTTGGGCACGCCACTCGATTACGCACTGAAACAAAGGAAAATTACTGTCGAGGACCAGACACGGACACACAAAGAGGCACTGCTTCAAATGGAGGGCGCCATCAACCTGTCGGCTGATGCAAGGAAGACTTATTATACACTATCTCAACCGCCACCTTCTCTTCCTGAGCCTTCTCTTCCTGAGCCTTCTCCACCGCCTCCTGAGCCTTCAGCGTCTTCGTTAGAACCGCCTGATGAGGATGCGGAGCTGCCTCCGCTTGAGCCGTTTCCGCTTGAGATGAGAGCAGGCAGGACAACCATTCCATCAGTATTCATCTCGCCAACATACGATAAACCGGGCATTATATCGCCACCGCCGGTGCAAGAGGACGTCTCTGTTCCTGTTGCGACGCAAATCTTCACCCTCCTCACTTTGTTAGGAGGAGGAAGCTACACGCCATCCTTTACTCAAGGTACAACGTTACAGCCAAGCACAGCTTCCGGCTCGGGAGAACCACTTAGGGAGATGCTTATGACCCCACTACAGAAGCTATTGTCTGATGTTCCACCGGCTCTGCAGAAAGGAGAGAATAGTAAACTTATCGATCTGATAAAGACAGGGGATTTAAGCACAAAGCAGGTGTTCGATGACGTTACTGGTGAGTACAACGAACTTGGCGTGCTAGTCCGCTTAGGGATCCCCCTACTAGCGTACTTGGACGAGATGTTGCCAGATCTGGAGGGCAGAATAAACGCGCTTGTTCAGGCCGGCGAGACGCTTTCTAAGGACGAGAAAGGGGAGTTGGACAAGCTTCGGACACTCAAAGAAATTGCAGATACTCTGATTAAAGTGGGCATGGATACCGTCAGGTTAGATGCGACTCGATTTTACAGAGTGCTCTGTGGCAACGAAGACTGTGACCTTTACGAGACGATCGAACGCAACCCGGATAAAAAGAAAGAAATTGTCGGTAGCTATAATCTGAATCAACGCGATGTTGATAACTTACTTTATTATCTTCAGAACAAGTACAAGGAGGATGACGAAGAGAGGAAAGGAGTCAAAAAGAGGGCATCGAACCTAAAAGACCCGTTGGATGGCGCCAAAGAGAATAATACTTGGAGCGGTCTAGCCCAAGCGATGCCCTATATCATCGCTTTGGCTATGTTGCCACGGCTGCGGCAACGTTACGGTACGCAGTCGACAATTGGCACCGAAGGCACCGAAGGCACCTCAGCGTCCTCTGCGAACGACGATATTCCTATTGACGTTTCAGATTTTAAGCAGAGAGCACGAAACGTGGTCTTTGGCGATATAAAGGAATCGAAGATGCCGTCCATCGACTGTGAAGGCGACGTGACCAGGGCTGGTGCGAACAATATAACGCCCGATGCTTTATGTGCAGCGATGCGTTCTCTGACGCAAATATCCGACTACGAGATTCCACCTCCTATCAATGGAATGGATCTAGAGCGCATTGGCGTTCTTTCGCCGGTGTGGAAGGTCACAAAACCCGAAGAATGGGGAACTTTCCTTTGGAAGAATGAGACATACGGAACTAAAGATATCCAGAATCAGTTTCGTATGGCGCAGCAACGTGGGAAGCTGTACAGAGATGATTTACAAGGTGGATGGGACGCTTGGTCGGATGTTCATTATTGCATTGGACGCGGGCTTGTTGGGTTGCCAGGAGCACACAAAGTCACAGGTAAAGTCACTACGTCCCTGGCAGGCACCGACCCCTTCAATACGTCTAATGAGCCTCCCAAAACGCTCGTTTACAGCTTTCCAGCCTCGGAATGGCGCGGTCCATCGACCGCATACAGCGCGTCCGACCTCCCAAACGCCGAAATAAAAAGCTTTGCGTTTGAGGAAAGGAAGACGTATTCAGACTTTGTGCTTCTTCCCGCAAAACAGGAAGGCGGAAAGTATCGGCCGCGGACAAAGCAAGATTTGAAGCCCAATAAAATCGATTATGACGTTCCTAGGTATGCCCAATGGATGCCAATTAAGCAAGTAAATGACAACGATGTTGATATCGATTACAGCGACAAAGCAATGGCATTGTGCAAAGCGACAATCGATGAGCACCTCATCGATCATTTCACAAGATTGGCATACGACAAAGACACAACCAAACCTGCCCGTTACTTTATGATCGCTGCACGCGCTGCTACCAAACTCCATCAGCTTGAATCACTTGTGAGTGTACCGAAAGAAGACTACGATAACTACACAGGGGAGCTTTACTTTTGGGAGAAATCTCTATCCTGGTACGAAACACGACCCGTTGTTAGATGCACAGATGGCGAAGTGCTTTGGCCATGTGACGCAGGAGTTCATGAACTTCGCGGACTGCTTAAGGACGATACGTCTCTCATGTGGAGAAAATCACAAAGCAAATTGATCGGCAAGTTAAAAGACGGCTGGAACTTTGCCGATTGGAGGCCGCGACCGGACAACCTTGAAGGCGATAAAGTATTGGGTGCGTCCACGGGCAATGTTGTAACTTCGATATCCATACTTGATGCAACCACTCAGATGCGCCAGCTTTTACGCAAACGGAACACGACGGTCCCCATCTATGTAGCGCATCGAATCGGTGCGTTGCCCATAGACTCCTATCCGGTGCCAGAGACTTCTCGGACGTCAATAAGTGTTGCACCAGAAGTATTATCGATTTCGTCGCTGAAGGGAATGCTTCAAAAAGGCCTCGAATTGTGCAAGCAAATGCACTGCCTCAAGACGGAACGTGACATTGTCGATAAGGAGCTCCAGAAGATATCGAAGAATCCAGAGGGGGGTGCGGACGACGACGAGGAGACGAATATAGCCGTAAAGCGCCAAGCTGTTGTATTAGATGACGCTTTGCGCGAAGCCAGCATCGGCGGTGACCGTCTTTGGGCGTTTTGCAAGCATTTCGCTGGGGTGACGTCCGAACCGGTCGAAAGCATCATGGTCATCGACGAGTCGATGATGGTGCAGCAGCAACGACAGCTACGCGACCGCCGGCGTAAGGCAGCCGACCAGGCAGCCGCGGTGCACTATCAAATTGTGAGCAGCTTTTTTAAAGCGGTGCTTGCCGACTCGAAGCTGAAGCTTGGAGTCGATACGCCGAGCGGTGCATCGACACCGTCTCTCACCATCTCGTCGGAGAGTGTGCGACGCGAGGCGGCTGAGCTTTCGCGGCGTATGGGCGAGTCTGGTGGATTTTTCAATAATGGCGTTTCGCTCAACCGCCTTCTCGAGAACGGAACGGGTGATTTGTCCATGGAAGAGTTGTTTGTGCAACTCCGCCAACTCGGTTTGGATTTACAACAGACGGCCATGCAGCACCTCCAGCCGGAGACCTCGTCGGTTGGAGAGAGCCTCGCATTCCTTGGCGCGCCCAGGAATGCGTTGTTTATACGGTGGAAGCCGGAGGCGAAGGCAGCGATCAGACAGGCGTACGACACGTTCCAGCGAGAATTTCTCGTGTCTGGGCAAATGATGCGACACATTACAGCATACGAATTAATCGAGGGTGTTTCAGAGGAGTTATGCATGGCATTTGCCAACTTGTGCGCACACATGATGGCACTGGCGAGGCTCAACAACCCGCAGACGGTCATGTACACGTCGAGAACGGCCACAATCACCACAGCAAAAATGATCCAGATATCGTTGCGTAAGCTCGTTACAATCGCACACGAGTACACAATGCGAACCAGTGCGCCGATGGCATCTGGAACCCCTAAAGACGACCGACAGCGCTACTTTCAGGGGATGTACCCATTGTTGCGGCCGGTACCGCGAAACCAACCGCCATTCAACAAATCGGGTTATCATAGGTACCCCCCTAACCCTAGATATGGCTCTGGGTGAAAATGGGAAGGGATGAGGTGTGTGGACACGGGGGTGAGTGTGGGACGAGTGCGGTGACGAGTGAGGGGACGAGTGCGGGGACGAGTGTGGTTATAAAAGGTGATTGAAGCACACGCTAGAGAGGAAATTCACAGTCACACCGCGTAAAAAATACGCGTGTATCCGCAATGGAGCCAGTGTTCGAGTCGGATGCGTGTCCGCCTGCCAAACCCCGGCGGGTGCACCGTCTGTACAATTGCAGCGTCCGAGCAATGGCTCCCCAAAAGATTGTGCGGACGGAGGTTATGGTGGCCACATCGGTGGCACACCAAGAATTGGCCACTCGTATGGGTCTCATCCACAAGGCGATCGCGGTTCGTATGAAGGACGCTTACTCCCGGGCGGCAATCGAAGCGATCGGAGCTGCGCGTCAAATGATCGCGGCAAGTTACGGGAGCAGCCAGGTGTGTGTTTGCACGCCGAACGACAAGGAGATTATCCCAGATAATCACAGTCCTCCAAGCTGGGCACATTCACACGCCCATGCGCCTCTTTGTGACTTTGTCGGGCATGTTGCGCGAGTGGCCTCGCTTTGCTGCAGCTTTGCTACGAAACACCGTTCGGAACCGAATGTCGAAAACGACGTGGATCGCGCGATAATGGACGCCGTGAAGCTGTTACATGCCGCATTTGTGCGTGTAGAGAATGAAGTGTTTGCACACTCTCCCACGAGAACGAGAAAGTCCTCTCGCACGGGCGACTCGGCCGACTCGGCCGAACCGGCCGAGTCGGCTGCGCGTGTAATCCACCTTCGCTCGCATCAGTTAGCTCAACGCGCGCGTTATGATGTTCATGGTGAGGTATTTGCAGGGGTTGAATACACCGCAACGTTCAACTCGTTGGTGGAAGCCGCCGGCGTTTTCAACAAGTATTACATAGGCATGACAACGTTTGCATTCAAGTCATGGTATTGCATCGACGAATTTTCGAGGTACGACATTGCCGCCGAATCACACGCGCGTCTTTCAGACGCGTTGAGACTGTTTTCGCTGGGCGAGACCACAATTACCAACACTCTTTTACGTGCAGCACGCGAGGCAAAGCGAGTGCAATTGATACTGTCCGACGACAACCCCGAGGATGTTCTTGGTGATGTCCGGAACAACACAACCCATGGACAACCTCTGTATCTGGAAGAATGGGTGAGCGAGGCTATGCGCACTGGTCTTGTGCGATTCGAGTTAGTGGGTGGGATGAGCATGGATATTCAAGGGTCGTTTACGTTTCTGGATTCTAATTTGCAAGATGCAGATTGGTGGTGCCTGCGCGCGCGCACCACCGACCCGTTAACAGGAGACGTCAAAGATGTCATGGATGCCGCATTGGCAGCGTGGAGGCGCATACGGTACGACACAATGGATGAGACGACGGAGGACCATCTCCGTCTTGCACGGAATGTTGGCGTTGCTCTTCACGGCCGCGATGGATGTGAAGGCAGAGAGAACATTAAGCAATACGCCGATCTGATCGTCATTGATGCTGGGATTGCACCTAAAACGTTATCGCTGACGATCACACCTCCATACTCGATAGGAGCGGATGTTATGTCACACAATGCCCGTCCCATCATACGATGGATGTTTTCTCATGCCGAAATAGAGCGCGCTCGGCAATTCACCACGATAAAACCGTTCTATGCACAACGAACAGTCAACATGGACGACGCTGTGTTCCTATCCATTTCGGGCGATTCGAAAGAAGACGAGAATGGAAATGGAATAGAGGACGACAACGAGCAGAGAAGGAGAGGCTGGTTGCCATACGCATTGTCGACCGCATCACCCACTGCTGTGTCATCGAAGAGGGCGGTTGAGAATGACACGTTGTCGGATACGTTGGACAATGTGGATTCGTTACCACCAATACCAGAGATTAGCTTATCGCCTTCCGAGGCTTTTCACCTTACAATGGTGAGAAGCGCCCTGTCGCCATTATCATCGACAGACCTCGATACCAAGCTTACCGAGCCAATCGAGCGGACTGGATCAGCTTACAGAGAGAGAATCTGTGAGGTATCACTTGCACTCACCGAGAGTGTCTGCAAGACTATCCTAGAATCCGTACACGGTATGGACGACCTATTGGCGTCCGTAACGGACGCGGCGAAGTCGTATGGGTGCCACGAACGTGGTGAGCGATCCGCCATAACACCCAAGTCGATATGCCAGCATCTTGTTTTCAAGCCAGAACGGTGTGTTGATGTTGCATCCGCGTTACTCGGATTACCATTGCCACCTCGGGTGTATGGAGTTTAAATGTGTGTTGGGCGCGGGTGGGTGTAGTTGGTATCAATGTCGGTAGGCGTAGGTAGATGTGAATCGGTAGGGGGACCAACACAAGCCGAACACACAAAAAGAAACACATACCGAACACATACCGAACACATACCGAACACATACCGAACACACAAACCAACCCCTAGAAGCCCAACCAATTCCAACCAACCTGGACACTCTATGCGTTGCCAAAGAAACGCGCAGACGGTCCACAACCAAGTGCCGAATCGAGTGCAGAGTCGACCTTCTTAAGATTGCCGTAAAAACAATACTTGCACAACTGGACAAGTAGCGATGGGGCCAATGGCCCTGATTCTGCCATGAGAGGAGTTGCTTTCTTGACGCCAAAGCACCCCTTGACAAAGTATACGGCGCACATGAGCTCAAAGGTACGGCGAAGGCGCACGGAAGTACCGTCGAGTGGCGCTGGATTAAAATCTGGCAAGGCATCAGCTCGACTCTGAAACAACCAGTCAGCACCACGAGAGTGCATCAAAAGTTCAATCATAAGTGGTTTCATCGCGGACGAGAACCCATTTGCAAATGCCTCTGCGTAATAACAGCGTACATGTGCCATGAGCAAGAGCATGTTAACCACCATGTTGGGTTCCCATGCAGTTTCATAGGGGTTCATTATGCAGTACATCGAGACATCAAAGTCAATGGATAAAAATCGTCTTTCGGCACTAAGAATATAGTTTCCAGGCTTGCTGTCAAAGTTGATGACGCCTTGCCGCGCTTGTTTATAGAGCAAAGGCACCAATCGCTCTGCTATCTTCCAGCCTATACACTCGAGCCGTCTGTTCTTAGTACAATGCTTATTGTGTGACTTCGACGCCAGTAGTGGTAGTGGTAGACACCGACGTGTCTGTGTGTCGATAAGACCATGCAAATCGCGCATACCACGTTCCATTATGTACACAACTCCGTATAGTTGCTTACCTTCGACGACCAAAGTAGGGAATAAAACGACTCCATATACGACTGGCGCAAACCCGTATGCAGCGCCATGAAGAGTGTTGTAAATCTCCTTGACAAGGTGATCGAGTGACCTGTACCGACACTTGCAGAGGTCGTCACTTTGCTCAGGACGGGTAATCCGAAACACCACGTCCTTGTAAGATACTGGATTTTTAAGACGGTCGAATATCGGTGGAAACCCATGCCGTGATGCTTCTTCGATCGACAAATCGTCGGGGAAGAAGACGGCATTGTACTCTCCTTTGAATTGATTAACCGTAGCCCATTCTAAAGTAGTGTTAGAGCCCGAAGACAGACAGGCGTCGTTTAAGGTCTTGATGAAAGGCTTCCATCCATCAGGATGCAAGAATTGACTGCGATTTCCCTCCCAGTGACCAACCCCCTCTGTGTCCGCAATCAACACTTGCGTTTGGAGTTGGATTTTGAGGTCCTCGAGAGAAGGTAACTTTTTGATTGTTGTGTTAATCGAGCGCAGATGCGCAAAGACTGGCGTCGATTGTTTGGCCACGTTGGTGTCCGTCTTTGCTTGATACTTTGCTTGATACGATTGATTGGAATTGATCCGTAGTTTGGCAATCTTTCTCTGTACGCGGTTTTCTGTGTCCGTATCGTAGTCTTGACAGAGCGCTGCAGCCTCGCAACGCAACGCCTCTTCGGCCGCCTTTTGGTTTTGTTGGGCTTCCTTCTCCTGTTGGCGCTGTTCTTGACGCGCACGCTGCTGCGCGTCAATCAGGCGTGCCTTATCGTTCCTTCTTGCATCGGCCTCGGCTCGTTGCTTGCACAGACGGTCGGCCGCCATTTTACGAAGTCGTGCGGTCTTTGCTGGATTGGCGGCGCGTTTTTTCTCGATTTCGCGCTTTCGATGCTCTCTACGAAGGCTATCTTTGTGTTTCTGCCACATCTTGACTGGATTCTTTGTGACTGACATTTTATCAGAGAATTGCACTTGCCCAGGAAATTCTTGTAATCCAAAACGATTTGAACAAAGCCCCCCGGGTGATGGACCACTACCCAAACCGAGCACTCGTGCACTTGCGTCAAAGGTCAGCAAGTCAGCAAGTCAGTTTCTATATTTAGTATTATAAACTTGTAACTTATGAAACCACTCACCTGCTCTCGCCCGCACTCGCCCGCGCTTATCTACTCTCGCCCGCACTCGCCCGCGCTTATCTACTCTCGCCCGCTCTCGCCCGCTCTCGCCCGCTCT
>CEQU01040983.1_pt1 | contig 10613 bp, 9 predicted proteins | sample 531031 | NCBI WGS metagenome assembly CEQU01 (sample SAMEA2621216, study PRJEB7988) | marine metagenome | isolation source: saline water (ENVO:00002010), including
GCGTATACCTATCAGGGCGATAGCGGTAGCAACGAAGTACAGCTTGCTAATAGTGTCAAGGTGAGAAGCAGCGCATCAGGGCAATCTCTATTCGAAGATGTACCGGCGCGGCGCAACTTTACCATCACCAACAATTCCGGGATTACTGTGGATGAAGCGGTGGTGGCCGGGCAGGGCGATTTTGATACATTCTATAAGAATAACTACGATCCGCTCACCGCTGCCAATAATAACTATCGCATTACCATCACTGCACCTAACCAGGTAGAGATCCAGAATCTCGGTACTGGTAGCTTAGTCGCGACTAAAGATTTCACCTCAGGTGAGCCATTCAATTTCGCCGGTATTGATTTTAACCTGCAGGGCGGAACCGGTAATACTCTGGATTTTCAGTTAGATGCGCCGCAAAAGAAAAATATTGCCACCACGCTGCATGACTTACAGCAGGCGCTGAATAACGATGAGTTGAGTGATGCCGCCTACCGTGAAGCGTTAAGTGATGCCTTGGTAGGCATTGACAACGGCCTGGAAAAAATAGCGTTTGAAACCTCGTCCATTGGTGCTCGGTTGAATGTGGCTCAATCGGTTTATGAAACCAACCTGGATTTGGAAGTGTCGACCAAAGAGGCTCGTAGCGCTATTCAGGACGTAGACTATGCCGAAGCCTCAGCCGAATTTGCCAAGCAGGAAGCTGCGCTCACTGCTGCATTGACCACGTTCCCGCGAATTTCTAATTTATCGCTGTTTAATTACATCTCGTAGTAATTTTCAACAAACGCTAAGTTCAGCCAGGTACATCCGACTCTGGTTATCAATATGGCTGGAGTAATACGCAATATAGAGTTTGCCGTTGTGCTTTATCATGCCAGGATAGCTATTATCACCGCCACTAGGCAGTGTCAGTAGTTTTTCTAATTTACCAGTAACAGTATTCAACGACCACAACTGGGTAACCAGTTTACTGCCGGTAAAGTGACGACCGCATACTAACGCCACGTCATCATTAAGCGGCAACAATGATGGTGCGCCAATATAATCTCCTAAATCTTGCCATTGCCAGTGTGTATAAGGTGGCTTGCTGCGGCCCAGTTGAGCCGTAAATGAGTCGGCATCCCGTCGCGCAACGGCAATTATTTCGCCATCTTCATTAAAGTAGCTGTCGGTTTCGTTAGGGTAGCCCAACTGATGACGGGGCTTAGACATACAGCCACTTACCACCTTGTGCATTCTACCGCGTAAATTACCGGCATATAAATTCAGCTGTTCTGAAGGGCGATGATAGGCCAGGCCCCAGTGGCGGCCCTGATAAGTAGTAGCGCGCCACAGCCACCAGTTATCCGGACCCGGATCGTGCATTGAGGACCAACTTATGCCATCACCGCTAAACCATGTGAACGTTTTCGCCGCGCCCAGATTAGCCAGCCAGCGCTGGTGCGCAAGCAAGTACAGACGGTCATTATCGATACAAAAATGGGGATCACGCAGATCGCCGCCGGGACTGCTCAACTGCTGAAATCGAACCGGCCGGCCCGAGGCATTAATTTCGGCAATCACAATTATACCATTGCCACTCATGTGATCGGTCCCCTGGCGATAACACACCAGCATGCGACCGTTAAAAAAGGTCAGATCGCCAAAGGCATTGTGAGAGTTGCCCCGACATACGCGGGTCAGACGGCTCAGCTGTACTTTCATAACACTTTTTTCACTGTAAATTCTTTATGCTGACAGTACGTTACCACGAACAGCCAGGCAATTTTTTGCCGCCCGTGAAAAAAATAGTAAATTTTTATTAAAGGGAATTTTGCAAGGGTCGATAAAGATGATGAGAGAGCCAGTTCATCAATTACCCCTCAAGGTGTTGATGTCTACTATTTAAATTGAAAAACACCGGATCATCCGGTAGCCAGCTCTGGCTGGATTGAGAGTGTAGGAGAGACTTTATGTCTATGTTCGTCAATACCAATGTGTCTGCATTAAACGCGCAACGCCAGTTGTTCGATGTATCTAATGCCTTAAGCACTTCATTTGAGCGTCTTTCATCAGGTTTCCGAATTAACGGAGCTGCTGACGATGCTGCAGGTTTGCAAATTACCGATCGTATGACTTCTCAGATCCAAGGTCTGAACCAGGCTGTACGTAATGCTAATGACGCAATTTCATTAACCCAAACCGCAGAAGGCGCGCTAAGCGAGACCACAACTGCTCTGCAACGTATTCGCCAATTGGCTGTGCAATCGCAGAACGGCATTAACAGCTCTGCTGACCGCGTAGCACTGCAAAAAGAAGTGTCGGCACTGAAAACTGAAATTTCACGCATTTCTACCGATTCACAGTTTAATGGTGTCGATCTGCTTAAAGGTACTTATTCTGCTACCTTCTTAGTGGGGGCAAACGGTGGGCAAAATATTACGGTAAGCCTTAACAGAGCAGGTGGTTTTGGTGCGTCAGGTCTTAGCGTAGGATCCCTTTCAGTCTCATCTGCTGGGGGCGCTTCAGCTGCCTTGGCTTCTGTAGACGCTGCCATTTCAACCATTGGTGGTGTGCGTGCTGACTTAGGTGCACTGCAAAACCGCTTCCAATCAACTATCCGTAACCTGAGTAATATCTCAGAGAACGTTTCAGCAGCCCGTTCACGAATCAAAGATACTGATTTCGCCGAAGAGACTGCGCAACTAACGCGTAACCAGATTATCCAGCAGGCGAGTACTACTGTTTTGTCGCAGGCAAATCAGCGTCCTCAGGCTGCATTACAGCTATTAGGATAATCCGTTATGACACCCAAGTCAGGGAATGGGGCCAGGAGGTAGTGAACCAGGTAACCGCCTGACACCGGGAGTAAGCTCACTCTCAATTAAAATGAGCACCAGCCGGACGAAAGTCCGGCGCTTTATCGTTTGTAACTAACTGATTTTTAAGCTCAATAAAATTTAGTAAAAAAAGGCTAAAGGATTTCTCCTGCCCGCACGATAACTATTACAAAGGCACTGCGAAGAATAAAAATAAATACGCAAAAGTGCCAGGTTGATCGCCCAATAAAAACAACATGATCGGCCAGACCAGGTTAATAAAAACAATAAAAACCTGGGTAATACAAAATCGTTAGGAGATTAAAAAATGAGCTTATACGTTAGCACGAATGTGTCGTCGCTGAATGCTCAGCGGCAACTATTTACCTCAAATAACAATTTGAGTACCGCCTTTGAGCGTTTATCTTCCGGTTTCCGGATCAACAGCGCCAAAGACGATGCGGCTGGACTACAAATTTCAGACCGAATCACATCACAAATTATGGGCCTGGATCAGGCCGTTCGAAACGCCAATGACGGTATTTCGCTTGCACAGGTTGCTGAAGGCGCCATGCAGGAAATTACTACCGCATTACAGCGTATCCGTGTACTGGCTATCCAGGCACAAAACGGTATCAATACCTCAGCCGACCGTCTGGCACTGCAAAAAGAAGTGTCTGCATTAAAACTGGAAATCAGTCGCATTGCGTCAACTTCCCAGTTTGCCGGTGGCGATATTCTTACTGGTACTTTCTCTACTGCGTTCTTAGTAGGCGCCCAGGCGGGACAGTTTATTAACTTTAACTTATCGCGCAGCGGTGGCTATGGCTTCTCAGGCCTGACCAACGGGTACGATGCCAGTGTTTTGACTGCTGGTGCGGCGTCCGCGACGCTGCCGGTGATTGATTCTGCCATATCTGCTATCGATGCAAAACGCGCAGATCTGGGTGCGATTCAAAACCGTTTCCAGTCAACTATCAGAAACTTAAGCAATATTTCAGAAAACGCCTCGGCTGCGCGGTCTCGTATCAGAGATACCGACTTCGCAACAGAAACCGCTGAACTGACGCGCTGGCAGATTATCCAGCAGGCCAGTACCACGGTGCTGAGTCAGGCGAATCAGCGGCCACAGGCTGCACTACAGCTGCTGCAAGGTTAATCCTATGCATAAGCTTACGAATGCAAAAAGCGGGGGCAGACTGCATTCGGTAATCGAATAACGATGAGTAGATAAAAAGAAAAACGGTCGAGTTGCAATATGTGGGGGCAGACTGCAATCGACCGGTGAGTAGAGTGTATTTGCAAGACAACGTGGTATTTGGTTAAAGCTAAATGACAAAACCAGTGGGTTTTGTGTGTTGAGCTAAGCTGCCGACTGACAGGAATGAAGCCAGGAGGTAGTGAGAGGTATGAGGTCTGAACATCATACCTGCAGTCAGCATGAGCTTGTGCTCAATTTAGCACTGCTTAACCAGGCATACGCCAAGCAAAGCGTCAGTTTTTTATCACTGACGCAAAAGATAATGCATAGGCTATGCCAACACGTTGAAGTGATTTTAAAACTGCGTTGAAAATAACAATAAAGACAACGCCAACTTTAACTGTTAGGAGTAATCCATGAGTCTATACGTTAACACCAATGTGTCCGCTCTGAACGCGCAGCGCCAGCTGTTAAGTTCAAGTAACGGCCTTGATACCGCTTTTGAACGCTTATCATCGGGCTTCCGCATTAACTCTGCGGCAGATGACGCGGCAGGCCTGCAAATCTCTGACCGCATGACCAGCCAAATCCAGGGGCTTGATCAGGCAGTGAGAAACGCCAATGATGGCATCTCTCTGGCGCAAACCGCTGAAGGGGCTATGCAGGAGATCACCACCGCACTGCAGCGCATTCGGGTACTGGCTATCCAGTCTCAGAATGGTATCAACACCTCTGCAGACCGCCTGGCCCTGCAAAAAGAAGTATCAGCGTTAAAGACTGAAATCTCACGGATTGCGACTACCAGCCAGTTTGGTGGGGTAGATATTCTTACTGGCGGCTATTCGGCAAGGTTCCTGGTCGGTGCCAACGCCGGGCAAACCATTAGCGTGAATATTTCACGAACCGGTGGCTACGGCTTCTCCGGGCTCACCAATGGTCAGAGTGATTTGTCGATTGCCTCAGCGGCAACAGCTTCGGCGGCATTGACTACCATCGACTCTGCTATTTCTGCCATCGATGCCAAGCGGGCTGACTTAGGTGCGATTCAAAACCGTTTCCAGTCAACCATCAGAAACTTAAGTAATATTTCTGAGAATGTGTCAGCGGCAAGATCGCGCATCCGGGATACAGATTTTGCCACCGAGACGGCACAACTTACCCGCTTCCAGATCATACAGCAGGCAAGTACAACGGTACTATCCCAGGCTAATCAGCGACCGCAGGCAGCATTGTCGTTACTGGGCTAGACTTAAAGAAATACCATAGAGGGTAGGAATTGAGAGGCCAACCCTTGCCAGGGATGGCGGCCGTAAGGCCACCAACAAGGATTAAAACGCCGACTAACAGAATTGAGAGTGTAGAATTTAAGGTTGAGAGGCCAGTATATTTCTACTATTCTGCCAGCCGACTGAAACTGAATTTGCTCAAACTCCTAACGTGAGCAAGTTGGCCGGGTCACTATTTGACTCGGCCTTTTTTATTATTATTACCGAATCGTTTCCCGTCACTTACCTGAGTTGTTATGCAACAATGGTGCCAGCTTTTTATTTTTATAACTAATTAATCGTACAGCCCTTATTTTGCGGCTATTTAAGCATAGCCTTCAGTAACGCTGGCGTTACTAACTGATGCACACCTGACAAACTTTTGACGTGCAAAGGCGGAGAATGCTTGCCAGTTAATGCCGTCCGGGCGGATAACTTTGCCGCCTGATATCTTCCTCACACTACCCTGAACTATGAATCCTTGTTGATAGGGCTGTTTAAGAACACCGAATATCTATCTGCTGATTTTAATCGCCGCTTTTTGTCCAAAGATTTTTACCCTCCAACACCTTTCAAATCAACCTGGCAGCGCTTAAAACAGCGTTGGAAGGGATGTCTGAACGCACTTTTTGTAAAAAAATAAATGTATTTATTCATTTAAAATCAGAGTCTTACTTTTTATTTTGAATTTATTTAAATTTTCTTTCGAAAAAAAACTAAAGATTCTCAAGGCTAGGCCGATACCTTTAGTTGAGGGGTAATTCATTTGATGAATTGCGTAGTGTCTGAGAAGCGCTACAAAATGAGGTGGTTTAGCAATTGTTGTTGTGATGATTATCGCAGCCAATGATTCAGTGCTAAATCAGGTACGAAAGACTATAGCTTAGCAGAGTCCGAAGGGATTCGGCTACAGGTACAGTCCCAGGAGGTTAGATAATGTCTTTATATGTAAATACAAACGTCTCGGCCCTGAATGCACAGCGTCAGCTTTTCGATGTGAGCAACAAGCTAAGCACATCATTTGAGCGTCTGTCTTCAGGTTTCAGAATCAACAGCGCATCCGATGACGCCGCCGGTCTGCAAATCTCAGATCGTATGACGTCGCAAATCCAGGGCCTTAACCAGGCTGTGCGAAATGCAAACGATGCAATTTCACTTACGCAAACAGCGGAAGGGGCCTTATCTGAGGTAACTACCAGCTTACAGCGTATTCGTCAGTTGGCAGTTCAGTCGCAAAACGGTATCAACAGCTCTGCAGACCGTTTAGCACTGCAAAAAGAAGTATCGGCTCTGAAAACTGAAATTTCACGGGTATCGACTGATACACAGTTTGGTGGTGTTGACTTGCTTAAGGGCGATTACTCAGCAACCTTCTTAGTCGGTGCTAATGGTGGCCAAAGCATTGCTGTTGCACTCAAGCAAACTGGTGGCTATGGTGCGTCTGGTCTGTCACTGACTAACCTGTCAGTGTCTTCAGTGTCTGGCGCTTCTGCAGCCCTGACATCCATTGATTCAGCTATCTCCACTATCGGTGGTGCTCGAGCTGACCTGGGTGCCTTGCAAAACCGCTTCCAGTCTACTATTCGTAACTTAAGCAACATCTCTGAAAACGTTACAGCCGCGCGTTCACGTATCCGCGATACAGACTTTGCATCAGAAACGGCTGAACTGACTCGTAACCAGATTATTCAACAGGCGTCTGTTTCGGTACTGAGTCAGGCTAACCAGCGTCCACAGACAGCGTTGTCGCTGTTAGGTTAATAGCTGGAAAGTTTACCGGCAAGGTGTTGCCGGTTTAGTCAACGGGTAAACGGGCATCTGTGTAAGCAGGCCCGTTTAATGCGTTTTAAAACAGGGGGTTAGTTGTGGAAATTTTACCAACACAAATTGGCCAGAATTTTGCTGGAAATATACCTAAAGAGCAGCCAAAACCCGAGGTAGAGTCGGATCAGGTCGCCCTGGACAATTCATCGCAAGGTGCACAAAAAAATGTGCTGCCTAAAGCAGAAGATGTTCAAGCTGAGCAAAAATCTGCCGATAACTATACTCGAGAGGAACAGGCTCCGGAACTGGACGGTGCTGTACAGGAAATTCAGTCGTTTTTGCAGACGCAGAATCGTAATCTGGCGTTCTCTGTAGATGAAAGTACCAACCGGTCGGTAGTAACTGTTAAAGATTCCACGTCGGGCGATGTTATCAGACAAATCCCGTCTGACGAGGTGTTGAGGTTAGCGGAAAGAATTAAAGATCTCCAACAAGACATCGGAAGTAGTGTGGGGGTGTTATTTAATAAACAAGTATAGAGGTGAGCTATGACTATTCAATCGTTAGGTGTTGGTTCTGGGCTTGCGCTTGACGATCTGGTCACGCAGCTACTCAGTGCAGAGCGCGAACCAAAAGAACAGCGCCTGAATGACAAGGAAGAAAAAATTGAGGCAGAAATTTCTGCCCTCGGTAAGATCAAGTCAAAACTTAGCGACTTTAAAGACACTGTTGATGAAATGCGTCGTGACAGTGATATTAACGGTCGTGAGCCTACTATTACACATCCGTCAGAAGACAAAGAGATCTTCACCGCTGAAGTCTCCAACTCGGCACTTCGCGGCTCTTACGAAATAGCGGTTACCGAGCTGGCTAGTGGTTCACGAATTGAAACTGCTGATGCGGCCTATTCCGAATCAACCGATAAAGTGCTGACCGATGGTTTGGGCAGCACCACCATGACATTTAAAATCAATAATACCGGTGACAGCTTCACCGTGAGCGTCACGCAAAATATGAGCCTGGCGCAATTGCGAGAAGCGATTAATAACAACGAGAATAACTTCGGTGTTAACGCAAATATCATTGACACCGGAACAGCAACCGGTGGTGCCAAACTGGTGTTTACTTCTGACGTGACCGGCGCGGGCAATGATTTGGTGATAGTCAATGACGGTGACCGTGGCGAGCTTGACAGTTTGACCACCACGGATTCAACGGAAACGGCCACCAACCTGAGCCCGGTTAAATCGGCTTCCAATGCCAAGGCAACCATTGATGGTATTCCGGTGGAAAGCGCTACCAACGAGTTTGAAAACACCATACAAAATGTCTCGTTTGAAGCGACCAGTGTATCGCCGCTGGATACTGATGGTATAACCCGGGTGACATCCACGCTGGAAATTGGTTACGACCGCGACGGACTGGACAAAAAAATTCGTGATTTTGTTGATAACTACAACAAAATCATCACCGATATAAATTCACTCACCCGTTACGGTGAGTCCGATCTGGAAGAAGACGGTGCCTTAGCCGGCGACTCTATGCTGCGTGGTATCAGTAATGGCTTGGCCAGTATTGTAGGATCCAGCGTAGACAGTTCTTCACTGGGCAGTTTATTTGCGCTGGGTGTTGAGCTTAACTCCGACGGTAAACTGGAAATTCCAGCCACGGATTTTGGTTTAGGTTCCGGTGACGAACGTCTTGAAGCCGCGTTAGAGGATAACTTCGACGAAATAGCCAAACTGTTTACCGACGAAGAGCAGGGGATTGCTGTTCGACTCTACGAGATGGCTAACGAGTACACCTCATACAGCGGTTTAATCACCCTGCGAGAACGGGCGGCAAAAGATGATAAAGACCAAATCGCAGACGATCGCGAGGCTTTCGAGTTACGTATGGCGAATTACGAGCAAATCCTGCGTGATCGCTATCTGAACCTCGATCAGACGGTGGCGAGACTAAATCAAACCGGCTCTGCATTGTTAGCAGCATTAGGTTAGTAACTGACATAATAATACGAGGACATTTCATGGCTCTTACTGGAATTAACGCTTATCGCAAAGGTAATCTGAAGCAGGATATTGCGAATGCCGACCCGCATAAACTCACTCTGATGCTAATGCAGGGCGCGCTAGACCGTATTGCTTATGCCAAAGGTGCAATGGAGCGCCGTGAGTACGAGCTTAAGTCGCAGTATATCTCACGGGTGACTGCTATCCTGATTAATTTGCGAGATACCCTGGATTTGAAAACCGGCGGTGAAACGGCTGAAAACCTGTTCGCTCTATACGATTATATGATTGAGCGACTCAATCTGGCTCACGTTAAGAATGACTTGAAGATGCTTGATGAAGTGACTAACCTGTTAGCACCAATTCGCGATGCGTGGGTTCAGATCCCTGAAGAAGCTAAACAGGAAGCTTTTGAGGCCCAGCGTCAAAAACGCCAAGCTGTGTGAACCTGAACGAACTGAATCACGAGTTAACGCCCGACGCACTGGGCGCTTTAAACGCGCAAATCATTGACGCTTTACCCCAGCCTGACGATGCCTCGTCAGGCTTCAAAGCCTTCTACCAACTCATCGTTCAACGTGATGAACTGGTCCAGCAGATCCTGGCCGATGCTGAGCCATCTTTTGCTCAGGCTTTTGCCGAGAAAGAGCTGGTAGTTAACGACCAGTTAAAGGAACTGGCGCAAACTTTGCTAAAGTCTGCTAAAGACGATGCGAGTCACTTTATACGTAGTCAGGCCGCGATCAAAAAGTACAAATAACCAACGTTTGCCGTTGGCTTTTGCACTAATAATGGATTTTTTCTGCGCGAGTGACTATATTTGCTGTCAGAGTCGTCATAACCATCTGTAATGCAAAGTTTTTATTTTGCGAGCAAATAGTCGGCTTTTATCGCATGTCTTTGCGGCATAGTATGTTGCGGGATTTTGGGACGCTTATTCGCGTAAGAGCATTGCAAGCGCAATGACAAGGATTTGACACTCGTATTGATCAGGCCATGATATTCATAGTGCCCTGCAAATAATTGTGCCGACGCGCAAACAACAATAACTTAACTTACAGCGGTGGATACGATGACACTATTTGATGGTAAAACGATACTGATCACAGGCGGTACCGGCTCTTTTGGTAAACGCTTGGTTAGCTGCCTGCTGAACAATGCCTCGCCGAAACGAGTGATTATCTATTCCCGCGATGAACTCAAGCAGTTTGAAATGCAGCAGCAATATAATGCGCCATGCATGCGTTACTTTATCGGTGACGTGCGCGACAACGAGCGCCTGAAGATTGCCATGAAAGATGTGGATTACGTGGTTCATGCCGCTGCATTAAAACAGGTACCAGCGGCCGAATACAACCCCAACGAATGTATCAAAACAAACATCAATGGCGCGCAAAATGTCATAGATGCTGCCATTGCCAATGATGTGGCACGGGTCATTGCATTATCGACCGACAAAGCCGCTAACCCCGTTAACTTGTACGGCGCCACCAAACTGGCGTCAGACAAATTATTTGTTGCCGCGAATAATATCTCCGGTGCCAAGGGGCCTCGTTTTTCGGTGGTACGCTATGGTAATGTG
>CEQU01088747.1_pt1 | contig 10525 bp, 7 predicted proteins | sample 531031 | NCBI WGS metagenome assembly CEQU01 (sample SAMEA2621216, study PRJEB7988) | marine metagenome | isolation source: saline water (ENVO:00002010), including
TAACCTCAAAGTGGAACGCGACCTTAACGAATACGTTGGCGAAGAACTGCTGGCCCGCGGCCACGATATGGCGGTGGTAGATGCCTGCAATGAACTCATGGGCCATGCCGGCGCAGTGGTATTGCACCCGGATGAGACCACGGAAGCGGCCACCGATCCGCGCAGCGATGGCAAAGCCTTCGCACAAGCTTATACCGCAACTGGAGAAGTACAGTAATGGATGCATTCATGGAGTTACTGCCAACAATTCTGGCACTGATGGCCACCGGCGTGTTTGCCGGTATTCTGGCTGGCCTGCTCGGCGTAGGCGGCGGTATTGTTATTGTACCGGTACTGTACTTTTTGTTTCAGGCGCTGGGCGTATCGGCCGACTCAGCGATGCTGATTGCCACGGCTACCTCACTGGCAACAATCATTCCAACGTCGGTTAGCTCAATCCGCGCGCACCGTAAAAAAGGCAACGTCGACAGCGACCTGCTCAAACGCTGGGGCCCGTTTATATTACTGGGCGTACTGCTTGGCAGCTACGCGGTCACCCAGGTGAACGGTGAAGTATTAACCTTACTGTTTGGCATTATCGCCAGCTTATCTGCCATTAACATGTTTATTGGCAGCAAAAGCGCATGGTTTAACGACTTACCCGGCGCCCTTGGCCAGCGCAGTATTGCCATTTGCATTGGTTTATTCAGCGCCATGGTCGGCATTGGCGGTGGTACGCTTACCGTCCCTACTCTGACCTTTTGTAATTATCCGGCGCACCGTGCTGTAGGCACCGCCGCAGCGGTTGGCCTGATCATCTCGCTGCCAGCAGCGATAACCATGCTGATTTTTGGTCAGGCGCCGGCCGATGCGCCCGATGGCACCATCGGCCTGGTTAACCTGATTGGCTTCGCCGCCATTGTCCCCCTTACTGTGTTATTCGCACCGGTTGGTGCTGGCCTGGCCAGCAAACTGGATGCCGCAAAGCTCAAGAAAGTGTTTGCCGTGGTACTGCTTATCACCGGCGTAAGAATGCTTGCTCAGAGCGTGCTCTAGGAGAAAAGATGAAACCCTTAACCATGCCACCCCGACTGCTGATGGGCCCCGGCCCGATAAACTGCTATCCCCGGGTGTTAACGGCCATGTCGCAACAGTTGGTTGGCCAGTACGACCCGGCCATGACCAGTTGCATGAATGAAGTGATGGCGTTATACCGTCAGGTATTTGTAACCAATAATCACCACACCCTGTTAGTGGATGGTACCTCACGCGCAGGTATCGAGGCCGTGCTGGTGTCTGCACTGGAACCCGGCGATAAGGTGCTGGTGCCTGTTTTTGGCCGCTTTGGCCATCTGCTGTGTGAAATTGCCGAACGTGCCGGTGCCGAGGTACACAGTATTGAGGTGCCCTGGGGCGAAGTGTTTGAACCTGAGCAAATCGAAAAAGCCATCCGCGAAGTACAGCCTAAAATGCTGGCGGTAGTTCAGGGCGATACCTCCACCACCATGCTCCAGCCACTGGGGCACTTAGGTGAGATTTGCCGACGCTACGACGTGTTGTTCTACTCTGATGCCACGGCATCCATTGGCGGTAACCCGTTTAAAACCGACGAATGGCAGCTTGATGCGGTATCCGTTGGCCTGCAGAAATGTTTAGGCGGACCGTCTGGTAGCGCACCGATTACCTTAAGCGAACGCTATGTTGAGCTGGTACGCAAGCGTCATCACGTAGAAGCCGGTATCCGCGAATCAGCCCACCAGTCAGGCTCGGGCAGTCGCATACGCTCTAATTACTTTGATATTCCCATGCTGCTTGATTACTGGGGTGAGGAACGCCTGAATCACCACACCGAAGCCGCTTCTATGCTCTTTTGTGCACGGGAATGTGCCATTAATCTGATTGAGGAAGGCATTGATAACAGCATTGCCCGCCATAAACAGGCCGGCGATGCCATGCTGGCCGGTGTGCAGGCGCTGAACCTTGAGCCTTTTGGTAACCTCGCGCACAAAATGCATAACGTAGTGGGCGTGGAAATTCCTGATGGCGTGGATGGCGAGCAAATCCGCCAGCAACTGTTGCTGGATTTTAATATTGAAATTGGTACCAGCTTCGGTCCGCTGAAAGGCCGTATCTGGCGGATTGGCACCATGGGTTACAACGCGCGAAAAGATGCCGTACTGCACACCCTGCAGTCGCTGGAAACCGTGTTACGCCGCGCCGGGCACAAGCTGCCTGCTGGTGGTGGTGTTGACGCCGCGCTGGATAGCTTTTCGGGTTCATCACTATGATGGATTTTGCCAGCCTGGCCAACCAGGTGATGTTACGTTGCGATCAGCTCGGTGCGATTACGCAGTCGCCCGGCATCGTTGACCGTCGCTATCTGACCCCACAGCACCGTCAGGCTAACGATTTAGTGGCCCAGTGGATGCGCGAGGCAGGGATGACAGTCTGGCAGGACGCCGCGGGTAATCAATGGGGCCGTTATCACAGTACCGACGCCAATGCGCGCTCACTGGTGCTCGGCAGCCATCTGGATACTGTGCCCAACGGGGGCAAGTACGACGGCATGTTAGGCGTGATTGCACCGCTGGCTGTAGTGCATCATTGCTTCGAAAACGGCATCCGTTTTCCGTTTCACATTGATATTGTCGGCTTTGGCGATGAAGAAGGTACCCGGTTTGGCTCTACTCTGCTGGGCAGTCGCGCGTTAACCGGCCGCTGGAAAGAAGACTGGCAGTTACTGCGTGATGAAAACAAGGTGTCACTGCCTGAAGCGATGGCCGAATTTGGTCTGGCTTTCGATAAGGTTGGCGATGCCACGCTTAAGCCCGACAGCGTACTGGGCTATCTCGAAGTACATATCGAACAAGGGCCGGTGCTTGAAGACAAGAACCTGCCGGTAGGTTGGGTTACCGCGATTGCCGGCGCCAAACGCCTGAATGTGCAGTTAAACGGTATGGCCGGGCACGCGGGTACGGTCCCCATGGACATGCGCCAGGACGCCCTGGTTGCAGCAAGCGAAATGGTCCTGGCGGTAGAGTCTATTGCCAGCCAGTTTGGCATTGTGGCCACTGTCGGCCGACTCGAAACCAGGCCCGGAGCCGTAAACGTGATCCCCGGTCAGGTGAACTTCTCACTCGATATCCGCAGCGAGCACGACCATAAGCGGGACGCGGCATTGCAACTGATTGAAGAAGTGTTCCGCGACATTGCCCAGCGCCGTCATATAGATGTTAACTGGCAGCAAACCCACCATGCCGATGCCGTGCATTGCGACCCTTACCTCTCGCAAACCTTGTCCCAGGCTATTCAGCTAAGTGGTCATAATGCCGTTAGTTTACCCTCCGGGGCCGGGCATGATGCCATGGCCATGGATGCTATTTGCCCGGTAAGCATGCTGTTTGTGCGCTGCAAAGGTGGTATTAGTCACCATCCTGGTGAGTCAGTGACCAGTGCCGACGTTGCTGCCAGTTTACAGGTTATTTATCGATTTTTTGACGCATTTTCGCCTGACTTTTAGGCCATTTATCAAGTAGAAGGATGATACGCATGAAGATACCCAGAATTTATAATGATGCAGACGGCAAAAGCCATTTTGGTGAAGCCGAAATCCCGCTTAAAGATGGCGGCCCAATCGGCTTATTATCAGAGAAGATCCCTGCTGGTTCGATTATTTTTCGCGAAACACCCGCCGACTACGACTTTAAATGGCACCCTGCACCAGCACGCCAGTTACTGTTCATTTTAAAAGGCCGCGCTGAGTTTACCGTCTCCAATGGTGAGCGCCACGTGTACGGTGCCGGTGATGTGTTATTACTGGAAGATACCGAAGGCGAAGGCCATTGCAGCCGCGCCATGTACAATGAAGTCCGCCATTCGATTTTTGTTACCCTGCCCGACGGCTTCCCTTATTAATTAAACGCACAGAGTTCTCCGTATGGGGCTGGCTGCTCATGAGTCAGTCACGCCCCTCTCTGGTGCAGTGGCTTTTTAACGCCGCAAGCGCAAACTACACAGCGTAATTATAATCTTTAAAATACAGCAACTTAAATGTTGCCCCGTCATTCGGACCAAATGGTCAGATTATTGCTTCATCCGTAACGTCTTTTTTTACGTCTACAGTGAGCAATATGTGCAGTATGTTTTACCGGTGCAATAGTCGCCGTTCAGCCTCCCCTTTGTTTCGTTTTCTGTTTGCCGCCGCCCTGACGCTGACTTCGCTGTCGGTATTCAGTGCCGACATGAACACCTGGTTCCGGGAATTCAAGCAGAATGCCAGTGACCAGACCCTTTATAAATTGCTGTGGTCACTGCCCAAAGGCGGCGATTTGCACCATCACTTAAGTGGTGCCGGCTTTAGCGAATGGTGGTACGACATTGCCACCCGCCCGGAACAAAATGGGGGCTACCGTTACTACACTAAAACCCGTTTACTGCAATGCCGCGGCTACGGTACCAATGAGTACGGCCCCAATCCGCAGAACCTGTTATTCCGGACCATTCAGGCCTCCACCTATGCCGCGCTGAATGACTGTGAAAAACAGGAATACGAATTACTCAGTGAACTTGACGAAAATACTAAACTTGCCTGGTTCAACAGTATTCGCCTGGATAAAGCCCATGAAGGGCGCAATGAGTTTTTTGAGCGCCACTGGCAACGACTGAACGAACTCAACAACAACCCGCATATTGGCGCCCACATTCTGCTGAAAAATATGCAGGCATTCGCGGCAGAGGGGTTGCAATATCTTGAAACGCAGGTGAATGTGGATCGCAGCATTACTCCTGAGGGCGAGTTAATGTCGCCGGCAGCGTCGCTGCAAGTCTATACCGATATGCTGGCCTCACAAGCCGCCAGGCAGACCGGCGTTACGGTGCGTTTTCAATATGCCCTGCTACGCTTTTTACCCCATGCAGAACAGCATTTACGCTGGATGTATGATTTTGTTGATCAGCATCGCGACCTCTATGTGGGCATTAACATGGTGGGGCGCGAGGATAACGACAAAGGCTATCCGTTGCGTTTTCTACCGGTGCTACGGCAATTACGCCGCCAGTATCCGGCGATTAACCTGGCCATTCACGCCGGTGAAGTTGATGAACCTAACCAGCATGTAAAAGACACCCTGCTGCTGGGTGCCCAGCGTATCGGCCACGGCCTGAACACCATTACCGATCCGGACACCTTGCTGCTGATGCGCCATGGCCCGTACCTGATTGAAATTAACCTGATCAGTAACCGCCTGCTCGACTACACAGAAGATTATGCCAGTCATCCATTTCCGGAGTATTTGCGCACCGATATTCCGGTGGCGCTGACTACTGACGATCGCGGTATGTGGGACAGCACTCTTACCGATGAATATTACGTAGCGGTAAAAGAGTTTAACTTATCCTGGCAGGAGCTGACCGGCCTTGCCCGTCAGTCACTTAAACACAGTTTTTTAGCCGAAGACGATAAACAAGCCGCGCTAACCACTTACGAGCAGCGTTTGCGCCAGTTTGCAGAAGCCCTTGCCCGTGACGGCGTTTCGTCATTACCGCAAGCCGCCCCCAAACGGCGTTTTATCTGCGACTATCAACCCACTTTGTGTCATCAAGGATAGCGAATGTCACAGCATCACATACTTTACGCACTGGAAGATAAGCCCGGCTTTATGGTCAGCCTGACGGCGGCGGTGCAACACGTTCTGGCCAGTTTTATTGGCGTAGTCACCCCTACGCTGATCATCGCATCGGCGTTGGGTTTACAGGCTGAGGTGCCCTACCTGATCAGCATGGCGCTGCTGGTTACCGGTATCGGCACGTTTATCCAGACCCGCGGATTTGGCCCGGTAGGCAGTGGGCTGGTGGCGATTCAGGGTACCAGCTTTGCCTTTATCAGTGCTTTGCTGATGGTCGGGACGACGATTAAAGCCCGGGGAGGAACGAACGACGATATCCTCGCCATGATGTTTGGCGTCTGTTTCTGGGGCGCATTCGTTGAAATTATTCTGAGCCAGTTTATTACTCAGCTCAAACGCGTGATAACCCCTATTACCACCGGAGTTGTGATCATTGCCATTGGTATTTCACTGATAAAGGTCGGCATGACAGACCTGGCGGGCGGTTTTAACAGTGATGATTTTGGCAGCGTGGAAAATTTAAACCTGGGACTAACGGTACTGCTGGTGATTATTTTCTTTAATGCGCATCGAAACCGCTGGTTAAGATTATCCGCCATTTTTATCGGTATGAGCCTGGGTACACTTATCGCTTTTTTTGCTGGCATGACCGATTTCACGGCGCTGACATCGCTACCGGTTTTCAGCTTTCCACAACCCTTTAAATACGGCTTTAACTTCGACTGGGCGCTGTTTTTACCTATTGCGTTAATTTACTTTTTTACAGCTATTGAAACGGCCGGTGATCTGACTGCCAACAGCTTATTTTGTCAGTTACCGATCCGCGGCGATAAATACCTCAAACGGATCCGTGCCGGTATCCTCGGTGATGGTTTTAATTCATTGATGGCGGCCATCTTTTGTACCTTTCCTAACACCACCTTCGGGCAAAATAACGGTGTTATCCAGATGACGGGAATAGCCAGTCGTAAAGTGGGCTACTTTGTGGCGGCAGTATTTGTGGTTCTTGGCGTATTTCCCTTTATCGGTGCAGTCCTTCAGGCAATTCCAAAACCTGTGCTGGGCGGCGCCACACTGGTGATGTTTGCTATGGTCGCAGTGGGCGGTGTTAAGATCCTGACCAGCGAACCATTGACTCAGCGCAACAGCCTGATTACCGCGTGTTCGCTTGGCATGGGGCTGGGCGTAATGATGGTCGGAGACGTGCTTGCTCAGTTGCCACCGTGGCTGGCCAACATATTTGTATCTCCGGTTACCACCGCAGGGTTAACCGCAATTGTTCTTACCGTAGTGTTGCCAGGCAGTAAAGTAGCCGACACCAGTACCGATAGTTTGCAATCTGACGTGACAAAGCAACAGCCATGTACAGAGAAGTAAACAGTTGGCCCGGTTCTGATCGGGCTTCAGGTTTACATGGTGCAGTGTTCAGAGAATACTCCCTGAAATGGTGCATCGCACTGAACAAACATTCGTCGTTAACAATTAAGTAACGAAAAGACATTGTCGGGCCATAAGTTTTATCTTTAAATATCAATCAATTAAAAATAAAACCAACCCTGACCACATGGACAGGATTTTGGCACTAAACCTGCAGTGTGCAAGTCTGCATAGATAAATCTCACTTAAATTTACAAAAAATCCGAGAACATGAGGAACACCATGAAAACGACCAAATTTAGTGTGGCGCCGATTGCGCTGGCCGTCACCAGCAGTCTGATGCTATCAACTGCTGCCTTTGCGCAGGAAGAGCCATCTGATGCTGAAATCGAAAAAATTGAAGTAAAAGGCTCTCTGGGCAGCTTACCTGGCCAGGACGTCGAAGCTGTTTTCGGTTTTGGTAAGTCAATTCTGGAAACGCCTCGTTCTGCATCAACCATCTCTGATGAGCAAATGGAACGTTTTAACGTATCCGACATTGACGAACTGGTCGCTTTCGCTCCAGGTACCTTTACCCAGTCATTTTTTGGTGTAGCCGGTTCCCTGGATATTCGTGGTAACCCTGGTGAAGCTTATTTCCGTGGCATGAAGCGTCTGGACAACCCGGGTAACTACCCTACGCCAATTGGTGCATCAAGCCGGGTTGATATTGTTCGTGGTCCGGCCTCGCCAATTTATGGTCCGGCTAAAATTGGCGGTTATCTGAACTTTAATCCAAAATCAGCTGCAGTGGGACGTGGTAAGTACATTGATGAGCCTACTGGCGCAATGTCTTACACCATGGGCACCTGGGATAAAAGCGTTCTGACCGCTGAAGTGGGTGGTCCGGCGACCATCGCTGGTAAAGATATGGGTTTCTACGTGTACGGTGAGCTTGAGAATTCTGGCAGTTATTATGACAACACCCAGACCGACCAAACTATCATTCAGGCAGCTTTTGACGTTGATGTGAGTGATAACGTTAACATTCAGTTTGGTGGTATGTACCACGATTACGCGGGTAATCAGGTTGCCGGTTGGAACCGATTAACACAGGACCTGATTGATAACGGTACTTACATTACAGGTACCGCCAAGCCATTGGATACTGATGGCGATGGCTCGATTTCGCATCAGGAATACGATGCCGTCGAAAATCTTATCAACCCCTTCATTTATACTCCAACGCCAGCTGGCTGGACGGATGATGATTTTGACGATTTGATGCAACTGGATAATCCGGGTACCGCTAAACTTAAAGGTAATCAGGTACTGGTTGCCGCTGATGACCGTTTGGAAAATGATGTAACAACGTTGTACTTTGACGTTATTTACTATTCGGACTCTAACTGGGAAATCAAAAACCAGTTGTTTTACGAAGCCTACGAAAATATCAACGAAAATGCTTATGGTTTCTCGCAGTTCCACGACAGCTGGGTTGTTGAGGACAAAGTGGTATTCAGCGCCGACTATGAGTTTGATTCGCTTTACGCCAAGGTTCAGGTGTCACCCTCTCTGCGTTATACCGACTTTGAGCACGGCGATGATTTTCACCACGAGTTCTTTGACCGTCGCGACCTGACTATGCCATCAACGGCGCTGGACAGACGCTTATTGTCTACTCGCTATGACAACGACTACACAGATTATTATATCGGTAATTACCTGGACCTGGGTTTCGCGGTAATGACCGATCTGACCTGGGATTGGGGTCTTAATGTTGTTCTCGGCGCACGCTACGACAGCGTAGATCTAGAAAGCCGTATACCGGTAGATAAACTGCTGTTCGGCAATGGTTCCAATTCATTTATCAGCCTGTCTGAAGATGGCCAGTCCATTCTCGGCTTTGGTGGTGAAAGTGACGTAACCGCTCCGGTCAGTGCCTCAAATACACTCGACGGTACCTCATGGAATGCCAGTATTTCTTATAATACACCGTTTGGCCTGATCCCTTATGTAACGGTTGCTGATCAGACTACTCTGGTTGCCGGTCAGGGTGCAGAAATCTGGACTGCCAATATCGAGTCTGGTGCCGCTATGGATACCTCAGAGCTGGTTGAATACGGTGTTAAAGGATCGTTTCTGGAAGATACTTTGTACTTCGCGCTGTCAATCTATGAGCAGGAGCGTACTGATCTTAACTCGCAAATGGTTATCACCAACAACACCACTAAAACTGAAGGGACTGAGTTTGAGCTGCGTTGGGTAGTTAACGAAAGTTTAGTAGTAACCGCCGGGTACTCTAATACTGAAGTGGTTAATATTACAGCCTTAGACAACGGCTTCCAGTTTGGATTCCTGGGTGCTGAAGACTTCCCTGATCTGGAAAATCCATCAGCTATCTACGGTGGTCTGCCAATCGGTAACTTTGCTGTTGGTGAAGGGTCGACTAACCCTGGCGCGATTAAAGCCGGTATTCCGGAAAACATTTACTCGTTAACGGCAACCTATGACTTCCAGAATGGCTATGCGACCAGCGTTAGCGTTATTGACGCTGATTCTACAAAGTCAGGCTTCTCTGGTGCGGTAACGCTTCCAGCCTATACCGTGGTTAACGCAGGTCTGTCTTATCAGGACGAAAACTTTGGCGTGAACCTGACAGTGAAAAACCTGACCGATGAGCGTTACTTCCGTGCTAACTTCCCGGACTTGTTCGGCGGACAAATAGTGTTACCGGAATTACCTCGCCATTTCAGTGCTAAGTTCTCTTATAAGTTCTAAGCTACATTTTGTACGATAATAACGGCATGCTTTGGCATGCAGTTTTTTTGTTTAACGGAGTTATTATGCGTATCGTTTTATTAAGTTTATTGAGCTGTCTGGCTTTGAGCGCCTGCCAGCCGGGCACGGATGCTCCTACACAAACCACTCCCGCAGAAGCGGTAAAAACACCGGCTGAAAGCGCCGAAAAACTGCAAGTAAAAGCCGTTGTTGTTGCCATGTTTGAAATTGGCGAAGACGAAGGTGATCGCCCCGGCGAATTTCAGTTCTGGAAAGAGCGTTACGGCCTGACTGAAAAGTATCCCTTCCCGCACGGCTTCCACGACCTTTATTACAACCCGGAAAAAGGCGTACTGGGCATGGTCACCGGTATGGGTATTGCCCGCGCTTCATCGGCGTTTACCGCGCTGGGACTGGACCCTCGCTTTGATTTAACCAAAGCCTACTGGCTGATTGCAGGTATTGCCGGTATCGACCCGCAGGATGGCTCTATTGGCTCTGCGGTATGGACGGATTACCTGGTCGACGGCGACCTGGCGCATCAGATTGATGCCCGTGAAATCCCGGAAGACTGGTCGACCGGTTACTTCCCACTCTTTGCCAACGAACCTTATCCAGAGCAGGAAGGTGAAGTCGTTGCCCGTAACGGTGAAGTCTTTCAGTTGAATACCACGCTGGTAGACTGGGCATTCAACCTCACCAAGGATATCGAGTTAATGGATACCGATGCCATGCTGGCATTACGCAGCAAGTACACCGAAATGCCGGCAGCTCAGTTACCTCCG
>CEQU01255439.1_pt1 | contig 10519 bp, 10 predicted proteins | sample 531031 | NCBI WGS metagenome assembly CEQU01 (sample SAMEA2621216, study PRJEB7988) | marine metagenome | isolation source: saline water (ENVO:00002010), including
AAGACAAGTAAGAAATGTTATTGGCCCAATAGCTACACCTGATGTAATTCACTGGGCGCCATCTCTACCAAAAACCAGATCAGGCAAGATTATGAGAAGGATACTTAGAAAAATTGCCACTAACGAAATTGATACTATAGGTGACACCTCTACACTAGCGGAACCTGAGGTTGTTGAGCAACTAATAAATAATAAAAGTTCCTAATTAGTCTTTTTCAATTTTTTTGGCAACTTTATCTATTTGTTTTAATTCAAGGTCATTATCATTCTGATCAATAATATTGATTTCTTTAAATTTTTTTGCAGTAACAAACACTCTTGACTGGAATGAACTTACTGCTTTATTATACGCATCAACTGTTCTTCCAAGAGTGGTTCCTATGCTCCCAAAATGTTCAGTAAAAACGCTTAATCTTTCATATAACTCTCTACCTAAATCTGAAATGTGTTTTGCATTTTCTGCCATTGATTCTTCACGCCAACCAACAGCAAAAGATTTTAATAGTGCGAGTAGCGATAATGGAGATGCTATGATGACATTTTTGTTACTAGCCCACTCAAGTAATGATGAGTCATTATCTAGAACAGACATATATACAGATTCGATAGGTATAAACATAACTACTAATTCTGGAGAATCAGGGAATTGATCCCAATATTTTTTTGATGATAGTGAATTCACATGATCTCTTGTATTTTTTATGTGTTGCGATATATAATTTTCTTTAATTTTTTTGTCTTCAGACTCAATAGATTTTATATATGCATCCATTGGAGTTTTTGCATCAACAACTATATTTTTCCCACCTGCCATATTTACAACTAAATCAGGAATGATTCTTGAATCATCATCAGAGAAAACTTTCTGTTCAACAAAATCACAAAATTTCATCATCCCAGCAATTTCCACAACTCTACGTAGTTGCATTTCACCCCATGCACCTCTTAAGTTAGGAGCTCTAAGAGCCTTAGAGAGATCTGATGTTTCCTTAATCAATACATTCATCTGCTCATAAGTCGATGTTTGAGACCTTATTCTATCTTTGTCAAAAATCTCAATTCTGTTATCTATGGCTTTAATTGTTTCTATAGCTGGATTAATTAACTTTTGTATTTCTACGTGACGTTTTTCAAGATCTGATTTTGCCTGATTTTGATAATTGCTCATTTTTTCATTAGCTAAAGTTAGAAAAGACTCATTATTATTTTTTAAAGCATCAGATGCAATATTGGCAAATGTTTCCTTTAAATTTATTGAATTATTATTTATTTGTTCTTTTTGTTCAAGAATATTTTTAATTTCCGAATTCTTAACATCAATCTTCAACTTCCAAAAAACAGAACATAAAATTACACCTATCGTAAATGCTAATACTCCTATAATTATTTGCTCCATATTAAACTCCTTAGCAAATCAATTGATCCATTGATTTAATGCATTCTGATCATTATCTGTAATATTTAGATATTGGTTGTTTTCAGGATTAACTTCATATTTTTTTACTTCATCAATATTTAGATCTAAACCTAAACCTGGCAAATTGTTTGGCAAAATAGCTCCATTTTCAATAGTAAACATTGGATTAATTATTTTTTCAAATGTATTAAACCATGTATGCAGGCATTCTTGCCTATATAAATTTGGTGTTGTCATACATACTTGAAATCCAGCGGCAATTGATATCGGCCCCAAAGCATCGTGCGGACTAATTCTTATGTAGTTTACTTCAGCCTGAGCTGCAATTCTTCTTAACTCAGATATACCGCCACACCACGCAACGTCAGGCATAACATATTCAGCTAATCGATTATTAAATATTTCTGTATAGTCCCATCTTGTAAAATGACGTTCTCCTATACAAATTGGGATATTGATATTTTCTTTTACTTGCCTTAGAGCATTATGATTTTCTACATGAATAGGTTCTTCTAACCATACTAAATTAATATCTTCTAATTGTTTTCCTGCAGCGATAGCAGATGCAACATCAAACCTTGCATGAGCATCAACCATCAGCTCATAATCATCACCAACAGCTTCTCTCAATGTTTGCATCCATTCAAGAGATAGCCTAAGTAGTTTAGGTGTAAGTCTTTCAACCTCAGATGGGCCGGAGTAACCATTAATACTTGATGGGAATGGATCAGTCTTTATAGCATCGTATCCTGCTTTTTTTGTCTCTTTTGCAGCTTTAGCTAAAGATTCCAAACGTCCTGCATCGGAATTATAATCTTGATCGTTAGTGTCCAAAGAAACTTCCCTAACAGCACCGCCTAATAATTTTTTGTCTCTTTTGTCAGAATTATAATCTTGAACATGAGTATACAAAGGAACTCTATTTCTAACAGCACCGCCTAATAAATTATATATAGGGGTATTTAATACTTTTCCTTTGATATCCCATAAGGCAATATCAATAGCACTTATAAGGTGGGAAACATAACCTCGACCATTTAAGTCATCATAAGAGTGAAATATAGTTTGCCATATATTTTCAATATTACTTGCATCCATTCCTATAATCATAGATCTAAGTGACTTAATACCATTAACAAGATGCAAATTTACACTGTAATCTGTGCACTCGCCAAATCCATAATATCCATCATCTGTTTCTACTTTTACAAAAAGCCATGGCAAACCATCAATTGGCATTGTTACGATGGGGGTTATATTTGAAATTTTCAATTTATTTAATCCTTATTCAAGTTTATAATATGAATATACAACAAATTTCTTTGAAAAAAAAATATCTATGTACAAAAAACCTAAAAATTAGATCAAATTATGAGTAAAAATGAGATTGATTATAAACTATGCGCTAATTATCTGTCAAAGAGAGATCCTATCTTAGAAAAACTTGTAAGAAAGCATGGCATTGTAACATTACCTCCTAAAGAGGACCCCTTCACAAAGTTTGTTAAAATTATAGTTAATCAACAACTATCCAACAAAGCTGCTTCTACAATATTTAGTAGATTAGAAAGCAAATTATCTAAATTTAATCCAACTTTAATTCAAAAATTAGATGATAATGTATTTCGAGAATCAGGAATTTCTAAACAAAAAGCTTCATATATAAAAAATGTTGCTAAAATTTTCCTTGATAATAAGGACATAGAAAAACATCTTGTTAGTCTTGATGATTATAAACTAGAAAAATTTCTAACTTCAATCAAAGGCCTAGGGCAATGGTCATCAAGTATGTACATGATGTTTAATATGCACCGGTTAGATATGTTTACCCATGGTGATGTAGCTTTAAATAAATCTATAAAACACATGTATAATATCGATGTAAAAAATAAATTAGATCTTCCAAAACTAAAGAAATTAGAAAAATTATGGTCACCCTACAAAACGATCGCTTGCCTTTACTTATGGAAATATATCGATTCAGATGAATCGTTTTTATAAAAATTACATTATTTGGAAGTTTTAGTCCTTTATTTATATCTAATTTATTTTCTAATTATTTATAATTGTGAACTATGAAAAAAATTAAATTTATGGATACTTCATTTCGAGATGGGTTTCAGTCTTGCTATGGAGCTAGAGTAAAAACTGAAGATTTTCTACCAGTTTTAACTGCTGCTGTTGATGCAGGAAATTACAACTTTGAAATTGGTGGTGGGGCAAGATTCCAAAGTTTGTATTTTTATTGTCAAGAAGATGCTTTTGACATGATGGATAGTGCTAGAAATATTGTTGGCGATAAAATTAATCTACAAACTTTAGCTAGAGGTGTTAATGTTGTAGGTCTTGAATCTCAATCAAGGGACATAGTAAATTTACACGCTAAATTATTTAAAAAGCATGGAATTACAACTATTAGAAATTTTGATGCACTTATGGATATCAGAAATTTATCTTATTCAGGAGAATGTATCACTAACGCAGGATTAAATCACCAAATCGTTATAGCTCTAATGGGCCTTCCACCAAGCTTAAAAGAGAGCTATTACCATTCTGCTGAATTTTATACCGATAAAATAAAAGAAATATTAAAAGCAGATATTCCATTTGATAGCTTAGCTTTTAAGGATGCATCAGGAACTACCCCCCCATCTATTGTTTATGAATCAATAAAATCTGCTAGAAAATTACTTCCTGGAGGTACAATGATTCAATTTCATACTCATGATACCGCGGGGATGGGTGTATCTTGTAACATGGCAGCTATTGAAGCCGGTGCAGACATGATTGATTTAGCTATGTCACCAGTTAGTGGAGGCACTTCACAAGCTGATATTTTAACAATGTGGCAAAGTTTACGAGGAACTGAATATACCCTCGATATTGACGAAGAAAAAATTCTTGAAGTAGAAAAATTTTTTGCTGAAAAAATGGAGAAGTATTTTCTTCCTCCTGAAGCTATTACAGTTGATCCAATAATACCCTTTTCTCCAATGCCTGGAGGAGCACTAACTGCTAATACTCAAATGATGAGAGATAATAATTCATTTCATTTATTTACAAAGGTTATAGAAAACATGAGAGAAGTAGTTGCAAAAGGTGGATATGGAACATCAGTTACACCAGTTTCCCAATTCTATTTTCAGCAAGCATTCTCTAATACTGTTCAGGGTAACTGGAAAAAGATCTCAGATAACTATGGAAAAATGATTTTAGGATATTTTGGTAAAACTCCAACAGAACCAGATTCAGAAATCATGAAAATAGCAGCAGAACAATTAGGACTCGAACCCACACAAGAAGATCCTCATGACTTAAATGATTCAAACCCTGAACTTGGAATAGATTATAATAAAAAAATTCTTGAAGATAATAATCTTGAAATTACAGATGAAAATATATTTATCTCTGCAACATGTGGCACAAAAGGTATCGACTTCTTAAAAGGTAATGGAGAACTTGGAGTTAGATATAAAGATGACAATTCACCAACTAAAGATATTTTCAACCATACTGTTACTATAAATGGCGAAGAATTTGATCTCGAGATAGTATCAAATTAATAATAATTTTTCAAAAAATAAAATTATATATCATATATGAACTTATAACTATCATGACTATATTTTCTAGTAAAGTTAATTCAGATATGTTTAAATTTATAGTTTCTCCCATACAAGCACATCTTATATTTTTTTTACCAAATAGAATATTTATTACACCATAAGTTTGAGAAACCATAATTACAATAACAAAAATACAAACAAATAAGTTCGTATTCCCAGATAAATAATATAAACCTAACATAAGCTCTATAAATGGATAAATTAAAGAATATTTATATATTTTTTTTGAAATAATATCGTAACCAGAAAAACTTGATGCAAAACCCCTAACACTTAATAGTTTTAGAAAAGAAAAAACAGTAAAAAACATACCCATATAATATGATAAAAATTTATTAATCAAGTCATCATTGGTGGAATTAATTGATAAACATATTGATGAGGCGACAACAACAAAAAGAGCGATTAATAAAGGTTTCTTATCTTTTAAATAATTGTATATATTATCAAATGCCGTTTTATCTTTTTTTTCTAAGTCAAATCTAACATAATTATTTTCCTGTGATTTTTTATCGCTAATTTCATAATCACCTAGTAATCTAACTAAATCATTTAAATTACTAAGTAAAATTTCACTATTCGTAATAATTAATAATTCTTTTGTAGTTAGTGATAAATCAACCTTAGATAGTGGATATTTATTTATAATTGCAGATTTAATTGCATTAGTACAACTATCACATGTCATACCAGAGACAAAAAATTTATACTTTTGCATTTATATTTTTTCAAGCTCGGATTGTACTTTTTCTGCGTGACCTTTGGCTCGTACATTTGTCCATTTTTTTATCAATGTCCCGTTTTCATCTATAAGAAAAGTAGATCGAATAATTCCATACGAAATTTTCCCATACATATTTTTTTCTCCCCATACACCAAAATCTTTTATCATCTTTTTATCAGGGTCGCAGAGTAATTTGAAAGGTAATGAATGGTTAGATATAAATTTGTTGTGTGAATTTGGTCCATCTGGACTAATTCCATATATTTCACAATTCATTTTGGAAAATTCATCATATATATCTCTGAACTCACAAGCCTCAACGGTACAACCTGGAGTTTCATCTTTTGGGTAAAAGTAAAGAACCGCAGGTTTCCCTTTTAATGATTCTAGAGTTACTATTTTTTCATTTTGATCAACCAAACTAAAATCAGGAACTTTTTCACCTTCTTTAATATTCATATATAACTCCAAAATAAATTATTTTTTAAATACAATTATATCATTTTGAAAAAGATATAAATTAGGCGCAAACTGGGTGTTTTCCATCCCATCTGTTAAATTTAGGTTGTTTACCTACAGCTAATGAATCTCTTGTATTTTTCCACATTTCATACCAAATTTTAGAGTTGCGAAGTTCTGAGCTAGGATTTGATTTACTTCTTGCTATAAAGCCTGGGAAAGCACTTCTACCTGTGGCCTGGCCAGTGGGTTGATATCTTAAATCAAAGCTCCAACGAATTCTATCGCTAATATTGGGTAATGATGAATGCACTGTTGTTTTGGTAAGAAGTAAGGCATCACCTTTTTTAATTGGAATAGGGATAGCTTCATTTGAATTAAATAATTTTTCTGGAATTTGAGTGCCTGATTCTTGTGGGCAATGAGTTAAAATATCTCCTCTGTGAGAGCCAGGAACAACTTGCAAGCAACCATTTTCGACACTTGCATCCATTAATGGGAACCATATAGTAAGAAGATTTGTATTATCAGCCTCTTTATTTATTACTCCGCTATCTTGATGCCATGGAGTAGTTTTTATATCACCAATTAGATTTCCATTTTCATCACGCGGACTTATAGATTCTGGAGTCTTAACTCGAACATGCTGCACAGGATTAGAATAAACTTCACTACCTACAATGGACTCAGCTACATCCAAAATACCTTTTGATGTTAAGGCATTAAAAACTGCAGGACCAGCCCAAAAAGGTGTATCAGATTCAATGCCATTTTGTGGAAGTGAAAAATCAAAAAATTGATTGTAAGTTGCTTGTGACTCTAAATAAATTTTTGTCACCCTATCCCCAAATTCTAATTCAGAATAATTTGATGATATTTTACCTTTCGAATAAAGGTAATTAGCTAAATCATCTAGAACAGTAGCATACTCATCAATTATTGGATCTATTACATTTTCAGAATCAAAAATATTATTAACCACAAGAAAACCTTCTTGATTAAATTTTTGTATTTGATTCGCTGATAAATGTGTCACTATGATACTCCAAACTGTATATTAAGAGATATATTACAGCAATAAGTAAGTATTTACAAATAGATTTATAGGTAAAGTAAAAATATAATATACTAAGAAAATTAGAAAGTACTAAAAGTTACAAAATAGGTTTTAAATATGGAAAATATCAAAGATACTGCATTTAGTATAGATACTTCAAGTATTAAATTTGGCTCTGGTGTAAGCGAGGAGGTAGGTTGGGAGTTAGATAGACTTGGTTGTAAAAATGTCATGATCGTAACAGATAATAACCTTACAGAACATCAAAGTGTTCAAACTGTTATCAAATCATTAGACAAAAATAACATAAAATTTTTTCTATTTGATCAATGTAGTGTGGAACCAACTGATACATCTTTTAAAAATGCTATAAATTTTGCAATAGAAAAGGATATCGATGGATTTGTAGGAGTTGGAGGAGGGTCAAGTATGGATACAGCTAAAGCGGCAAATTTATATTCAACTTATCCTAATGATTTCATGGCATACGTAAATGCACCAATTGGTAAAGGAACTCCAGTTCCGGGACCTCTAAAACCTCTTATAGCAATACCTACAACTACTGGTACGGGAAGTGAAACAACTGGAGGTGCAATATTCGATCTAGAAGAAATGAAGGCTAAAACCGGAATAATGCATCGTTACCTAAGACCATCAATGGGTTTAGTGGATCCAGAGAATGTAAAAATTCTTCCTTCAAACGTTATTGCGTGTAGCGGGCTAGATGTTTTATGTCACGGATTAGAATCGTATACCGCCCTACCATTCAATAAAAGAATAAAAGGAAACAATCCAGGAGAAAGACCTTCATACCAAGGTTCTAATCCAATAAGTGACGTGTGGTCATTAACTGCGATAAAAATGGTGGCACAAAATATAGTTGAAGCTGTTAACAACCCTGATAATTTTACTGCAAGATCACAAATGCTTCTCGCAGCAACATTTGCGGGTGTAGGTTTTGGAAATGCAGGGGTCCATTTATGTCATGGATTATCTTATGCGATTTCAGGAAATGTAAAAAATTTCGTTTTAGATGACTATCCAGAAAATTCACCCTTAATTCCACACGGGCTTTCAGTTGCAATTTGTGCGCCAGCCATTTTTAACTTCACAGCAAAAAGTAATTTCAAGAGACATATTGAGATTACTGAGGCATTAGGATACGAAAATGTAAACGAAGAAAATGTAGATACAATTCTCCCTAAAGCAATAAAAACAATTATGTCTGACATTGGCATGCCAACAAAACTAAGCGATTTAGGATATGCAGAAAAAGATATTGATAAATTAGTTGAAGGTACTATTCCACAACACAGAGTAACTAAGTTAAGTCCAATAGAAATTACACCTAAGGATATAAAAAATCTTTTGTTTAAAAGTTTAGATAATTCTTGGATTTAATATATTATTATGAATAACTTTGAAATAGAAGCGATAAATGTAGCACGCAAATGGAACGATGAAGGGTTTAATAGAAGGGATAAAATTATATGTGTAAAATATCTTCATTTTCCTCATATAAGACTATGGGATAATAAATTTTCTGTTTTTACTGAAGAAGAATTTATAAAAGGATTTGATATTCAAACAGAAAAACTAATGAATGAAGGTTGGGACCACACTGTAACACTAGATATAAAGCCTATACAATCAAACAAAAATAAAGTTCATTTATTGCTTACACAATCAAGAAGAGATAAAAACGACAAGGAATATCACAGATTTGAAACCCTTTGGATAATAACAAAAATCGAAGGTAAATGGGGGATTCAATTTAGATCTTCATTTCTCAATGCTTCTTCGCAAGTTTCAGATCAATTACTTTAGATATAAATATTAGAAAAAAATTTTAAAATACTTTTTTTTAATTTGATTTTATAAAAACAAAAAAAAAGGTTGAGTGTAGGAGTATTCGTTACACTCAACCTTTATATCTCATTCAATTATTTCATTGATTCGGGAAAAAACTATGAAAATCTAATGAGAAAAAAATTTATTTTTTAGCCGTTTATAAGCTTTTCAGCTTCAGCTAAGTCATTTGCTCCTAAGATTCTGAACACTTTAGATGTAGGATCTTCAGCTGCAACTCCTTTTACGGCTTTTCTACCGTTTTTCATTGTAACTATTTCAGGGTTAGCAATTTCTACTACTTTTTTTAATTTCACACTGTATGCAGTTAATTTCATAATATTTCTCCCTTATGATATAAGGCTTATGATACCTTGTATCAAATTAATTTATACTAGTATAATAATACAATATACTAATTTGTCAAGTAAAAGAATATAAATATATGAGATACAGGGTATCATATATATTTATATCCCAATCATCATATAAAAACTTATCAGGTTTGAAATAATTAGTAATTCTTCACTCTTTATTCTTAAAAATTTACAAATATTATATTTAATCATTATTCAAGTAAATTATTTTTGGAACCTGCCTATATAATTGTTTAGTGAAATATCAACAAAAGATGTTTGAATATTTCTGTTAAGTTATTGAAAAATTTATATAATAATATTTTTAGTGAAAAGGAATTATATTATGAGCAAGGTTGCATTTATAGGACTAGGAGTAATGGGCTACCCTATGGCTGGATTTATATCAAATTCAGGTCATGAGGTCAGTGTTTTTAACAGAACTTCTTCAAAAGCAGAAAAATGGATAAAAGAATATAAAGGAAAGAAGACGGAAACTCCAGCTGAAGCTGCAATAGGAGCAGATTATATATTTACTTGTGTTGGAAATGATAATGACCTAAGAGAAGTTACTTTTGGAGAAGAAGGAGTTTTTCAAAATATAAAAAAAGGAGCTATATATGTAGATAATACTACTGCTTCAGCAACTATAGCAAGAGAAATATATACATATGCTAAAGAAAATGGTTTTGCATCACTAGATGCCCCAGTATCCGGTGGTCAAGCTGGCGCTGAAAGCGGTTCCTTAACAGTAATGATTGGAGGAGATGTAGAAGCATATGATAAAGCTAAAAACGTGATTGATTGCTACAGTAAAAAAATGAAACTACTTGGCAATGCGGGTTCCGGACAATTAGCCAAAATGACTAATCAAATTTGTATAGCCGGTTTGGTACAAGGACTTTCTGAGGCTATAAATTTTGGTATGAATGCTGGTTTAGATATGAAAGATGTAGTTGAAGTTATTTCTCAGGGAGCCGCAGGATCTTGGCAAATGGAAAATAGGCATAAAACTATGATTGAAGATGAATT
>CEQU01019813.1_pt1 | contig 10516 bp, 9 predicted proteins | sample 531031 | NCBI WGS metagenome assembly CEQU01 (sample SAMEA2621216, study PRJEB7988) | marine metagenome | isolation source: saline water (ENVO:00002010), including
AGCATTTGATGAAATGCAATCTGGCTTTGGTAGAACTGGAAAAAAATTTGGTTATGAACACTACAATGTCCATGCAGATTTATTATGTTGTGGAAAAGGTATTGCGTCTGGCTTCCCATTATCTGCAGTTATAGGTAAAAAAGAAATAATGGATTTACCCGATGTAGGTAATATGAGTAGCACACATTCCGCAAACCCTATTGTTTGCGCAGCAGGATTAGCTACTTTAAAAGAAATAGAAAATTTAGATCTAGTAAATGAAACTGATAGAAAATCAAAAATTCTTTTTAAAAAATTAAATAAAATAAAAGAAACTTATCCTGATAGGATTTCTGGAGTATTTGGTAAAGGTCTTATTGCTGCAGTATTGTTTAAAAAACTCGGATCTGATGAACCAGATTATGAATTTCCAAGTATGATTTGTGAAAAATCAATGCAAAAGGGTGTGCTTTTTGTGCATACAGGCCGAGAGTCGATTAAACTTGGTCCTCCGTTAACAATTACAGATGAGGCTCTGTTAGAAGGAATAGAAGTTTTAGATGAGGTAATTCATGAGCTTAATCAAAGAGTAGAAAAAAAGGGGTAATTGAATAGTAAAAAATAAAAAAAATTTCTTTCATGAAAAATGCTTAGCCTGTGAATCAGATGAATTTACAATATTGTATTCTGGTCCAATAAGATCAGGCTCTTTTGGAAAAGTAACCACAAAATCTTTTAAAGTAATAAAATGCAATAATTGTGGTTTGACAAAACTTAAAGATTTTCCAAAAGTTGATTATGAATCTTCAATTTATCGAGATGATTATAATGATTCTTCCGATATAAACACTTATATAAAATTACATGATTCTGAGCAGTCTCCTAGGATTGAAAGAATTGGAATTGAGAAATTTCGAAATAAAACTGTTCTAGATTATGGCTGTGGTGGAGGCGCTTTTCTCGATTTAGTTAAAGGAGTTGCAAATCATACAATTGCAATTGAACCGTTTATTGGATATCATGAAGATCTTGAGGAAAGGGGACATGAAGTTTTTAAATATGCTAAAGATGCAAAAACGTATATTGGGCAGATTGATATTATAACTACTTTTGGTGTTATAGAGCATATAGAAGATCCTTTAGCAATGCTTATCGATATTTACAATTTATTATCAGATAATGGTCATCTATATATTGAAACAGACAACTTAAATGATGTGTTAATTCATTTAGATATTCCAGAATTCAATCAGTTTTTCTTTAGAACAGCACATTATTGGTATTTTGATTCTACATCTTTATCAAATCTATGTAAAAAGGCAGGTTTCAAAAACATAAAACCTGGTTTTCGACATGGGTATGGTCTTTCCAATACTTTGCAATGGTTAAAAGATAGAAAACCTCCGGGGCAAAATCAGATAAATTTCATCGATTCTATATGCAATGAAGTATGGCGCGCAAGCTTAGAAAATTCGGGATTAGCAGAATTACTATATTTTGAAATTAGAAAATAATAAACACATGTTTGATTCTATTTCAGTCTTTTCCTCGTCCAAAAGAGGATGCAAATGTTACTTCGTTTTTGCTTTAAAATGAGTTAAGCCTTTTAATATTGTAGATTGGATGGTAAATGAGGGAGAAACCAAATCTTGAAGAAATATAAATCAGTGATAAAATTATTTAATTTGCGAGAAAAGATTGTTGTTATAACCGGTGGTGCTGGTTTTTTAGGTGGTAAACATGCTGAGGGAATTGCTGAATTTGGTGGAGTACCTATCTTGCTGGATGTTGATGAAAAATCCGGAACTAAAAAGGCACAAAATGTAGCTAAGGATTATCAAGTTCCATGTGAATATATAATGTGTGATATAACACAAGAATCACAATTAATCAGTGCTAGAGATTATTTATTAAAGAAATTTGGGAAAATAGATATTCTTATCAATAATGCGGCTGTAGATTCAAAAGTAGACAAAAAAGGTATAAAAAAATTATCTAGGTTAGAAGATTTTTTTATTGATCAATGGAATCATGAAATAGCTGTGGGGCTTACAGGAGCAATGTTATGCAGTAAGTATTTTGGAAATGAAATGGCAAAAAAAAGAGGAGGAGTTATATTAAATATTTCATCCGATTTAGGACTTATAGCTCCAGATCAAAGGATATATAAAAAAGAAAAAATTCCGGATCATGAACAACCAGTAAAACCAGTCACATATTCTGTTATAAAACATGGGATAATTGGATTAACAAAATATTTAGCAACATATTGGGCTGATAAAGGCGTAAGATGCAATGCTATTTGCCCAGGAGGTGTATTCAATAATCAGTCGGATGAATTTGTCAAGAAAATATCAAATGTTATTCCACTGGGTAGAATGGCAACCGAAGAAGAGTATAAAGCATCTGTTGCTTTCTTGTCAAGCGATGCTTCAAAATACATGAATGGAACTATTATCCCTATAGATGGGGGGAGGAGTATTTGGTAAACAGGTTTCTAATAACAACACCATTGGAAGAAACTTGGCCAAATGATTCAAAAACACCGGTATTATTTCTTGGAGAATGGTGTAGAGTGCACTCACGGAAAGAGCGTTGGTCAAAAATGAATGCAGAGGTATTGCCCTATCATTGGAATGATAACCATATACTATCTAATAATTGTGATTATTTAAATAAACTCTATGAAGTCATTCTCCAAGATTTACATAAACTATTAAATGAAATTCACGGGATTAATCATTCTTTAAGATATTGGCGTATTCTAGTTGGCCCATGGTTGGGTTCTTTTATACAAGTTGTCTTTGAAAGGTGGAGCATGCTTAAGCATGCTTTTGAGAAAAAGAATATAAGTGGTTGTAAAATATTATTAACAGATTCAACTGACGTGATTCCACACGATTTTCTAGATTGGGAGACACTATGTGCAAATGATAATTGGAATGAAGCATTATATAGTCAATTATTGCAGGAAAATTGGGAAAAAAATATCAGGATAGAATATGTGAAAATTTCTGATAGATCACCAAAATCCTACAAAATCAAAAACCACAATAGGATAAGGCTTTCTAGATTAAAAAAATATTTCTTAAGTATTTATAAAAAATATAAAGCCATTTTTATCAGGCCAGATAAATATTTCTTATTTAGAACATATTTACCAGATCAATCAGAAAATGAACTCTTGAAAAGATTGGGACAAAAGAAAAAAAAATGGGAAACACCAAGTATACCGATGATTGAAGTAAATAGTGGAATGCGAAAATGGATCATAAACAACTATAATAAATCTGATAAATTCAAAAACACTATTGTTCGTATGATTCCAAAGCACATACCAAAAGTTTATTTAGAAGGATATAATTCTTTAATTGAAAACATAGATCATCTTTCATGGCCCAATAACCCTAAATGTATTTTTTCCAGTAATGGTATACAGTGGTTTGATTTATTTAAAGCTTGGGTGGCGAAAAAAACAGAAAATGGCACATCTTTGGTTGTTGGTCAGCATGGTGGACATTATGGTATTGGCAAATGGAATTGGTTTGAAGAACATGAAATTTCTATAAGCGACCTTTATTTAAGTTGGGGTTGGAGTGAATTAGATAAACCAAAAATTCGCCCAGTTGGACAAATTCAGATTACAAAACCCTTGGGAGTAAATCATCAAAAAGAAACAGGTTTGCTTTTAGTTACCAATGCTCATTCTAAATACAATTGTAATCCAGTCTATAGTGGTACACACTCAAGTCAATGGCTTGATTATCTTGATGATCAATTTCAATTTATTAACAGCTTACCAAATAAATTACAAGATTTACTAACTATTAGACTTTATCCAACCGATTATGGTTGGGAACAAGAAAAACGCTGGACGGACAGATTCCCTAATGTAGTCTTAGATTTAGGTAAGAAAAATATGATGGAATTAATTGCAAAGTCTCGCATATATATATCCACTTATAATGCTGCAACATACCTTCAAGCATTCTCCATGGATATTCCCACTATTATTTTTTGGAACCCTAAGCATTGGGAAATTCGTGATTCATCCAAACCATACTTTTTTGATTTAATGAAAGTCGGAATTTTTCACGAAACTCCAGAATCCGCCGCGCTACATATATCAAAAGTATGGGATGATGTAGATAGTTGGTGGAAAAGTAAACCTGTAAGGAAGGCGCTAGAAAAATTCCAATTACAATATGCAAATACAAATTGTGATTTAATTGGTAATATTGAAAAATCGATAAGGATTTAAAGAGTTAATCTTTAATTTGATATTATTTTTTATTAATCACTCTGAAAGATATTAAGACTAGTGATGCATTCATCTCAAAAACATTTCTTATTGCCTATTAAAGAATTATTCACAAATAAGAAAATTATCGAAAATCATTTTCTCAACTACGCTGGAGCTCAAATATTCAGAGTTCTTTTATCATCAGCAGCTTACTCTTGTCGTAGAATGTTGCAATCATGGCCAAGTACTGATTTAACAACAATGCTTAGAAAGAATGGTTTTATAATTATTCCAAAATTTTTGAGACGTAATGATTTCCAAAAGGTAAAATATGAATTTTTTAATAAGGCTAAATCTGGATTTTATTCACCAATAAAAGATGGTGATACAAAAGTAGAACGCTACACATTTTCATTCGATAAATGGCAAATGCTACCCGCAGTAAAAAAACTTTTGTCAGATAAATTATTATTGACGACGTTGGGAGGGGTAGAATTAGAAAATGTCAGAATTGGTGATATTTGGTTTGATACGATTTACTATGATGATTCGCAAAATATGGATAGTTCCCAAAATCAACTCCATTCAGATACATTTTACAATACACATAAAGTGTGGTTTTTCATTGAACCAGTATCGTTGGAGGATGGACCATTGTGCTTTGTTCCAGGTAGCAATCATCTAACTATTAGACATCTAATATTTGAATATTTAAAGAGTATTCGATTTGATAAGCTGACACCACATGAACGGCGAGTTCTTACCAAGAATGAGAAATTTCTAGATTACAAAGAAGAGACCTTAGCCTGTCTTGATAATACTCTAATAATTGCCAATACTCGCGGTTTTCATAGACGTGGGAATGCGAAAGCAGGACATTCTCGGAAACAAATTCATTTCTGCATCAGAACAAAAAATCCATTTTCTTTCTATTGATAATTAAGTCAAAGAAATGATTAGTACCTGCAAAACTATAGTTAAAACAAAAAGATTATATTGAAGAAGAAAATTAGAAAAAAATCATCTACTACTATTCTCGATTGTACTCTAAGAGATGGTGGTTACTATAATAATTGGGATTTTGAATCAGATGTTGTAGAGCGATATTTAAAATCTATGCAAGCCGCTTCTGTGGATGTAATAGAGATTGGATTCAAATCTTTACCAATGTCCACTTTTAGAGGCCCATATTATTACTGTACAGATTCTTTCCTTGAAGCTCTAAGCCTTCCTAGAAATTCAACTATTGGGGTTATGGTTAACTGTAACGAAATTTTTACAGAAAAGGGTAATAGTGATAATATTATTAGGCAATTATTTCGAAAAGCCAATGAATCACCAATCGATTTAGTTAGGATTGCAGTCAATTTTAACCGCGCATTAGAAGCGGAATCCATTGCTTCTGAATTAAAAATGCTAGGCTATCAGGTTGCAATAAATCTAATGCAAACTCACGATATTAAAGAAAAGGAATTCATGGAACTTGGAGAAAAGATTTCCACTTGGGGTACCCTTGATGTCCTCTACTTTGCTGACTCTTTAGGTAATATGAATCCAGAGATGGTTAAAATGGTTTGTCATGCTCTTAATAAAAGTTGGAAAGGTATGTTGGGAATACATACTCATAATAATAAAAATTTAGCACTTATTAATACGATTACTGCTATTAATAATGGTGTCCGCTGGTGTGATGGAACTATCATGGGCATGGGTAGAGGTGCTGGAAATGCTCCCACTGAAAGCCTTATCATGGAAATGAATTTGAATGGTGAGCATATAGGGGATGCAACATTATTACAGCACTCTATTGAAGATTTTAATAAATATCAAAAAATCTATAATTGGGGTTCAAATATTTATTACCATTTTGCATCCAATAATGGTATCCATCCCACTTTTGTACAAAAACTACTTTCTGATAAAAGATATGATTCAAGGGATATCAAAAATGCTTTAAAATATTTAAGTGGCATTGATGCGAGATATTATAACCAGGAATTACTCAGGACAGCGGTTTTCCCAGTAAGTAATGATTTGAAAGGAGGTACTTGGAATGCTACTGATTGGTTGGCAGGCCAAGATGTTTTAATCATTGGTTCTGGTCCTAGTGTTAAGAAACATTTGAAAGGAATTATTGAATATATTCAAGCTAATAAACCCGCGGTCTTGGTATTAAATATAAAAAAAGAGATTCCAGTTAATATGGTAACGGCGTATGTGGCGTGTTATCCATCTAGGGTTTTAATTGAAATGGAAGCTTATAATAATTTAGATGCACCATTGATTATACCCCTTTCTCAATTTGGTAAGTTGATTGATGAACAACTTGCCGGAGTAGAAGTTTTAGACTACGGGTTAAGATTAATCAAGGATGGGGTTGAGATTGAAGCGAATGGCTGCGGATTAAAACATCCTTTGGCCGTTGGTTATGCGCTTGCAGTAGCAACAGAGGCTGGAGTTAAAGAAATTAATCTTGTTGGATTTGATGGCTATGAATCTGATGACCCACAACAAGAAGTGATGAATGAACTTTTCAGTATGTTTGCTAATGAAAATGATAGTTTATCAATAGCTTCTCTTACACCAACATCTTATAATCTAAAACAGGGTTCTATCTATGCCCCTAATATTAAATAATGAATTTTCTTATTGTTATTCCTGCCCGATTTAAGTCTTCACGTTACCCTGGAAAACCCTTGGCGGATATTAATGGAAAATCAATGATTCAACGTGTTTGGGAAAAATGTGTTATTGCAGCAGGATCTAACAATGTATTGGTTGCTACTGATGATGAAAGGATTATAAATCATTGCTCTGAAAATGGAATTCCATCTGTCTTGACAAGCGATGAGTGTCTTACTGGATCTGATCGTGTATATGAGGTAGCACTAAATAATCATGCAGATATCTATATCAATGTCCAGGGTGATGAACCAATGATTAATCCTGAAGATATAAAAAAAGTAATTGAATTTTCTAGAAAAAATAATAGTAATGTGGTTAATGCTATGTGTGCTATAGAAGAAGAAAGAGATTTTATAAGTCCAAATATACCAAAAGTTGTAACTAGAGAAGATGGCCGTTTATTGTACATGAGTCGTGCACCTATTCCTGCACGAAAACATTATGAATTCAAATCTGCCATGAAGCAGGTTTGTATCTATGCCTTTCCCCGTGATTTATTATTGGAATATGGTTCACAAAAAAATAAAACTTCACTTGAATCAATTGAAGATTTGGAAATTTTACGATTTTTGGAAATGGGTAATGAGGTTCTGATGATAGAAATACCTGCTTCTTCTATAGCTGTAGATATTCCGGAAGATCTTGAACGAGTTAAGAAATTAATTGATGATTGATATTTCGCATTATGATTATGTCGTGCTTGACTGTGATGGTGTAATTCTTGATTCTAACTGGTTGAAAACTGATGCTATTATCCATGTCTTAGAAGCTGAGCCGAAAGATTGCATTGATAATATGATCACCTACCATAAAGCTAACGGAGGTATCTCCAGATACAAAAAATTCAGGCATTATTTTAAAGAGATAAATCCAAATAAAGATTGGGAATTAAAAGCAGAGTTATTGATTTCAAATTTTGCTAGAATAGTAAAAAAAAGGATGTTGAAGTGTGATTATATACCTGGAGTTTTGGATTTCATCAATGATGTAAAAAAGAGAGGATTACCACTTTTTGTTGTTTCAGGTTCTGATGAAGAAGAGTTAATTGAACTTTTTAATAAACGATATATTAATTCAATATTTTCTGCTGTTTATGGAAGTCCATCTAATAAAATTGAAAACATGAAAAAAGTTAAAACACAGGTTGGAGCACTAAAAAAAGGTATCTTTTTTGGCGATTCAATGGTGGATATGGAAGCAGCTCAATTGTTTGATTTAGATTTTATTTTTGTTAGCGGTGCATCAGATTGGAGCGAAGGTAATAGTATAGCTAAAAAAAATAATTATCATACAATCCAAGATTTTCAATTATAGGGTATTAAAACTAAGAGGCTTGTTAGGTTATAAATTTACAGGTAGGTGGTTAGATTGATATTTGCATTAATTAAACGCCGTTTATGGCTTTGGAAGAATTATTTGATAAATAAAATTACGATGGACAAGATTCCCGAAGCTGAAGAAAGAAATAACATTTGGTTTAGTGGTGGTGGTAAACAGACATCTTATGATGAGGATAATGTGTTCCACAATAATTATGATCTTGCACAAAAGAATACTCAAATGGAGTCTAGTGATAATCCATTAAGACGTTTAAGGCACTATAGTCTAATGAAGTTATTAAAAAATGCAATGATTAATAAAGGATTAGTGGCTGAATGTGGCTGTTTCAGAGGTTTGTCAACCTATCAAATAGCATCTTATTTAGTAGATCAGAATTATGAACATACCTTCCATGTATTTGATTCTTTTGAAGGCCTATCAAAAATTGATAAAATAGATAAACCATCAGACAGGCTAATTGATGAATCGGCTTTGAGAAATCAATTTTCGTGCAGTCTTGATATAGTTAAAGATAACCTTAGTGAATTTTCATTTATCAATTTTCATGAAGGGTGGATACCAGAACGATTCTGCGATGTAGATGATTTAGTTTTCTCATTCGTTAATATTGACGTCGATTTAGCAAGTCCGACTAGAGAGTGTTTAGAATTCTTTTATCCAAGGTTAGTAAACAATGGAATAATTTTTCTTGATGATTATGGATGTACTCAATTCCCTGGAGCTAAAAAAACAATTGATGACTTCATGAGTAAAAATCCTGATTTATTTTTTTTCCAAATGCCATCCGGTGCAGCATTTATCGTGAAATATATTTGAGTAATGGCAGATTTTCTGGTAACAGGTTCAGCAGGTTTTATTGGTAGTGCGTTAGCAGGAAAATTAGTTGCCGAGGGTCATAATGTTGTCTCAATTGATAATCTAAGTACGGGCTTTCGTAAATCGATACCTGAAGGTGTTAATTTTATTGAAGGAGACTGCCAAGATGAAAGTATTATCAATAAGTTGAATTCTTATCAATTTGATGCAATATTTCATATTGCCGGTCAAAGTTCAGGAGAGATATCGTATGAATATCCTATATATGACTTACAGTCTAATACTCAGTCCACATTATTATTACTAGAATATGCACTGAATACAAAATGTAAAAAATTTATTTATGCAAGTACAATGTCAGTATATGGAAAACAACCTGACATACCAGTTATAGAGGAGGCCTCTACATTCCCAAAGTCATTTTATGCTGTGGGTAAATTAGCGAGCGAATACTATCTAGAAATCTACTCAAAATATAATATTGATATTGTTGCATTAAGATTGTTCAACGTATACGGCCCTGGACAAAATATGGAGAATTTAAAACAAGGGATGATAAGTATTTTTCTTTCTCAGGCCATATCAAATAAACATATATTAGTTAAGGGAAGTCCAGAGCGATTTAGAGATTTTGTATATATTGATGATATTATTAATTCTTTCACTATCTTTCTTGGAGCTAATAAACCAGGGTATCAATGTTACAATGTTTCTACAGGTGTGAGAACTACTGTCCATGATTTGGTTCAAAAGATATTAGCATATTTACCTTATGAAGTAACAATCGAATATTCTAATCCAACCCCGGGTGATCAATTTGGTATTTATGGAGATGCTTCAAAAATACAAAATGAGATGGGCTGGACACATCAAACTAATTTAGATGATGGGTTAAAAAAAATGATTGAATGGTACCAAAGTACAATTTTATAGTGTGGTCTATAAAAATTATTTTAAATAATAATATATTTACTTGATTCTCGATTTACGTCAAAATTCACGTCTTAATTCAGAACACTTTGATGCTCTTAAAAAAATTAGTTTTACTAAGAGTAGTGATTTTAATAATCTAATAGGAAAAATATCTGAGTCTTTTTTCGATAGAATAGATTGGTGGGTTACATTACCCGCTAGTCGCAACACCATTCAGTCACCATTATTCTATCGATTCTGTTGTATACACTTTATTATTGAATTAATTGATACAGGTAAAAATATAGAAAAAATCATTGTTGATTCTCCTGAATTCACCAGAGCAATAAAAAGATTAAGAGAAAAAAAAGGTCTTAGTTTCGACATTGATGGGCCTGATATAACGTTACCTAGTTTCCCATTATATATCTGGAAATCAATTAAAAAATTTTATGCAATGTGGAGGTCAAAAAGGCTCCAGTTTCAAGCAGCAAAAAATACTAAAAACCTTGCCAAAAATTTGCCTAGAGATAGTCTTAT
>CEQU01018474.1_pt1 | contig 10498 bp, 7 predicted proteins | sample 531031 | NCBI WGS metagenome assembly CEQU01 (sample SAMEA2621216, study PRJEB7988) | marine metagenome | isolation source: saline water (ENVO:00002010), including
GGCGTTATCGGGCAACGGGCGATTTACATCAATCTGGCTGCTAAGCTCTGCGAGCCGGCTACTATCTGAAGCCAGAATGGCCTGTTTAGCCTCCATAAGCAGGGTATCGTGTTGCTGGCTGGTAAGCGCAGGTTTTATATTGGTGAGCTGTGACTCAGATTGACAGGCCGATAACGCGGCAATGCCAAGCGCTACCACGAGCGCCTTAACCGGGATATTAGTGATTAAATTCATTGCTTACTCCTCAGGCAATCAAACCGTCCAGCGGGCCGGTACTGTCGCCAAAGCTTTCCAGAGGCACATTCATTTGTTGCAATACCGAAAGCAGCAAATTGCACATTGGCGTGTGTTTTTGGGCGGCGATATGTCGGTTTCCTTCCAGACCACCACCGGCGAGTATAATCGGCAAATCCATATGATCGTGTTCATTCGATTCACCAATACAGGCGCCGCGGACCACAAAGGTATTATCGAGCAGGTTGGATTCTCCGTCCGGGATGCTGGCCATTTTCTCCAGATAATCGGCAAACAGCTGCATGTGATAGGCGTTGATTTTTACCAGCTTATCGATTTTATCCGGGATATTCGCATGGTGGCTCAGGGCATGATGGCCGTCTGGAATACCCAGATTGTTATAGGCGTGATTACTCAGCTCCCGGCCGAGCATAAAGGTACTGACTCTGGTCATATCCGTTTGCAGTGCGAGCATTTGCAGGTCGAGCATGATTTTAACGTGCTCTTCGTAATCGACGGGGATATTCGCTGGCACGGTAAAGCCTTCCAGATCCATTTCTATTGCCGTTTCCCGGGCTTTGGCTATGCGCCGTTCTACATCGCGAACGGACTCCAGATACTGAGCCATCTTATGCCGATCGTTAACGCCTAACCGTTTGTTAACCCGCTTGGCTTCATCGTTAATAAAATCGAGAATACTGCTCTTATGGGCCAGTCGCATCTGGCGGGTTTGCTCGTCGATTTGATTGCCGTCGCCAAACAGGTGCTCAAATACATCGCTGGGGGCGACCATGGCGGGCAACGCCTGCGTAGGACTCTTCCAGGAAATAGTGTTGGTATACGTACAGCTGTAATTGATATCACAACTGCCCATTAAGCTGGGCGGCTCAATACCCAATTCAAGGGAAGCAAGCTGGGTGTCTTTGGCAAAGTAACTGGCGGCTACCTGATCGGCAGAAATACCGCATTGAATATCTGCACCCTCGGTGGCCTTGGCATGTACCCCGGTTAAAAAGGCCGGGCAGCTGCGGCCGTGGCCGGCCGGCGGTGCACCAAAAGCACTGGCCTGATAGTGGGCCAGACCCGAGATAACCGTAAACTTATCACGTACTTTTTCAAGGGGCTTTAAAATGGGCGTCATCGCATAATTTTTGCCGGCGGTTGCCGGTGTGTAACGCTGCATTCTTACGCCGTTAGGCGAGTAAAAAACGGTCATCCGTTTGGGGCGTTGCGCCAGGGATTTGGCCGTGGCAGCAGGCACCAATGATTCCATTGCCGGCAACGCCATGCTAACGCCCAGGCCTTTTAAAAAGGTGCGACGGGATAACACAGAATTACGGCGCTTTAGCGAATTGTTGTGGTTCATTAGCGGCCTCTGGTGCTTTTTTAAAGTTAAATGGCGTACTGGTAACAACTGCTTCAATAATGCTGTGAATGCGGTAGCTATCGTTACTGGCTTGTCTGGCGATGGAGCGGATCACGGGTTGATCGTAGGCTTCTAATCCGCGGCCCAGTGCGTAAGTGAGCAGACGGTCGATAAAGGCCTGGCTAAAGCGCTCCCGTCGGTCCCACAGGACATCATGAAGGCCACTCAGGCCCTCAAATTGAGTGCCATCGGGCATGGTGGCGCTGGCATCAATGGCCTGGTCGGCATAGCGGGTACGAAAAGCGCCTACGGCATCATATTGTTCAAGTGCGAGACCGAGTGGATCCATGCGCACATGGCAGGCGGCACACACCGGATCGGCCCGGTGCCGTTTGAGTTGTTCTCTGGCCGACAGCGCCACACCGTCGTGTTCGGCAACCAGTGCAGGGACGTCCGGCGGTGGAGGCGGAGGGCTGGCGGCAAGCAGGTTATCCAGGATCCACTTACCACGCTTGACCGGCGAGGTATGATTAGGATTGGAAGTCAGAGTTAAGATACTCGCCTGACCAAGCAATCCGCCGCGATGGGCTTGCTCACTTAAACTGACTTTACGTAAGGCATAGCCTTTCACGCCGTCGATACCATAATGTTTTGCCAGCGGTTCATTTAGGTAACTGTAATCGGCATTTAAGAAGTCGAAGATGGGTAAGTCGTCTTTCAGGATGCGGGTAAAGAACAGTTCAGTTTCGCGCTGAATGGAATGCCTGAGCGGGATAGTAAACTCAGGAAATTCAAACACATCCGGGAAATGGTAGGGCAGGTTACGTAAATACAGCCATTGTCCGGCGAAGTTATCAGTGAGCGCGCTGGCTTTGTCTGATGCCAGCATGCGTTTGATTTGCTGCTTAAGCACCTGCGGCTCTCTTAATTTACCTGCACTGGCCAGAGCGGTAAGTTCCTCATCCGGCAAGCTGCTCCATAAAAATAACGCTAGCCGGGCGGCGAATTCTGTATCGCTAATGCGGTAAACGCTGCCAGGCTTAACATCGGCAGGCGGAATTTCCTGCAGGTATAAAAACTGAGGTGATACCAGCAGTGCCTGCAATGTGGTGGCGATGCTGGCGCGAAAGCCTACATCTTTGCGGGCGCGTTCAAAAATGGCCAGTAAGGGCCGTATATCGCTGTTGTTGACCGGGCAGCGATAAGCCTCAGTGGTTAACCGGCTGATAATTTGCCGGGCACAATTAAGCTCTGACTCAGCGGTGGCTTCGGCCTCAGGCAGGCAACTGAAAATTTTGCGGGTGCTGGCAGTTTGCCATGAGGCATTAGTTTGGTCTGAATTTAGCGGCCCGATAATCTCTATCTCCAGCACATCGCGTAAAAAAGCGGCCTGCGAAAAGCGCGCCGACAGATGATAAGAAGGTACCTGAGTTGAATGGCGGCGTGCACCATCCACAATAAAATCGAGATCCAGTATTTCTGGCTCTCTGTCAGGCAGGACTACGTGGTCGGTGCCTTTGCGGACTGTCGGCACATGTTCGCTGAGAGCCAGTTCCTTACGAAAACTCATGCCAATTTGGTGGCTGCCTGCGCTAAGCGTTAGTGTGTGGCTGTAGCGATGAATATCAAGCCGGTCGACTTCGTTGTTGGTATTGGCATTTAAAAAGCCAGCAATTTCATAAGTGCCGCTAACCGGTGCATAAAACTCAAAACTACCGCCGCCCCGGGAGTCCAGCGGAAGCGCGTCACTCATGCGCAAATCAAACGAGGGCACGCCGCTGTTTTTTACCGGGCCATCTTTAGGCACTATGTAGCTCATTTTGCCGGCAGCGTTACCTGCCGTACCGGTAGCCAGTTTGCTTAGCTTTCCAGCAACAAATAAGTAGCGCTCAAGCAGCGTGGTGGATACACCCAGTACATCCGCATTGTTATCAAAACCATAGCCTGAATCATCGCCGGGCAGAGAATCGGTAATGTCCACATTCAGTGCCAGCAGGTCTCGTACTGAATGGGCGTACTCGTTGCGGTTTAAGCGTCTTAGGGTGGCTCTGCCCGGGTTTGGATTGGCGGCACTGTAATCATCCAGCGAGCCTTCCAGCCAGCTCAGAAATGCGCTTTTTTCTTGTGCGGTTAATTGTTTTTTATCAGCCGGTGGCATATCGCCCATGGCAACCGATTTAAGAATGGCTTCCCACAGCTTTTGATTTTTGCCTTTGGTGATGTCGCTCACATGAATATCGGCCACAGACCAGTTACCAGCAAACTCATAGTCGTTGTGGCAGGTTTCGCATCGGTTGTCGATGATGTCGGCAGCCAGATCACGGGTAAACAGTTGTTGTTCTGCCCGGGCAGTGGAATAAGGGCTAATGCCTGAGACAAATAACCAGCATGATATTATCAGGCCAGAGACCTTGCGGGGATAGTTCAACTTTGGGGAGCAATAAAAGACCATTTGCACTCTCTTAGCGCAACTGCAGTGCTAACAGCGCGTTTCACGAATAAGTCTGGAGAAGAAGCACTTTACATGCCAAATGTCTTTCTAATCAGAAGGTTACCTTGTCAGGATGTTATCAGTTTGTGTGTTCAGGAAGGTTGGCTGCGGGTGTAATCTGGCCCGATGTTGCTAACTGTCTGATACTTAGATTAAAATAACAGGATACCGATAAAGTATTAGTGTTAAGCGTCTATTAACATTCTAATAACTGGTAAAAAGGAGCAAAAGTCTGATGCACCACATTGATCAATTGTTCGCGAGCATGTCTGCCGTTACAGCTGTAAGCGATAACCAATGGCGGGTAACTCACCCAGGTTTGCCTGATGACTGGGGGCAGGGGCGTACGGCCTTTGGTGGTATAAGTGCGGCGATGGTGCACTATGCACTGAGCATGATAGTCGCGCCGGATCGCGTCTTGCGCACATTTCACACTAACTTTGTTGGCCCGGTGGTATTTGATGAACCCTTTGAAATCGTCATAGAGCAGTTACGCTCCGGCCGCAATATGTCGCAGTATCTGGTAAGGCTGAATCAGGCAGGCAAAGTCAGCGTTTGTGTGCAGGCCTGTTATGGTGTTGAGCTAACCTCGAAATTGCATATCAACAAGCTGCCCTCGCACCAATTTGATCCACCAGATAAGGCAACGCTAATGGGCACCGATGCAGATAAACTACCGAGGTTTTTTCATCACTACGATCTTGCAATGTTAGAGGGGCAACGGCCTTTCACCAGCAGCGCACACTGTCATTATCACGGCTGGATGCGCAACCACGCGCCGGTAGAGCAATTTGGCTTTACTCACCTCATAGCGTTAATTGATGCATGGCCGCCAGCATTGGTGCAGCAACTGGAAGCCCCGGCACCAATGAGCACGGTGAGCTGGGATCTGGAGTTTGTGAACCCGCTTATCCCCGTTGCCGGTAATCCCTGGTTTGCGTATGAGGTGGATACCCGGTTTGCCGCTAATGGCTATGCCCACACCGAGGCGAAAATTTGGGATGAACAGGAACGATTAGTGGCGCTGAGCCGGCAGGCGGTAGTGGTGTTTGACTAAAAGCTTTTTGCTAAAACATTGATGCTGCCTATCTGATGACCTTGTAATTAATCTTAATTTGGTTAATTTACGTTAAACTAGAGGTATACAGCGCCTCGTAAGGTGTAGTCGATTAAGGAACAAAATCGAATAATGATCGCAGTATCTGACCTTCTAAAACACTACCCTGACTCATCTTCCCCCATTATCGACCAGCTTTCGCTGAATGTTATCGCCGGGCAATCGGTGAGTATTCAGGGCGCATCCGGCTGTGGTAAATCCACGTTGCTGGCCTTACTGGCGGGGTTTGAACAAAGCTCTGGTGGCACCATTGTGATTGCCGGGCATGCGTTAGAGCGTTTATCCCAGGAAGCCGCCGATTCGTTTAGAATGCATCACCTTGGCGTTATCTTTCAGCAGTTTAATCTGCTGGACTGTTTTAATGTTTGGGATAACGTGGCCTTTACCGCTCGCTTAAAAGGTAACTACAATGCCTCCCGCCAGCAAACCTTGCTGAACAATCTGGGACTGGCGGATCGGCACAAAGCGCCGGTCAGTATGCTCTCTGGTGGCGAGCAGCAGCGGGTGGCCATTGCCCGCGCGCTTAATCATCTGCCTGATGTGGTGCTTGCCGATGAACCCACCGGCAACCTCGATGAGCAAACCAGTGATGTGGTGAGCCAATTGTTATTTAATTATTGTCAGGAGCAGGGCGCGGCATTGGTGGTCGTAACCCACAGCTCGGAGGTTGCCAGGCGCGCTCAAACTCAGTATCGGCTCCATCAGGGCCGGTTAGCGCAAGTATAATGCCGCAGGCCATGCGAGTTCTTATCCTGGCGCTGCGCACTCAACTGGCTACCTATCGCCAGCGTTTTTGGGAGCCAATGCTAATCATTGTGGCGATCTTTATTGCCAGCGCCGGCCTCACAGCCGTAACACTTATTAATGCCGGCGCATCCTCTCAGTTAAAGCAGTTTGCGCTGGGTGATGTACCGATTAATTTTCATGTCATTCCGCGCAGTGAAAATAGCCCACTTACGCGTTCTGATTATGCAGCCCTTCGGCGGCAGGGGCTTAACGCCTTAGTGGCTTACACTCAAACCGGTGATCGGCTAGCGGTTGATGCGGTTACGCTGTTTAGTCTGTTGCCAGCCGCTAATCGCTCAGCGTCTCAGCAAAACAGCTTTGCTCAACAGGCGGCGCTCAATGGTATTGAGGATATCAATCAGTTTTACCGTGACGACGTCACTTTACAAACCCATCCCCTAAGCGGCCTGCTGGTGGTGGGGGCACTATTTCCCGAGCAGTATAAGCTGCTGGAAGAATCATTGCCTGCACATCTTCAATTAGCGCCCTTCACGTTGACTTCCTCAGCCAGCAATCTGAGTGACAGTTTCAGCCTCAACCTGTGGGCCATGGGCGCACTGATGGTGCTGGTCAGCATCTTTATTGTGTTTAATGCCTTTAATCTGCTGTTGGCGGCGCGTACCCCGGTGTTGGTAAAACTGCGCCAGCTGGGCGTTAGTCAGGCAATATTGCTACGGGTTTTGCAACTGGAAATGTTTATCCTGGCGCTTGTTGGTGCGGTTGGCGGGGTCATTGCCGGGGCTTCTCTGGTTAGTGCTATTACGCCGGTGCTGAGTAACATTTACCGGTTTTTACTGGACGGGCAGTTTAGCGGAGGTCAGTTTTCCACGCCGCGCCTGATGTTGCTGGCCGTTGTGTTTTGTGCAATAGCGGTGATGATAATGAGGCTGTTGATCAGGCAACGTCTGGCGCACAGTCTGGCCCGGCGCAGTTATCTGGTGGCGGTGTTTAAGCAGCGTTTTAAACCGGTCTATAACTTCTGGCTGTTGCTCAGCTTAGCGATAGTGTCGCTTGGCGCGTGGCTTGTAGCCAGTCAGCTACAGGCGCTTTTGTATATTGGTCTGGTGCTGATTGCTGGTTGCACTACGGTTGTGTTGCTGATGCCGCAGTTAATGAGCCTGGTTGCACGGCGGATAAGTACAACAAAGCCGCTGCTGCACTGGAGCATGCACAATGCGGTGAGTCTGTCGCAGCGCACCAGACTGGCGGCCTGTGCATTTTTTATTGCGCTGGCGGCCAATATCGGCATGAATGTGATGGTCGACAGTTTTCGCCAGGCCACGGAGCAATGGCTGGAGCAACGCCTGTTTGCACCGTTTTATATCTACACGGATTTTGAAGGGGATTTATCTAAAGAGGAAGGCGCGCCGGTGCCACTGCTTGCCCGCTATGGCAAAGACGTTCGCGTTAACGGGCAAACCCTAGAGCTACGCAGCTTTCCCGATGGCCCTGAATATCAGCAATATTTAATGCTTTATGACCAGTCGCCCTCAGCCTGGTCTGCTTTTCATGCCCAGCGTGGTGTGTTCATTAATCAACAACTTGCGTATCGGCAGGGGCTTAGTACCGGCGATGCTGTTAGTCTGCCTTTAAGCGCAGGGGGCCAGGCCTTTGAAATAGTAGGCGTGTATCCGGATTACGGTAACCCTAAAGCTCAGGTGTTGCTGCCAGAGGCGTTGCTCTCCAATGAGTATGCGCATATTTCCGCTTATGCCGCTTTTGCTTCGTCTTCAGAGGAGGCGGCCCTTGAAAGCTGGTTTAACGAGCATAGTGAGTCAGCACGTCTTATCCCGCGAAGCACTCTGATTGAGCAGTCGATGATGGTGTTTTCCCGCACATTTTTAACCACTGACACGTTAAACCTGGTCACTATGCTGGTGGCCGCGCTGTCGTTCTTTGTATCAATTACATTGCTGGTGATGGACATTAAACCACAGCTGTTGCTGCTGCGCAGCGTTGGCGTCAGCCCGTTTCGTATCAAGCTGTCATTGTTTTCGCAGTATTGTTTTATTGCAGTGAGTTGTGCACTGCTGGCTCTTCCATTTGCGCTGTTACTGGCCTGGCTGCTGGTAAATAAGGTGAATCGTTTTGCCTTTCACTGGACCTATCCGCTGATCCTCGACCCGATGATTGTTATGCAAAGTCTGTTAATCGGGTTGGGCCTGTTACTGCTACTTATGGCATTGCCGCTTGGCAGGTTACAGGCCAGGTTTTATTCGCAGCAGGAGGCATTATGAACCGGCTATTGCTTTTATTGCTAATGATAAGCTGTGCTTTTTCAGTGCCGTTGCAGTCTCAACAAGACAACCGCTCTTCACTGTTTGGCGGTTTTAAGGCCGATAATCAGGCGCAGGTAAGCATTGCAAAGCCTGTGTCTCTACCCGCAGATCACGCCCCGCATCCCGGCTATCAGATTGAGTGGTGGTACTTAACACTGCTGCTGGAGAATGACGCTGGCGAGGCTTTTAATTATCAGTTTACGTTGTTCAAATTTGCCCGTCCTGAACTGGCTTCGAATTGGGGGGAAGGTATTGTTTGGATGGGGCATTCTTCGTTGCATACTCAGACTCAGCATTATTTTGATGAGAAATTTGCTCAGCAGGGGACGGGGATCGCCAGTTTTAGCACCGCGCCTGTAGCGTTTTATATCGATAACTGGCAGTGGCAGAGTAAGCAGCAGGCAGCGCTGTTTCCTGCAGAGCTTAACACCACTTCTGGGCCTGCAGCGCTTACCCTGAATCTGACTGCCGATAAGCCCTTTGTAAAACACGGCCAACAGGGCGTGAGTTTTAAAACCGGCGACGGAAATTATCGTTCGTACTATTACAGCCAGCCGTTTATAAACACCAGCGGCCAGATCACGCTAGATGGCGTAACTCATCAGGTGAGCGGTATTGGTTGGTACGATCACGAATGGACATCGCAACTGGCCGACGAAGACGCCCTGGGTTGGGACTGGTTTTCACTGCACTTTGACGACGGGCGAAAACTGATGGCCTTTACCATGTATGTGGAGGGCAGTGAGGCTTATACCACCGGTACGTTAATCAGTGCTCAGGGGGAGCCCCAAACGCTTGGCCCGGATGAGCTGCAGATTTTACCAGTTAACTCCAGTGAGGTGGCCGGCAGGGAAGTCCCGGTTACCTGGCAAATTCGTATCCCAAAGCAGCAAATCGACATTACCACCGAAGCGTTTAAAGCCGACCAGTGGAATGACAGCCGCTATCCCTATTACGAAGGAGCGATTTCATTTGGCGGCAGTCATGCCGGAAAGGGCTATATGGAGCTTACCGGTTACTGATTCCGGGCGCTTCTTTTTGGCTTGTTTTCGATATCAACATAAAAAACAAAATGAGGTACAAGGGCATATCGATAAACGTGGTGTAGGTTAACCATTGATCTTCGGTAAGCAGAGTCGCCACAGCGTAATTAATGCCTGCCATCATTAGCCCGAGAACACTCAGCCCTATAACAAATGGCTGATGTTTTATCGGTGAGTTCAGGTAACGCTCAAAACGAGGGGCGAAGTACCTCCCTTTACGGAATACGCCATCGACTAGCAATACCAGTGCGCCCAGCACTCCCATTATTGTGCCTTTTAGCTGAACAAAAAACTCACTGTCGAAAGTGAGCGATAACAATGCGGATATCAACAGCATAACCGTGCCAAAAACAGCAAAGCCGCCAAGTAAATCCACTTTAACAAAGCGCTGTACCACTACCAGAGCTAAGCCTAAAGCGATGCTGGTAAATGCCGCCACGGTTAAGTCGCCGGTTGTTTTGGACACAATAAAAAATGCCGCCCCTAAGCCGATATCGGCGAAAATGGAGTGTTTGTTTTTTCGCCATTGCTCACTTTGTTTCTGGCGTTCTTGTTCGCGGGTTGCGGTGTCTTGAGCGTGCGAGCCGGCAAGCTTTTGTAACTTTTTATCGGCAAAGTAGATGTCCTTGCCCGGGTGACTGGCATAGATGCGTTCATCGTTGTGGTAAACCTCAATACCAACGGTCACCCAGTTGATGTATCCCACAGACACTTTTAATGTATTGTTTTGACCACCACAGGGGATGGTGTGGGTAAGTACTTTTAGCTCGTCGGTAAAGTTACCGGTTAATTCATCAACAAGCTGTCCTTCTTTAAACAGCCGCGATGTGTAGGTAGTCATAGAAAAGGAATAGCGGATTTCGTAGTTGTCGTTGTCATAGTTGAAGGGACGTCGATAGGTCCATAATCGCATCTGAGGTCTCCTTAAAAGCGAGGAAGTGACGAATCCATTAATCGCCGCACCATCTTTATTAAAACGAAGGTATCTTTATATTACAGTGTTGTTCCGCATCGCTGATATTTTTGCTGTACTGGACCATAAAGTCCAACTGTACGGTTGAGCGGGCCGGCTGGTTATCCGGGTTAGCCGCTGTGGGTTTCCAACGCCATCGCTTTAAAGCCTCGATGGCCTTCTTATCAAATACGCCCTTAGGGAATGAGTCGGTCACTTGTTGTTCCGTA
>CEQU01006016.1_pt1 | contig 10485 bp, 9 predicted proteins | sample 531031 | NCBI WGS metagenome assembly CEQU01 (sample SAMEA2621216, study PRJEB7988) | marine metagenome | isolation source: saline water (ENVO:00002010), including
CGCATACAGCATCACGGCAGTGGAGCAGTTCCCAGGACTCAAGGCGACCGTCTTAGATCTACCGCCCGTTGTCTTAGCGACCGAAGAATATATTGCCGACGCGGGAGTTGTGGACCGCGTCGCAACGGTCGGCGCTGACTTCACTGAAGGCGAATTTCCATCTCCCGTCGACGTTGTGGTGATGGCGAGCAATCTGCCGATCTATGACGGTGAAGTAATAGGTGGTGTCGTTGAAAGAGCTTTTCGGGCTTTGGAGCCAGGCGGAGAAATGCACTTAATTGGAGAAATGCTTGACGACGATCGGAGAGGTCCTGTCGACGCAGCTATGTGGGGAATGAACGAGTTGATATGCGGCAGCGAAGGAAGAGCCCACACTAGAGCGGAGTGCTTGGGGTACTTCAAAGCTGCTGGTTTCGTAGAGGTTGAAGTCACTGACTTCGTAGCCGGGACGCTTGCTCGATGTGTGGGAATGAAGCCGATTAAGTGACAAATAGGATTTCGACCTTCAATCGGCTAGGTTTTCGACCCCATGTCTATCAATACCGTAGAGCGGCAACTCCGCCGCAATTCGCTGCAATTAGGGCGACTTAAAACCGAGCTTGCTGTGTTGGAAGAGCAATTTGGGCATTTCGCAGACGAAGCTCAAACAACAAGAATTCATTCGCTTGTATCGGAAACTCCTATTTCGGAGAGAACCCACCAGCAAGCTGCGAGACACCTCGAAGTGATCGAACGGCAGCGCGACAAGTTGAAGCTGCAAATCTGTGAATTGGAGGGTCGCCAAGACTCTCTTCTCGATCAAATTAATAGCTAGGTCAATCGCCTTTCCAACGGAGCGAGTTCACGACTTTTCGCTAAGGTTAGTAGGCGCGGATCTTGGGTCCGGTGCCCCGAACTTACGAGGAATCACTTGCCGAAACGCGTAGTCATTGCAGAAGATGAAGCCATTATCCGTCTCGATCTCCGTGAAATGCTGGAAGAAGAGGGATACGAAGTAGTGGCGGAAACCGGTCGAGGAGATGAGGCCGTTGCCCTCGTGCGCGAGCACGCACCTGATCTGTGCATATTCGATATCAAAATGCCTGGAACGGATGGGTTAACTGCGGCGAGGGAAGTTTCCGCAGATAGGCAAGCAGCGGTTGTGATTCTCACTGCTTTTAGTCAACGTCACCTCATCGAAGAAGCCCGAGATGCAGGGGTGCTTTCGTACTTGGTTAAACCCTTTCAAAGAGAAGAGCTAGTTTCGGCAATTGAAGTGGCATTGGGTCGCTTTGAAGAGATGCGACAGTTGGACGCGACTGTCAAAGAGTTGGAAGGTCAGCTGGAAACGCGCAAGGCTGTGGATCGCGCTAAGGGCATTCTCATGGATCAGAGCAATATGTCTGAAAACGATGCGTTCGGCTTTGTCCAGAAAACTGCGATGGCTGAGAGGTCGACGATGCGCGCGATAGCTGATCGAATCATCACAGGCGGCCTGCGCCCTTAGGGGGCAATAGGCGACTCTCAGTTCTGAGGGTCAACGACGTAGTGGTTTTCTGGCCCTAGGGTTGCAGCCGTGGCCAAGGTTTTATTGCTCGATGGAAACTCATTGACTTATAGGGCATTTTTTGCGTTGCCGACGGATATGGAAACGGCGGATGGGCAAGTAACGAACGCAGTGTTCGGTTTCACGTCAATGCTTTTGAATTTAATTAAGGACCAGCGCCCGGATGCTGTCGTCGTGGCATTTGACCGCCCTGAGCCAACTTTTCGACATGAAATGTTGCCGGAATACAAAGCTCAACGGGAAGCTACACCAGACCTTCTCATTCAACAGTTTGGGCTTGTAAGAGAAGTTCTAGAAGCCCTAAACATTCCCTCCGTCGAAATGGTCGGGTTTGAGGCCGACGATCTTTTGGCAACGATGGCAGTTCGAGTGTCAGATAATAAAGACGAGGCAATTATTGTCACAGGTGATCGAGACATCTACCAAATGGTTAAGGACCCTTTTATCAGGGTGTTGTACAACCGCAGGGGTGTCAGTGATTACGCGCTATACGACGAAGATGGAATCCTTGATCGAACCGGAGTGGCTCCCAGTCTTTATCCGCAGTATGCAGCGCTGCGCGGCGACCCGTCGGACAACCTCCCGGGAGTACCGGGTGTCGGAGAAAAGACAGCGGCAAAGCTCATAAACTCATATGGGGGTCTCGATGGGATCTTTGAACATGCTCAGGAACAGACGCCTAAGTTGCGCCAAAACCTCGAAGAGTTTGAAGACCGCGCGCGCAAGAACCTGGATGCCATGGTCCTCCGAACCGATGTCCCTCTCGAAGTTGATTTTGCAGCAGCAACTTGGGGCGATGTAAATACCGAAGAGGTGCAGCGTCTTTTTGGCGTATTGGAATTTAACTCCCTCTATGAGCGGCTGAGGGAAATCCTTGGCGATGCGTTGCCTGCGGATGAATCAAGCAAAAGTGTGCTTGAGGCGGAGCCCCTCACGATGGCTTCAGTTCCGGAATGTAGGGAGATGCTGGCTTCCTTGCTCGAGTCACCGGATCCCGTGTCGCTTGGATGGGCCACCGATGTTGATGGAGGTCTAGTAGCTCTGACGTTTGTGTGCGAAGCAAACTTGGGTGAGGTCCTTGTGCTCGGGCCGAATTTCCTGGAGCAGGAAGAGGTGCTCGGGCTGGTAAGTCGGCTCTTGGGTGACGAGGAGGCCGGCTTCGACACGCACAACGCCAAAGGACTTGGCCGCGCTATGCGGCGTCTAGGCGTAGGCATTGAGGGCTTGCGAGTCGACACAGCGATAGCTGCATATCTGTTGGACCCAAGTAGCGGTCGCTATGCCATTGATGACCTGCTTCTGAAATATCAGCGCGTGGAATTAGCGCGGAGCGAAACTAGCGCCGCTGGTCAACTCGACTTGGATGGAGGCGCTGATGATCACTACCTAGACGCAGCTCGAGACGCCTTGGCGGTCGAACGCCTTGCTTCTCCGATGCTTGATTTGATTGAAGAACGCTCAATGAGCTGGCTTTACGAGGAGCTTGAACGTCCACTGGTCTCCGTGCTAGCTCGAATGGAGGACATTGGCGTAGGGGTCGACGTTAGCGAGTTGCGTCGAATGAGGGATTACCTAGTTAGCGAAGTGAACCGACTTGAGTCTGAAATTCATGTTCTAGCTGGGCGGGAGTTCAACGTGAACTCAACCAAACAGTTACGAGAAGTCTTATTTGACGATTTGGGATTAACGCCTCAGAAAAAAACCAAAACTGGCTATTCGACTGACGCAGCGTCTCTTGAAAAAATTCGCGAGCAACATGAGGTTGTTGCGTTGCTACTTGATTATCGAGAAGTTGAGAAGTTGCGCTCCACGTACGGGCAGGGACTGCTCGAAGCCACTGATCCAGATGAAAGGATTCGCGCCACCTTTAATCAGACTGTTGCGCGAACAGGTCGGCTTAGTTCTGAAGAGCCCAATTTGCATAACATCCCGGTCCGAACTGCCCTTGGAAGGGAATTCCGTAAAGCTTTTATTCCCCAACAGGGATATGAGTTTCTTGTGGCGGATTACAACCAAATCGAACTTCGGGTCATAGCTCATTTAGCGGAAGATCCAGGCTTGATCAGCGCTTTCGAAGCGGGTCAAGATATTCACAATGCCACGGCCGCATCAATTTTCGGTGTCTCGGTTGATGGGGTCAGCACGGAGCAGCGCTCCCAAGCGAAAATGGTCAGCTACGGGCTTGCCTATGGTATGGAATCTTACGGTCTTGCTCAGAGACTTGGCATTGCGACGAAAGACGCCTCGGAAATCCTGGAATCCTATTTCGCAGCCTTTCCCGCAGTTAAGTCATACATGGACCGCATTGTCGAAGAAACGAAAGACAAGGGTTACACAGAGACCGTTTTTGGGCGACGACGACCTATTCCCGAGCTGTCTTCGTCGAACTTTCGTGTTCGTCAAGCTGCTGAGCGGCAAGCTATGAATGCTCCGATCCAAGGCCTAGCCGCTGATGTGTTCAAGATTGCTTTGGTGGCAATCGACGCGGCTCTCGAGCAAATGCAATCCCGTAGCAGGCTGGTACTCCAGGTTCATGACGAGGTAATACTTGAAGTTCACCCAGATGAAGCGGAGACGGTGCACGAATTGACCGTCACTAATATGCGGGGAGCAGCAGAATTGCGGGTTCCACTGGAAGTTAATATCGCTACAGGTCCGACTTGGGCTGATGCTAAAGCCTGAATCAGCGGAGACCTTCATGCAGGAATATTCAGGGCCAAATAGCCATTGGTTTGAGAGTCTCGCTGAGCACCTGCGTGAGGCTTACCTTCGCTATTCGTTCGCTCGGAATTCAGCGGAGGAAGTAGAGCAAGTTATCGGTGATCTTGATCTGCGTCCGGGCGATCGAGTTTTAGATGTCGGTTGCGGCCCAGGCCGCCACGCTTTGGAGTTGGGGCGAAGAGGAATCCGATGTATCGGGGTCGACATCTCTGAGGAATTTGTGAAGCTCGCTGCTGCTCAAGCTCAAGAGCAAGGCCTTGAAGAATTAGTCTCCTTCAAACGGGGAGATGCTCGAGCTTTAAACTTCGATAGTGAGTTTGATGGGGTGATCTCGCTATGCGAAGGAGCCTTTGGCCTCCAAGGAGGACCGGCGAGAGCAGATCTTCTAAACCTAGATAATGATTGCCGAATACTGCAGGGAATGGCACAAGCCCTAAAACCGGGAAGATCTCTGCTGGTGGCGGGATTTTCTGCATATTTCCAAATTGCTAATGCCTCTGACGATGGAAGCGAATTCGATTCGGGTACCGCCACTCGACACGAAACTACTCAAATCTTAGACCCCGACGAACAGCCGTTGGACGTTGAATTATGGACTACGTGTTTTACGGCTCGTGAACTCTGGCTGATGGCAAAGCTAGCTGGGTTAGATCCGGTGGAAGTCAGAAGTATTCATTCTGGCGAAAATTGGAAAGGTCGAGGCATTAATTCGAATGAGGCAGAACTTCTTATGCTTGCTAGGCGTCCACAGGAATTGAGCGCCGGCCGCTATTAGTCGAGTCGCAAAGATGTTTCTTGAATGCAGGGCGTGTAGCCTTGACGGCCGTGCCCCGTGGGAGCTCTGCCACTAGCACCCCTATTGTCTACCTGAGCCAAAAAAGAACGTGTCAGATACCTCAGAATTCGGCAGCTTTACTGATGCCGGCGAATACATCCCCCGAACCATTGTCGAAAACGATCTCGGAGGAACCTCCTTCGCCGACGCTATAGACGGAACCATTGTCGAATTCGAAGATGGTGATCTTGTTACTGGAACCGTGGTAAGAATCGATCGCGACGAAGTCTTACTAGACATAGGGTTTAAGTCGGAGGGCGTTATCCCTAGTAGAGAGCTTTCGATAAGAAATGCTGTCGACCCCTCCGAAATTGTTGATATAGGTGAAGAAATAGAGGCGCTTGTTCTTCAGAAAGAGGATCAAGATGGCCGGCTTGTCCTTTCCAAAAAGCGAGCTCAATACGAGCAGGCTTGGGGACGGATTGAAGAGATTAAAGAGGCTGACGGTGTTGTCGCGGGCCCGGTTATTGAGGTAGTCAAAGGCGGCCTCATTATTGATATTGGACTACGCGGTTTCGTTCCAGCATCCCTTGTGGAACTTAGGCGTGTCCGCGATCTTGACCCCTATATCGGAATGGACCTTGAGGCCAAGATCATCGAGTTAGACAAAAATCGCAACAACGTTGTCTTGTCGCGCCGAGCCTGGCTCGAGGAAACTCAAAAAGAGCAGCGTGAAGAATTCTTGGACAACCTCCAACCTGGAGAAAAACGCAGTGGCGTTGTGTCATCGGTTGTGAGTTTCGGAGCTTTCGTCGATCTCGGAGGAATGGATGGCCTCATTCACGTCTCAGAACTTTCCTGGAAACATGTCGATCATCCGAATTCAGTCGTAACGGTCGGAGATGAAGTTGATGTTGAAGTGCTTGAGGTTGATCGAGAGCGCGAGCGGATTTCGCTGTCGCTGAAGGCGACTCAGCAAGACCCATGGCAAGCATTTGCCGATGGTCACAAAGTGGACGAGCTGGTCTACGGTCGTGTCACGAAACTTGTCCCGTTTGGCTCCTTCGTGCAGGTAGGCGACGGTATCGAAGGATTAGTGCACATTTCGGAGATGTCAGCCCACCATGTTGAACTACCAGAGCAGGTTGTTACTCCTGGTGAGGAGCTGTGGGTAAAAATCATCGATCTTGATCTGCAACGGCGTCGCATCAGCTTGTCTATTAAACAAGCTGCAGAAGGTGGCGTAGTTGCCGCCGAGTACCAAGAAGCATTCGGGGAACATGCCTACGACGAATCAGGCAATTTCATAGGTGAATTTAACTATGAGGCTCCTGCGGAGGGCGAAGAATCAGAGGCAGAGCGAGCTTGGCGCGAGTACTACGAAGAGCATGGCGAGGAAGCTTATCGTCAAGCCGTAGCGGACTATGAAGAGTCCGAGCAAACCGAAGACAGTGCAGAAGAGCCAGATGGTGAGGAAGCAGTTTCTTCTACCGAGGAAGCGTAGGTAGCGGTGATCGTCATCGGTCTCACCGGTGGCATTGGTAGCGGCAAAAGCACTGTTTCAGATCACTTGGTTGACCGTGGGGCATTGCTGATCGATGCTGACCAAATCGTACGCGAGCTTCAAGCGCCCGGTGAGATAGTTCACGCCAAGATGGTCGGACATTTTGGTCCGGACATTCTTTGCGAGGATGAAACGCTTAATAGGCAAGCAGTGGCTGACATAGTATTTGCTGACAAAGAAGCTCTACGCCGACTTAATGAAATAGTTCATCCACCGGTGAATAGAGAGATCAGAAAACGAATTCGAGAGCAGGCAGATACTGAGAATTTGCTGGTCTTGGACATTCCTTTGCTTGTTGAGGGGATCCTTGCGGGCGGGCCTCCGAGGTACATAGTTAGTGGCATCCTTGTGGTCGACACGCCTACTGAGATTGCTGTTCGACGCTTGGTGGAGCACCGAGGCTTCAGCGAAGAAGATGCCCGTTCGCGGATCGCAGCCCAAGTACCTTCCGAAAAGCGTCTCGCGTTGGCGGATTTTGTTGTGGACAATTCTGTTCCTCTTGAAGAGTTGCGCAAACAGGTTGATGCTGCATTCGCGTGGGCTTCGGAGCTGCCGACCACCGAGCCAACCCCCGAACCTGAAGAGGGCTAGTGCTTCTTTGAAATCCTTTTAGCCGAGGGCGATGACGAGCAAAATGCCGACAAACACCAATGCACTCCCTAGATAATCGCGGGGAAATCGTTGCTCTTTTAGGTGGAATAACGAAATGAAAAAAGCAGCAACTATCTCTAGTTGTCCGAGGGTCCGAACTTTCGTCGCGCTAGTAATGGTCATCGCGGCGATCCAACCAGTTGTGCCGGCGAAGCTCAAAAATCCGACGGGGAAACACTTGCGCCGATGGGTCCAAATCTCCTTCAACTCATGTCTATTGTTTAAGTAGAGCACGGCTCCGTTTAACAGGCATTGAGTCGATATCAGAGCAAACAGAGTCACACTAGTCCTGTCCCATGTCGACCCAAATTCAAGGGAAGTCGATGCGCCTCTGATGGCGATAGCGGATAGAGCAAAAAAAAGGCCCGCTGCTACGCCAAACCAAGCTGCAGGTTCGCCCCAGTTCTTTAATGTGTTCGTAACGCCGGATTTAGCGGCGAGCAGAAATACTCCAATAGCTACCAAGGCAGCTCCTAGCCAGCCTACGGGTCGCAGGGGCTCCTCTAAAAAGATTGCTGAGCCCGTTGCAACGAGAATGACCTCAGCTTTGGAGTACACGGTGCCTATCGCAAAGTCGCGAGCGCGGAAAGCTTGAAGAAGTAATACAGTTCCTGCTATTTGGACTAAAGCTGCTGTGAAAATCCAAATTGCAAATCGGGCCGAAAGGCCCAGGTTCTGCGGGGCGATTAGAAGGTTTGCTCCGAGCAGGACAGCTGCTAATGGCCAAGCAAACAAGAATCGAACATAGGCCGCTCCTAGAGCGGAAAGATAGTTGCGCAACTCGTGCTGCTTAGCGGTCCTAACTACTTGTGCGGCTGTTGCGGCGAGTGTTATCGGTATCCATAAAAGCCCGTCGGAAAACATCTGCTTGTTCGCTGTTCTAGGAGCGGGCGATACCTCTGCTAATGAGAGGGAATGCCGTTGTCGCTAAGACCCTCTAGACGCTGTTGGAGGCGGCTCATTCCATGGAGCCATCGGTCAGGATCCGATGTTTTTCGCTCCATCCATGTCTGAGCGATCGGGTCGGTGAGTATGAGAAACCGCTCCTCTGCAATCGCATCCAGGACTTGCCCGGCCACTTCATCGGGCTCTTTTACGGGCCCACCGGCCTGTGAAGCCCATTCGCCCTCCGCTGCATCGCCCAGCATTGGGGTCCTGACGGCAAGAGGAGCCAAAAGCGAAACGCCTATACCTCGATGAGCGTATGTAAATGCTAGCCACTCGGCTAATCCAACGACTGCATGCTTGCTTACTGCATAAGGAAGATTGCCATGGGAAGATAGAACCCCTGCCATCGAAGCGGTGTGCAGCACGTACCCTTCGCCTCGCTCAAGCATGCCGGGTAGAACCGCCTGCAACGCATGCACGTGGGACATTAGGTTCACGTCCCATTGGCGTTGCCACTCGCTAAGCGGACTGTTGAAAAGGTCAGAGCCCGAACCGATTCCCGCATTATTGAATAAGATCTCTATTGGCCCAAGTTCAGCTTCAATTCTTTCGGTCATTTTGAGGATAGAACTCGGATCCGCGAGGTCGCACGTTATCGCTAATCCACCGATCGATTCCGCCACATCGTCTGCACCTCTGCGATTCACATCGACAACAGCCACCTTTGCGCCAGCGTTAGCAAAAGCCCTAGCGCACGCAGCTCCAATTCCGCTTGCAGCCCCAGTAATAACCGAGACTCTGCCCTTTATCTCCATGAAGAGATCTTTACACGTTTAAAGGAGTGCCGCAGTGCGGGCAAATGGGAACACTGTCCCTATGGTCATATTGGGATTCTTTGACCAGTAAAAAACAGCCTTCGCAGAGAATTTCGTCCTCTTGTTTGCCAGGGATGCGATCTCCTTCGGCGGTCGTGATGACACCCTCTTCTTCCTCTTCGTCGTCTTCGTCGTCTTCATCGGAAGAAGAGAGTCGCTCCTTCAGGATCGTGTCCAGATCTGCCTCAACCTCGTCATCCTCGTCTTCGTCGTCTTCGTCCTCAGTTGAGGGACGCGCCCCTGACGGCACCTCTTTATTATCGTCGTCTTCGTCCTCCGCGAGATCATCCGACTCGAGGTCGATTTCGATCTCTTCACCCATGTCCTCATCTAAAAGGTCGGGGTCCATTTCTTCTATTTCTTCATCTGTAGATTCGTCGCTCATGTTTGCCTCGAATTGTCGACGTCTAAATTAGCGTTTGTTACTCAGCGCGGAGGATACAGATAGATCGGCCGATGAGGGTGAATGAAACGAGAAATCCTTAAGAAGTTACATATTTCTGAAACTTCCCGTACTGGACTCAAGGCCGATAAGTAAGTTCCTAAGCTAGTAATTGTGAGTTCAGCTAACCGCCCTTCACCGACTTCTGCGCACCCTTTTCGGGTGGTTTCAGACTTTGAACCGGCAGGGGATCAGCCAGCGGCCATTGCAAGCCTTGCGGAGGGCGTTGAGCTAGGCAAGCGATTTCAGACACTGCTGGGGATAACCGGCTCTGGTAAAAGCGCCACGATCGCTTGGACCATAGAAAAAGTGCAGCGGCCAACGCTCGTTCTTGCTCCCAACAAGTCATTGGCGGCACAACTCGCAAATGAGTTTCGGGAATTTTTCCCCGACAATCGGGTCGAATATTTCGTTTCTTATTACGACTACTACCAGCCAGAGGCATACATGCCGGCGTCGGACACATTTATTGAAAAAGATTCATCCATCAATGATGAAATTGACCGACTTCGTCACTCGGCGACAGCGGCACTCCTCACGCGGCGAGACGTAATCGTAGTTGCTTCAGTTTCGGCTATTTATGGGCTTGGTCCCCCAGATGCTTACTTGAAGCACATGCTCTATCTGCGTGTGGGTGAAAGTCATAATCAACGAGAAGTGCTTGGTCGGCTCATCGACATGCAATACGAACGCAATGACATGAACTTGGTGCGTGGCAAGTTTCGCGTTAGGGGAGATACGCTCGAAATTCATCCTGCCTATGAAGAGTTTGTCGTGAGGATCGAACTATTTGGAGATGACGTAGAGCGAATAACTAAGGTCGACCCGCTTACAGGAGAGAGATTGGCAGACCTCGAGGAAGTTACCGTCTTTCCTGCAAGTCACTACGTCACCGACGGCGAAACAATTCATAGAGCTCTCAACGACATCCAGGATGAATTACGCGAACGATTGTCATTTTTTGAAGCAGAAAACAAGCTGCTGGAAGCGCAGCGTCTGAGGATGAGAACTGAATACGACCTC
>CEQU01081908.1_pt1 | contig 10470 bp, 9 predicted proteins | sample 531031 | NCBI WGS metagenome assembly CEQU01 (sample SAMEA2621216, study PRJEB7988) | marine metagenome | isolation source: saline water (ENVO:00002010), including
TTCATATAGACCAAAATTCGTACAGCAAAGATCAACAGCCCCTAGACACTTTCAGCCAGAAAAGGCCTGGCTCCAGTCCTTCCATACCGGTGTCATGCCTAGCTGTGCAACGGCGTCTGCGACCGCTTCAGGTGAACGTTTATCATCGGTGCTGAACTGCTCAAGTGCTTCATCTGTGGCTGAATAGCCGCCTGGTTGCGTGCTGGATGCTGCGCTCAGACTGGTGATACCAAAGGGCATCAGCTTGTCTCTCAGGGCTGCGGACTCGCGGGTTGATAAACTAATCTCGACATCTGTATTCAGCAGCCGGTGTACGCAAATAAGCTGCAATAACTGGCGATTAGTCATATCCAGCGTACTCACTTTGTCGCCCGTGTAAGGCCGCAGTCGCGGTACCGACAAGCTGTAACGGCTGCGCCAGTAACGGGATTGCAGATAGTCCAGATGCAGCGCCGTAAAGTAGCTGTCCACACGCCAGTCGTTTAACCCGATTAATGCACCCAGACCGATTTTATCCATACCGGCCCAGGCCAGGCGTTCCGGCGTTAGCAGCCGCCAGTCAAAATCCTGTTTTTTGCCGCGCGTGTGATATTCGGCATAGCGGCGTCGTTGATAAGTCTCCTGATACACCATCACTGCATCAACGCCCAGGGTTTTCAGCGTCTGGTAGTCACTCTCAGCCAGCGGCTGCACTTCCATCGCCACATAACTGAAATGCGGTTTGATCAGCGGCAACACCCTGCGAAAATAGTCCATACCGACGTTACGCTCGTGCTCCCCGGTCACCATTAATATGCTGTCAAAGCCCATAGCTTTAATTGCCGCGACTTCTGCAGTTACCTCTTCTTCAGACAGGGTTTTGCGGCGAATCGCATTACTCGCCGAGAAACCGCAATAGGTACACTCATTGGCACAGAGATTTGATAAGTACAAAGGCACAAAAAACTGCATGGTATGACCAAACCGGCAACGGGTAAGTTGCCTGGCGCGACTGGCCAATACCGGCAGATAAGATTCGGCGGCCGGCGACAACAACGCCGGTAGATGTTGCAAGGTTACGTGTGGCGCATTAAGCGCGGCTTCCACCTCTTTAGCGGTAGTGGCATAAATGCGCAGCCGTATATCATCCCAGTCGGTGGCCGCCAGTGTGTCTGCAAAACTCATAAATCCTCCAGAAACGCTTCCAGCGGACTGGTGGCCACAGCCATTTTATGTCCACCAGCCAGGCCGGCTTCAAACGCCTGTCGTCCGGCTCTGACTGCATGATTGAACGCTTCCGCCATAGCAATGGGATCATGCGCTGCAGCCATTGCAGTATTAACCAGCACTGCATCCACACCCATTTCCATTGCGGCGGCCGCGTGACTTGGTGCACCTATGCCCGCATCCACCACCACCGGCACTCTGGCCTGCTCAACAATTATTTGCAGGAACTCGCGGGTTTGCAGCCCCTGATTAGAACCAATCGGCGCGCCCAGCGGCATCACTGCCGCACAGCCAACCTCCTCCAGTCGTTTACACAACACGGGATCGGCCGGGCAATAAGGCAACACCACAAACCCCTGATTAACCAATAGCTCTGCGGCTTTAAGTGTTTCCATAGGATCTGGCAGTAAATAGCGCTGATCCGGGTGTATTTCCAGCTTCACCCAGTGGGTTTGAAGCGCCTCGCGCGCCAGCTCAGCCGCGTAAACGGCCTCCGTTGCTGTGCGAGCCCCTGCGGTATTTGGCAGTAACTGCACGCCTAGCTGCTGTAAGGGGGCCAGTAATTGATCTGAGCGGTGCGAGAGGTCCATCCGCTTTAACGCCAGCGTGGTCAGCTCACTGCCACTGGCCGCAATGGCCCGCTGCATAATAGCAGCGCTGGCAAACTTGCCGGTGCCGGTGAACAATCTGGATGAAAAGGTTTTATCTGCAATCTTAAGCATTAGCTACCCCCCGGCAACAACTGTGAAAAGTGTTACTTGGTCATCAGCATGCAAGGCATGCTGGGGCCATAATGTGCGGTTTATCACCTGCTGATTCACCGCCAGGGCTAGCCCGTTTTCGTCCACCGAAAGGTCTTCAATAAGCTGCTTCAGGCTCAGGCCTTCAACCACTTCCGTTACTTTGTCATTAACTGTAATCTGCATTGTTCTCTCCACATACCGGGCACCCCTCAAGAGGCGGTAATTTAAGGGCTTGCCACTGACCACTAAGGCCATCGAAAAGCCGTAATTCCCCCCAGTTCAGTGGGGCCATAGCAGTAATAAACAGCAGGGTCTGCAGCGCCTGCATGATGCCAACAATGCCTACAACCGGTCCCAGGACCCCCTGGGCAAGGCACGTATTGGGCTCACTTTGCGCAGGCGCATATAAGCACCGATAACACCCATGAGCCTGATGTGGATGTAACAGCAGTAATTGCCCCTGCATGCCACTGGCAGCGCTGGATATAAGCGGTATGCCAAGTTGATAACAAACCTGATTAATTAACTGCCGCGAAGCCATATTGTCAGTACAGTCGAGCACTACCGACGCCCCTCGTAACAAACTTTCTGCATTACTTTTAACCAGTCTTGTGGCATGGCATTGCACACTCAGCGTCCGGTTTATGTCACGCAAGCGCTGGCTTGCCACGCTGGCCTTGGCCTCACCGATATCCGGCTCACCGTAAAGCGGCTGTCGAGGCAGGTTGCTCAGCTCAACCTCATCACCGTCGACCAGTCTTAGCCTGCCAACCCCAGCGCCGGCCAGATACGGCGCCACAGCACAGCCGAGGCCACCAAGCCCAACAATCACCACTTCGGCGTGACTTAAAGCCTGTTGCTTTACCTCATCCATCTCCGCCACCAGCAATTGCCGGCTGTATCTGCCGTAATCATCTCTGCTTAACACGGTCATACGTCTCCTTTAGCCTGTTCACCGCAGCCAGCGGCTCGGCTGCGCGGGTAATGGCGCTAACCACCGCCACACCACTAACCCCGGTATCAACCACATCGGCAAACCTGGCCTGACTGATACCACCAATGGCCACCGTGGGGGTATCACCAGCGAGTGTTTGATATCGCCGCAGCCGGGCTAATCCCTGGGGTTTGGAAGGCATCTTTTTAGTTTGGGTAGCAAAAATGTGGCCGAGGGCAATATAGGAGGGTCTGAACTGTCTGGCCCGGCATAATTCGGCATAGCCATGAGTAGAAATGCCCAGCCGCAGCCCGGCCCTGTATATCGCGCCTAAATCCGCGGCTTGCAAATCTTCCTGTCCCAGATGAACACCATAAGCGCCGCACTCAATGGCCAGCTGCCAATGATCATTGATAAACAATCGGGTTTGGTAAGATGCAGCCATGTTGACTGCCTGGCGGATCTGCTTGGCAAGGTCAGCCACGGGTTGCTTGATACGTAACTGGATAATGTTAAGCCCCAGGGGGAGTAACAAAGCTAACCACTCAAGACTATCTACCACCGGGTATAAGCCGAGCTGACGACATGTCAGCGGCGCAAACCCTTCAGGCGGTACAGTAAAATCAGCATCCGCGGGCAGTTGGCGCACCGTGGGAAAGAAACGCTCATCAGTGGGCCAACCACAGCGGGCTAACGGCCCGGCACCAGCGCCAGCCGCATACCCCTTTGCCAGCCCCATATTGACATAGGCTTTAGCAACACAAACGGCATCGTGTAATGGGTAATCCAGCGCCAAGGCGGCTGCGATAGCACTGGCAAACGTGCAGCCACTACCATGCTGGTGAGTCGCCGGCTGCCGAATACTGCTATAACACCAATGCGTCGGTGTAGTGTACAGCCGGTCTTCCGCCTGTTCTGCTGAGCTATGCCCCCCGGTGCAGAGCAGCCTCGTTTTCAACAAGTGCTCTGCATCCAACTCGCCACCGACGCTGGCAAGCAAATACTGCTCTTCGTCACTATTCGGTGTACACAGGTCAACGCAGGCTAACAGAGCGCGACAGCCCCGGGCAGAAACGCTGGCCATTTTGGCGCCGGTAGTCGCCACTTGTACCGGGTCCCAAATCACCCGAACCTGGTCATTGCGCTCGCGTACCTGGTTAATAAGCCCGATGACTACACCCACCTGTTCGTCGTTACACAACAAGCCGATTTTGATGGCCTGTGGCACCATATCCTGTAGTAATGCCTGCCCCTGACTGCTTAGTAACCCGCAAGCAACTGCCGCCACCTGCTCAACCGCCACGGAGTTCTGCGCCGTTATTGCGGTGACAACCGTGCAGGCATGGCAACCTAAATCGTGAAGTGTGAGCGTATCGGCCTGAATCCCCGCGCCTCCGCCACTGTCAGACCCGCCGATACACCAGACTACTGGACGCTGTTCAGTGGCTGTCATGATCGCTATCCCCGGTGCTGACGGCCGGATGATAGAGCTCAGCGCCGCGCCGGTTGAATTCGGCTGATTTGGCGCGCATACCATCCAACTGCTCGGCGGTAGTTTGGTGAGGCGTGACATTCACCGCGATCGCCTCTCCCCTGGACTCCTTAGCAGCCGCTTCACGGACTTCATGGGAAATCTTCATCGAGCAAAATTTGGGGCCACACATGGAACAAAAATGAGCCACTTTACCAGCAGCCTGGGGAAGGGTTTCATCGTGGTATGCCCGCGCGGTCCCCGGGTCTAGTGCCAGATTAAACTGGTCTTCCCAGCGAAATTCAAAGCGGGCTTTGGACATGGCGTTGTCCCGAATTTGCGCTGCCGGGTGCCCTTTCGCCAAATCGGCCGCGTGGGCGGCAATCTTATACGTGATAAGCCCCTGTTTAACATCTTCTTTATTCGGCAGGCCCAGGTGCTCTTTGGGCGTGACGTAGCAGAGCATTGCACAGCCAAACCAACCAATCATGGCGGCACCAATCCCCGACGTAAAGTGGTCATAACCTGGCGCAATATCAGTGGTAAGCGGGCCCAGGGTATAAAAAGGCGCGCCATGACAATGGTCTAACTGCTCTTCCATATTGGCTTTAATTAAGTGCATGGGCACATGTCCGGGCCCCTCAATCATCACCTGTACGTCATATTCCCAGGCAATTTTGGTGAGCTCACCGAGGGTATGCAACTCGGCAAACTGCGCCTCATCGTTGGCATCGGCTACCGAACCTGGACGCAAACCATCTCCCAAACTCAGCGACACATCATAAGCCGCACAAATCTGGCAGATTTCTCTGAAGTTCTCGTACAAAAAGCTTTCAGCATGATGACTCAGGCACCACTTAGCCATAATGGAGCCGCCACGGGAGACAATGCCCGTGACCCGGTTAGCCGTCATTGGCACGTAACGCAGCAGCACACCGGCGTGTATCGTAAAGTAATCCACGCCTTGTTCCGCTTGTTCAATCAAAGTGTCACGAAACAGTGGCCAGGTGAGGTCCTGCGCGACACCGTTCACTTTTTCCAGCGCCTGATAGATAGGCACGGTACCGAGGGGGACCGGGCTGTTGCGAAGCAACCACTCGCGGGTTTCGTGAATATTGCGACCGGTTGATAAGTCCATGATGGTATCAGCGCCCCAGCGGGTTGCCCACACCAGTTTTTCGACCTCTTCTTCAATGGAAGAGGTGACCGCCGAATTACCAATATTGGCATTTACCTTAACCAGAAAATTGCGACCAATAATCATTGGTTCAGACTCCGGGTGATTAATATTTGCCGGAATAATGGCTCGCCCGGCGGCCACTTCAGCCCGAACAAACTCCGGCGTAATCTGCTCCGGTAATGCGGTGCCGAAGTTTTCCCCTTTATGCTGTTGCAACAGCGCTTCATCACGAACCTGTGCCCGGCCCATATTCTCCCGAATGGCAATGAACTCCATTTCCGGCGTTATGACCCCCTGCCGGGCATAGTGAAGCTGGGTAACGCATTGACCGGATTTCGCAGTTTTTATCGGGCGTTCCACCTGCATTCGTAATGCGCGGGCATGCTCATCAAGCTGGCTTTCACGGGTAAACTGTGATGCTGAAACTGCCACTGCCTCGCAATCGCCGCGCTGCTCAATCCATTGCTCCCTGACTCCTTGCAAGCCATTGTGCACATTGATGTTGATATCCGGATCGCCATAGGGGCCTGAGGTATCGTAAACCAGTACCGGCTCATTCGCCTGGTAGACCGGATTGGCAGCATCGCCACCAAGCAGGCTGTCTGACTGCGCAATACTGCGCATAGGAACGCGAACAGTCTGGTCTGAGCCATGCAGATAAACCCGCCTTGAACCGGTAAAGCTCTCGCCGCTTAATTGCTCAATAAAATGTTGCGCTTGTTCGCGCTGTTGACGTCGTGTTGACATAGCATTTATTCCTTTTGGAAGTGAGAAAAATGCTTGTCAGGAGTGTTTAAAAAGACGATTACCACAACCAAAACAAAACCTTTCGGTGCTGTATTGTACTGTAGGTAATATTGCCTTGTTCCCTTCGCAGGTATTAGCCTGATCAGGTTCAACGGATCCCGCTTTCGCGGTCTCAGCTTGCATTCCGTAAGGAATAGCGAAGCACTCCGACAAGTATCGTTAATTGCAGCCTAGTTGGCTTTTGCAATCAGATTGCGTCCGAGTATAGGGAATGCAATCCGCCACTTCAAGGCCTGCAGGTAAGTTAGTTTTCTCTTAATGAAATGGTCATTTTGACCGGGAATAATTGTATCAACACTACCCAATTCGCTGAATGTGCGTACAATGTGCGCTTTTTCTCAGCAACAATAACCATAGCAGCATTATGACCGACAACGCCGATCCGTATCACGACATTCGCCCGTTTAACGACGCTGAGGTGCCCGCGTCCATTGAGCGACTGATTAACGATCAGGAGTTTATCAACGCTATAGTTAACCACCGCTTTGAACACAGCCCGCGTTGGTTGTCGTCGTTGCTGAGCCCGCTGGTAAAAATATTGCTGCGACTGAAATGGCGAAAGTTTAAAACTGTTGCCCACATTCAGAACGAAGTGGGTGTGTTTATGCAGTCACTGCTGCAGCGCACAAGTCAGGGCATCACCGTAAAAGGGTTGGATAAACTCGACCCCAACCAGGCTTATATTTTTATTTCTAATCACCGCGATATCGCGATGGATCCAGCACTGGTTAATTTTGCCCTGCACCGGGCCGGCCACGAAACTGCGCTGATCGCATTTGGTGATAACCTGCTCAAAAAGCCCAGTGCCACCGAGTTAATGAAGCTCAACAAAGGGTTCGTGGTAAAACGCTCAGCCAAGGGCCCGCGGGAGTTACTTAAAGCACTCACCCAGCTGTCGAATTTTATTAAAGACTCATTAAACCACCAGCAGTCGATATGGATAGCTCAGCGCGAAGGGCGCGCCAAAGATGGCATGGATATGACCGATCCAGCTATTCTGAAAATGTTCTACATGGCTGGCAAGCAACAAAAGATTGCCTTCGGTGAGTACATGAAAACTTTAAATATCGTGCCGGTTGCCATTTCCTACGAAAACGATCCCTGTGATATTGCCAAAGCCAACGAGCTCTATCAGCGCGAGCACCTCGGCAGTTACAACAAAACAGAATTTGAAGATATCGATAGCATTATTCAGGGCATCATCGGCAATAAGTGCCGGGTGAGCGTCAACTTTGGTGAAGTGGTCACCGAAGATTTTGAGACGCCGGAAGCACTGGCCGAGCATATCGACCGACAAATCCATCACAACTATCAGCTATACCCGATTAACTATCTGGCTGCTAATCAAAGCTGTGACGAGCTAACGCAGGCCTGCCGCGATCGCTTTGCCGCCAAGCTCGCGGAGCTACCCGAACAGGCCCACAGCTATCTGATAGCCAACTATGCGAACCCGGTGCATAACGCCAAATAGTGGTTGGACCAGATAATCTCTGCTAACATCACCCGACTGATTCAAACAGCAGGTGTTTATGCAACTTCATGCCATTGCCGGTTACATAGAGAATATATACCTGGTTGAAGACCAGGCCGGACTGATGTTGCTCGATGGTTGCAGCCGCGCCGATGTGGAAACCGTCTGTCGCTATATTCGGGATGAAATTGGCCTGCCACTCTCTGCGCTTAAACTCATTGTGGTTACCCACATGCACCCGGATCACGCCGGTGGCGCGCGGTTATTACAACAACGAAGTGGGGCATTACTCGCCTGCCACCCTAAAGCGCCGAGCTGGTATCGTGGCATCGCCGGCAGAACCGCGCATGCCATTGATGTGGCGCTGACCTGGTGGGTCGCGGGAAAGTTAGGTAAAGCCAAACGCCATATTTGGTATAAGCCGTCTTTTAAACCGGATGAGACACTTAAAGATGAGCAACTGCTCCCGGCATTCGAAGACTGGCAGGTGATATACACGCCTGGTCATACCGACCACGACATATCCTTACTCCACCTGCCAACCCGGCAAATCTATGTGGCGGATTTAATTGTGTCAGTAAAAAAACGACTGACCTCGCCCTATCCGGTATGCCATCCAAACCAATACAAGCGTTCACTCACCCGGGTTAGTCAACTAAACCCCGTCAGGGTGTACTGCGCTCATGTGAAACCGCTGCTTGATAAGGACATCGATTACCCGGCACTAATAGCACAGGCTCCGAAGCGGCCAAAAAATCACTGGCACTCAAGTAAAATCAGACTATACCGGGCTCTGGGCTGGCAACCTGATCAGCATTAATTCAGCGCTTTGGTCATAAGCGCCAATCGATCGGCTCGATGCAGCCAAACACTAACAGCCAGTAAAACAACACACACACCCATTCCCACCTGAGTTGAGAGGGCCAGCGCCTGAATATCCCAGTGTTGCACTATAAAGCCGGATAACACCGCGGCCCAGGCAAACCCACTGGTAAGCAGCGGCGTGGCCACCGCCGCCCATTTACCTGCTGAATCCAGTGTCCCGGCTAGTACCAGCAACATCGGAAAGCTAAACTGCAGCATGGTAATAGCCGGAAATAAAGCCCATAAAAAGACAGTTTGTGAGGTAGCATTAATGGCTATCGTCCAACTGATTGCGCAAACAACAAAAGCCACAAATAATGGCCGCTCGGCACCAAACCGAGCACTACACACACCGCCAGCGATACAACCGAAAGCCGATATAAATAAAATAAGGCCAATTTTATTGCCCGCGTCTTCAAAGCCCATTCCCAGGTTATCCGCCATGGAAAACATAAAGGCGAAGCCCTGCCCGGAAAACGTTACAAACAGCACTCCCATTACAATGATAAGAATCGGCCTTACACTGATTTGCAAAGTACTGTCAGGCTGAGCATTTGTGCCCTGTGTTACAGGTTTGATTTTATAGGCATACATTAGTGCCCAGTAAGCAGCGCACAACACGCCACTAAACAGGTAGCCGCCGGCTACCCCCATGTATCCGGTAGCTTTGCTTACACCAGCCACCATCAATGACATGAGCAAAACACCCACCATATCAACCAGTCCGAACAGCTCACCTGGTGTGCGGGTTTGCGCAATATAGAAAGAGGTGACTCCCATCAGGATCCCCACCATAACGCCGCTCACCAGTTGCAACAGCAAGGTAACAAGCGGGTACGGGAATAAAACACTGAGCAGAAACTGCGCACTTACCAGCGTGGCACCTGCGCCTGTAATAAGTTGGTAGTATTTGAACTGAGACAATAACCAGGCAACCAGCAGCGTAGCCAGTGCAATACCAATAAATGGGGCTGCCACCAACCAGCCGGCCAGACTGGTAGATACGCCGGTTTCACGCATAAATTGTGTTAGCAATACCGGCTTAACCGAGCTAAACAATGTCGACATGGAGAAACTCGCGCTGGCAGCGATAACCAGCCAAACAGATCGCCGAATCGCCCCGATCATTTTTGAAACCTCGCTTTATGTGACGCGGCCAGTTTTGTTTGTATGTGCTCACCAGCGGTGATCGCATCAAAACGGCAAGGCTGGTCTTCGGTTACACAAGAGTTTAACGGGGTAACCATGGTGGGTGTGTCCGGGTCGATAAACATAGCAATCGATAATCGATCCTGGCCGTTTGTTCGTGGCATAACCCGGTGTAGAGTGGACCGATAGGTGCCATTCGTCCATCGCTCCAGCAAATCGCCGCTGTTAACCACCACTGCGCCGTCTTCAGGTGGCACATCCATCCAGGTATTGTCGCTACCAAGTACCTGTAGTCCTCCCACATTATCCTGAAATAACAAAGTCAGAAAGCCATAGTCGGTATGCGCACCAGCCCCTAGCTGCCCTTCACTTACCGAATTAGCATCCTGAGCAGGGTAATACAACAAACGCAGGGAAATATTCTCGCCATTATGAACACGAACAAAGAAATCCTCTGCTTCCCCAAGTTGTTTAGCCATTACTCGCTGTAACGCATAGCTGGCTTGCAGTACCTGGGCATAAAACGCTTGCATCAGTTCTTTAAAGGCCACGCTCGGCCAGCGTTGATCATCCGGGCAGGCAGTTAAAATGTTACGCATGGTGAAGGTTTCTTTAATATCTGCCGGAGCGGTGGGATCCAGGTTT